>Ga0172379_10004886_pt1 | contig 19264 bp, 10 predicted proteins | sample GrowelOW334metaG_FD_119756 | JGI IMG/M metagenome (GOLD analysis project Ga0172379, IMG submission 119756) | Groundwater microbial communities from an aquifer near a municipal landfill in Southern Ontario, Canada - Groundwater well OW334 metaG | ecosystem: Environmental > Aquatic > Deep...
GCAAGATAAGACCGCATAACCTGGGCGTCGTTTTTCCCCACGGAGGAGGCATCCAGCTCTTCGAGCAAGGCGGCGGCCCGATCTCGTCGCTTTTCGCGGATAGCCTCCACGACCTCTCCCATCGTCGCGGCCTTCCTCGCGGCGACCGGGGCTTCGCCCGAAGCCAAGGCTCCCGTCGCGGGAATGGCGGCGCGCTTTTCGCCCCCCTTGGCGCCGGGCATCGCGCCAGGGACAGCGGAGCTCGCGGCTTTGTCGCTTCCCCGAGCTTCCGATAAAGCGCCAAAGGCGCGGTCGGCATTTTCGGCCGCCTTGGCGGGGGGCGCGGCCGTCGAGGGCGCGCAAGGCGCGCGCGCCGACCGAGCGGCGGCGGAATTCGAGACCGGAGAACGCGAAAAATAGAAGATCCCCGCCTCCTCGACGAGGGGAAACACCCCCAAGTCGTTCGCGAAGGTTTCCGATACCCCGGTCAGCAGACAGCCCTCGACACGGAGAACCGTAGCGAGACGTTCCTGTATGAACCGCCGCGACTCGACATCGAAGTAGATGGACACATTGCGGAAAAACACGGCTGAAAAATCGCGCAACGCGGCGGAATACTCGCTCGAGAGAAGATTGAGGTGATGGAATTCCACCATGCCGCGGATGCGATCGACGACGCTCCATTCGCGCGCGCCGACCGTCCGGAAGTATTTGACGCGGAGCGCGTCGCCCATCGCGCGGAAGGAGAAATCCCTATAGGTTCCGAGCCGAGCCCGATGCAAGGCCGCGAGGTCGATATCGCCCCCGATGATCGCGAAAAGCGATGGCGCGTTCTCGGGATAGCGCTCGGCGAGGGCGATGGCGAGCGTATAGGCCTCCTCCCCGGTCGAGCAGCCCGCGCTCAGAATGCGTATGGGTTTCGAATTCCCGCGCGCGGCCAGAAGCCGCGGCACCAGCACTTCGACAAAAAAGCTTAATTGCTCCGGTTCTCGGAAAAAATAGGTTTCGTTGATCGTGAGGAGCCCGACGAGCTCGTAAAGCTCGCGATCGTCGCCTCGAAGCCTTAGAAAATACGCGGACTCGTCGCCGATGCCGGTGGCGGCGAGCCTGTTCCGAATCGCGTCCTCGATCGGCCGATCCGAAGAGCCGCGCAGCTCGAGCCCGCAACGCGCGCGAACCAGTTCCCTGATGGGATCGGCGTTCACCGTCGCGCCTCCGCCGGCGGGAGGGCGCAGAGCCGGCACATTTCGGCGGCTATGCGCTCCACCGGGAGTACTTGTCGCACCGCCCCCATATCGATGGCGGTCTTGTTCATGCCGAAAACGATCGAGCTGGCCTCGTCCTGCGCCATCGTATGGCCGCCCGCCTCGCGCAGCCTGCGGATTCCCGAGGCGCCGTCGGTTCCCATCCCCGTCAGGATCACGCCGACTCCGCTGCGCCCGTAGACTTCGGCCACCGAAGACAGAAGCACGTCGCAGGTTGGGTGAAACACCTGATGTTCGCCCGGTTCGGCGAGGACCACGCGCCGCGAGGCGCTGACCGACAGATTGCGCTCCGACGGCGAGAGAAATACCCTGCCCGCCTCTAGGGGCTCGCCTTCGGCCGCTATCCTCACGGGCAGCTCACTGATGGAAGCCAACCATTTGGCGAGGCCCGGCGCGAAGCCGTAGGTCATGTGCTGAGCGACGAGGATCGGACAGGGAAAACGGGCGGGCAGCGCGCCGAGAATGAGGGCAAGCGCCTGGGGACCGCCCGTCGACGAGGCGATCGCGAAAACCTGGGGGCTAGAGGCGGGCGCGAAGGAAGGAGCGGCTTTCTCGCCTTCGACCGCGTCCCTCCTGGGGGCCTCCCCCCGATTACCGGGGCGGATATGGGTAATTACTCGAATCGTCGAGAGCGTCTTGACCTTCGTCGCGAATTCGGCGCCGTCCGCGGTCGTTATGCGCTCTTTGTCCACGGTCTCGAGCGCTCCCCTCTGGATCGCCTCGTAGGCTTCGCTCGCGTCGGCCGCGCTCGAGACGACGAGTATGGGCACCGGATTATAGGCCATAATTTCGCCTATCGCGTCGATGCCGTCCATGACCGGCATCCGCAAGTCCATGGTCACGATGTCGGGCTTGAGCGCGCGGCAGAGCTCGACGGCCTCGCGGCCGTTCTTCGCCTCTCCCACGACACAGATGCTACCGTCGCCCTCGAGTATTTCGCGGATCAAGCCCCGAGCGACGGGGCTGTCGTCCGCGACCAGCACTCTCACGAAGCCTCGTCGCGGGCGAGCTTGAACTGCCCGACCTCGCCGGCGAGCCGCTCGGAGGTGCCCGTCAGGTCGCGGCTGATCTCGACGATGCGGTTTATGGAGTCCGCGGTATGCTGGCTCGCGTTGACTATTTCGCGCAACGCGACGACCACTTGGTTGCTCGCCGTCCGCTGCTGCTGGGTGGAGAGCGATATCTGCTGAGCGGCCGTCGTGGTGCGGCTGGCGGCTCCCACGAGCTCCGCGAGCAACTCGGCGGTGACGATCGTCGCCCTCATACCGTCGGCGATGCCCAAGGCTCGCTTCTCGGAGGTGATGACCAGGCGGCTGATGGAGTCCTGGATCTCGCTGATCTTCTGCTCTATCTCGCCGGTCGACTCGGTGACGCTGTCGGCCAACCTGCGTATCTCCGCCGCGACGACGCCGAAGCGCTTGCCAGATTCTCCGGCGCTGGAAGCCTCGAGCGCGGCGTTGAAGGCTATCAACTTGGTCTGGTCGGCGACCGTGTTGATGATCGACATGACCTTGCTGATCTCCTTGGACTTGCTGCCGAGCTCGACGACCTCGTCGAGGCTGACCTGGTTGTCGCTCCTGATGCCCTCGATCTTCTCCTGAAGGATCGTCATCGACTGCGAGCCCTTCTTACTGTTCTCCCAGGTCTGGTTGGCGATATCGACTACCGAGCGCGAATGCTCCGCTATCTGCGTGGAGGAGGCGGAGAGTTCTTCCATCGTGGAGGTGATCTCGGAGACCGAGGCCGACATCTGGTTCGTCGTGGCGGCCTGCTCGTCGACGGAGCCCACTATCTCGTGGGCGCCTCGCTCGACGGCCGCGGCGCTGGCGCGAACCGCCATCGTCAATTCGCGCAACTTGTTCTGCATGTCAGCCGCGGCTCTCGCGATCTCCCCGATTTCGTCGCGCCGCCCCGAGATGCGGGCATCGAGAGTCGCCGTAAGGTCGCCTCGCCCTATCTCCTTGAGCATCGACTTGAGCGGCGTCAGAGGCTTTGAGAAATGGCCCGCGACGAAGGTGCTCACGGCCAGGACGATCGCGAAACCGATGACGAAAAGCCCGCCCGACACGAGGAGTATCACGGCGCTCGCCGAGATCAGCTCGTCGGTATACGTGCCCCCCGCGATAATGATGCCCAGGCTATCGATGCTCCTAAAGTAGACGACCTTCTCCCTTTCCTTCGCCTCGCCCGGATTTTTCCACGCATAGGTGACTTCGCCGTCCTTCCGGGCGAGCATATCCTTGATATAAAAAAAACCGTGCTCGTCCTTGTTCTCGGAAATATTCTGACCCCGAAGAGTCGGATGGATCAGGAGCTTGCCCGAGTAATCCATGACATAGAGATACCCGGTCCTCCCGAGCTTGATATCGAGAAGACCTTTCTCGACATCCCGCATGTTGACGAGATTGGAGAATTCCGAGCGATAGCTCGACACGGAGATAATCCAGTCCCAGGGCTCGAACCAGGTCATATAGAGGGCTTTCTCGCGCTTGACGGTCTCGCCGGGGTTCGCCCACTCATATTCGAGGTAGCCTTCCCGGTCCCGTTTTTGGATCTGGATAAAATCATTTTCCGAGAGATTGGTTCCGACGAGCTCCTTTTTCGGGTGCACCTTTACGATGCCGGAGGTATTCAGGCAGTAGACGTAGCCGGTGCTGCCGATCTTTTGGGCGAGCAGCGCGGAGGATACGTACTTTTTCGCTTGCTCCTCGCTCATCTTGCCGGCGGAATACTCCCCATAATAGAAGTAATTAACGATGTCCTCGTCCTTTTCCGCTATACCCTTGAGATAATTCTTGACTATGTTGCCGTAGTTCATCTCGATCATATTCTTCGTGTTGTTCACCAAGGCTTCCATGCCGCCGGTGGCCTGGGCGTTCAAGATCCGATAGGTAAAGACGCTCACGGAGAGAATGATGAGCCCGACGATCACGAAGTATAGGGCCGAATAGGAAACACTCAGCTGTCGCTTAATGGTCATGCGCCATCCTTCGCGATATCCCCATGCCAGGGCATCCGCATAGCATGAGCCTAGCATGGAGAGGGCTGGATGGCAAATCGGCTGACGGAAAGCGCGCGGGGGCGAAAAAAGGCCGCCCCTAAAGGCGGCCCGCTATCAAGACGCGTAGTGGAAGCTTAGAACTGCTTGATCGCCATGATGACGAAGTTGATCAGGAAGAGAACGGAGGCTCCGTAGATGATCGGGTGGACTTCCTTCGCCTTTCCCTTCACGAGTTTGATGAGGCAATAGAAAATGAAGGCGACGGCGATGCCGTAGGAGATGTTGTAGCAGAAGGCCATGAGCACGGCCGCGAAGAAGGCGGGAACGGCTTCCTCGAAATCATCCCAGGCGATCCTGCGGAACGAGCCCATCATGAGAATGCCGACGACGATGAGGGCGGGCGCGGTCGCGAAGGCGGGCACGAGGCCGGCGATCGGCGCGAGGAAGATGCACAAAAGGAAGAGGATCGCGGTTACCAGGGAGGTGAGGCCGGTCTTGCCGCCCGCCTCGATGCCGGCCGCGCTTTCGATATAGGTCGTCGTGTTCGAGGTTCCGAAAACCGCGCCGATCGAGGTGGCGACCGAGTCCGCGAAGAGGGCCTTGTCCATCTTGGAGCTGAAGCCCTTCGAGTTCTCGAGGGATTTCATGTCGGCGTCGCTGAAGATGCCGGTGGCGCGGCCGGTGCCGATGAAGGTACCGATCGTATCGAAGGTGTCCGAGAGACTGAAGGCGAAAATGGTAATTATGACGAGGGGAATCTTGGCGGGATCGGCGAAAAGGCTGCCGAAGCCGGGACTGCCGAAGAGCGCGCCGAAGGTCGTTCCGAGTTCCGCGAAGGCCTTGCCCCAGGAGGCGGGTTCGATGACGGCGGAGGAAAGGTTGACGACGCCGAACGGGATGCCGATGACGGTGGCGGCGAGTATGCCGATGAGGATCGAGCCCTTCACCTTCATGACCATGAGGAGGATCGTCACCACGAGGCCGATAAGCGCGACTATCATGCCGGGCTGGGAGAAATTGGAGAGCGCGGGTATGATGTTGCCGTTGGTTACGACGCCTCCGAGGTTCTGGGTGAGTTCGCCGGCGGGTACGGACGCGGGCGCGCCGAATTTGGTCCAAGCCGCGAGGATATTGGGCGCTTCGGAGGTGAACTTGATGAAGTTAGCCTCTTTGATGCCGATGTACGCGATGAAAATTCCGATGCCGCCGGATATCGCGTTCTGGAGACTTTCCGGAATCGAGCGGATAATCTCCTTGCGCACCTTCGTCACGGTGATAAGGATGTTGATGAGTCCGCAGATGAAGACGAGGGCGAGGGCTTCCTGCCACTTGAAACCGAAGGCGAAACAGACGGTGAACGTGAAGAACGCGTTAAGTCCCATGCCGGGAGCCAGCGCGTAGGGCACGTTGGCGAAAAGTCCCATGACGAGGGTGCCGGTGGCCGCCGCGATGATGGTCGCGAGGAAAACTCCCTGCCAAGGCATGCCGGTGAGCGAAAGAATATTAGGGTTTACGAAAATGATATACACCATCGTGAAGAACGTGGTGAAGCCGGCGAGGACCTCGGTACCGATCGTGGTACCGCTCGCTTTCAATTTGAAGAATTTCTCCATTTTCCTGAACCTCCTGGGAGTCTGAATCGGCTTCAGTGTATGGCCACTTCTTTAAGTGCGCAAGCTTTTTTTGTATACAATATCCAAAATCCCGCTTGCGACTTCCGGGGACCGGGTTTAGAGTAGGGATATGATCGACAAGGATAGTATCGACGCCGCTCGGGGTAACGCGCCCTGCGACCTTAATCTCGTCAATTGTCGCCTCGTGGACTTAAAGCGAGGACTCATCCGTGACGGCGCGACGGTATCCATTTTCAAGGGCCTCGTCGTCGGAATCGACGACGGACTCGTGGCGAAGGAGACTCGCGACCTCGGGGGGCTCTACCTGGCGCCCGGCCTCGTCGATTCTCACGTCCACATCGAATCCTCGATACTCACTCCCGCCGAGTACGCGCGCATCGTGGTGCCCAGGGGAACCACGTCGGTAGTCGCCGACCCTCATGAGATAGTCAATGTCCTGGGTTATGACGGAATGCGCTTTATGCTTTCCGCGAGCGAAAATCTGCCGCTCAATGTGTATCTCATGGTGCCTTCCTGCGTGCCGGCCACGGATTTCGATACGGCGGGAGCCGCTCTCAACGCCTCCGACATGAAGCCCTTCCTCCGGGAGCCGCGAATTCTCGGCCTCGGGGAGGTCATGAATTACCCCGGAGTCCTGAACAAGGACCAAAAACTCCTCGACAAGATCGCCCTCTTCGCGGACGCGGGAAAACCGGTGGACGGCCACGCTCCGGGCCTGGCGGGAAAAGAGCTTTCGGCTTATATCGCCGCGGGCATCGGCTCCGATCACGAATGCACAAGCCCAGCGGAAGCCTTAGAAAAACTTTCTAAGGGCATGTATATAATGCTTCGAGAAGGCTCCACGGCCAAGGATCTAAAAAGGCTCCTGCCGGCGGTGCGGCCTGAAACCATCCGCAGTTTCCTTATCTGCTCGGACGATCGGCACCCGGACGACCTCGTCGATGAAGGGCACATGGATCACGCGCTCAGGCTTTTGCTCGCTGGCGGCGTCGCGCCGATGGATGCCTTCCGCATCGCCTGCGAAAACCCGGCCCGCTGGTTCGGAATCAAAGGCATGGGAGCCGTCGCCCCCGGCTACCGAGCCGATCTCGTGGCCTTCGAGAGTCTCGAGCGCTTCGAGGCGAAACTGGTCTTCAAGGATGGCATCCTCGTCGCGCAAGAAGGCAAGCTGCTCAGGGATCTCGGAAGCTCGCGTCCGCCGCTTCGCGATTCGGTCAATATAAAGTGGCTCACGGAAGAAGACTTCCGCATCCCGCTTCCCGCCTTCGCCTCGGAGAAGCCCCTCATCCGAGTAATAAAAACGCTGCCGGATTCCATCGTCACCGAGGAGATAATCGTCCCTCCCCTCGTGGAAAGGGGAGCCTGCGTCTCGGATCTCGGGCGCGATATAGTGAAGATCTTCGTAATCGAGCGCCATACGGGCTCGGGGAATATCGGCAAAGGCTTCATCACGGGCTTAGGCCTCAAGCGCGGCGCCCTCGGCGGCACTATCAGTCACGACTCGCATAACATGATAATAGCGGGGGTCGACGATCTCTCTATTTTCCGGGTGGCGAGGCATTTGAATAAGATGAAGGGCGGACTCGTCTTCGCGGTCGGAGACGAAGTGCTCATCGATCTGCCCCTGCCCATCGCGGGCCTCATGAGCGATCGTGAGGCGAACTTCGTCGTGGACCGCCTTCACGCGTTCGAGAAAATCTTCGCGAAAGAGGGCCTCTCGAATACGTCGCCGATCATGACGCTTTCCTTCATGGGCTTGCCGGTCATTCCCGAATTGCGGCTCACCGATAAGGGCCTTGTCGACGTGCGCCGATTCAGCCCCGTCGAGCTCTTCGTGAACTGAGGCCTTGCCGCGTTTTTTCCTTGACGGTTTTTTGTATACGGAATACAGTATTCCCATGTCTATCAGCCGGGAACGCATGAGTTCGGACGTGCATCACGAGCTCCTCGGGAAAATCATACGCGGAGAATTCGCCTCCGGGCAGCGCCTCAGAGATGCCGAACTCGCGGAACGACTGGGCGTAAGCCGCACGCCCGTGCGCGAAGCCTTGCTCCGGCTCGATCGCGAAGGCTTTATCTCCGCCCAAAAGCACCTGGGCTTCACGGTTAAACCGCTCGAAGAGTCCGAAATCCGCGAAGTCTACCCGCTCGTCCGGCTTCTCGAATGCACGGCGCTCGAAAAAGCGCCCTATCCCGACGAGGAAAAACTGGAAGCCCTTCGCGACCTCGGCCAAGACCTGAAAAAAAACGACGAAGACGCCCTCGAAAGGATAGTCCTCGACTCGACCTGGCACAAGTCGCTACTCGAAAAAGCCGACAATCGGCACCTGGCGCGAATTATCGCCGACCTCAAGCGGATTCTCTTCCGCTACGAATACGCCTTCATGCAAGTCGCGGAGCTCGTCACGGAATCCATATTGGAACACGATGCCATTCTCGACGCGCTCGAGGCGAGGGATCGCAGAAAAGCGGTTCGTTTGCTCGGGGCGCATTGGGAGAGATGCACCCAAGCGACGCTCGAAGATTTTCTCGCCAGGCGGGCGGAAGCCGACTCGACGGTTGCGCGCGGGATATCGAAGGTTTAGTCTTATCAAGAGCCGTGAGGGGGCGCGAAGATGGAACGATTGCGTTTTCTGGTAAACGACAGAATCGTCGAGACCGAGGCTTGGCCGGGTTCGCCCGCCCTCGACTTCATCCGGCGCGAGCTGGGACTCACCGGTACCAAGGAAGGCTGCCGCGAAGGCGACTGCGGAGCTTGCGCCGTCATCCTCGGCGAGCGAATCGCCGAGGGCGGCGAGCGAATCGCCGAGGGCGGCGAGCGAAAAAACTCTGCGGAATTCCGCTTCCGCGCGGTGCCTTCTTGTCTCCTCGCCCTTGGCGAACTCGACGGACGGCAACTGATCACGATCGAGGGCCTCACCGCGGCCGGCGAGGCCAAAGGCCTTGAGGGATTCACGCCCGTGCAGATGGCCTTCCTCGAGGAAAACGCCAGCCAGTGCGGCTTCTGCTCTCCCGGCTTTATCGTCTCGCTGAGCGCTTGGCTCCTCGAAGGCGAGCGCCTCGACGAAGAAGGCGCGATCGTGGCTGTCGAGGGCAATCTGTGCCGCTGCACGGGCTACGGCTCGATCCGCCGCGCCGCCGCGCGCCTCATCGAGCGCTTCGGCAAGCTTCCCTCCGATCCGCTCGCTCGCCTCGAGGCCCTAGTCGCGGCCGGCGTCGTGCCAGAATCCCTAACCGCCTTCGCGCGCGGCGAACTCATGCCGATCGCGGGCGAATCTACCGCTAAAGGCGACGTCTCGCGGCTCACCGATGGCGATAAGCCCGCGCTGCTCCTGGGCGGCGGTACCGATTATTACGTCCGCGACACCGATCCGAGCCCCCGTCCCGCGCTCTTCCTGGATCGGATTCCCCGCTTCACCGGAATCCGGCGCGAGGGAGATCTCATCGAGATCGGAGCCGCCATGACGATACGCGATTTCTTCGAATCGCGTTCAATCAGAGCCTCATTTCCCGGCATCGAGCGCTTCGAGAGGAGCTTCGCGAGCATCCTCGTCCGAAACCGCGCGACCCTCGGCGGCAATGTGGCCAACGCGTCCCCGGTCGCCGACATGACCTCCATCCTCATGGCCCTCGGGGCGAGGGCGCGCATATTCGACATGCGCGAAAGCATGGCGGAAAACGACGCGTGGCGGCGCGAAATAGCCCTCGAGAAGCTCTACGTCGGCTATAAAAAGCTCGATCTGACCCCCGGCGAGGTCATCGGCGCCTTCGCGCTTCCCGTCGGCCCCGGAATCCTCCTCAATTTCGAGAAGGCGTCGAAAAGGGCGAGCCTCGACATAGCCGCGGCCAACAGCGCGATGCGCCTCGAGCTCATCGGAGATCGCATGACGCGCGTCAGGGTCAGCGCGGGTGGAGTCGCCGCCACTCCGCTCCTCCTCGGAAAAACATCGGCGCTGCTCGAGGGGAAACGGCCTTCCGCGGCCCTCGCCCTCGAAGCCTCGCGCGCCGCCGCCTCGGAAGTGAAGCCCATCGGCGACGTGCGCGGCTCGGCCGATTACCGCTCGCGCGCTCTCTCTCGGCTGATCCTCGCGCACTTCGCCACGCTCTTTCCCGCCGTGGACATCGCCATGCTCCTTTCCGAGGAGGCGAAATCATGAAAACCATACCGGAAGCGTCGCTCAACGTCAGGGGCAGGACCGTCTACATCGACGACATCCCTGAACCGCGGACCATGCTGCACGGAGCCGTCAAGCTCTCATCGAGCGCACGCGGCCGCATAACGCGTATCGATGCCTCCCCGGCCCTCGCCAGCCACCCCTCCGTGCGCGTCGTGACCTGGAAGGATATACCCGGCGAAAACCAGCTGGGTTTCACGGTCGCCGACGAGCCCCTCCTCCCCGAGCGCGAATGGGAATACTGGGGCCAGCCGCTGGTCCTCTGCCTGGCCGAGACGCGAGCTCTCGCGCGCAGGGCCGCCGAACTCGTCGTCGTCGAGGGCGAGGAGCTTCCCGCGATCTTCAATGCCCGCGAGGCCGCGGCGGCGGGCGCCTTCATCCTACCGCCGCGCAGCCAGCGCTCGGGAGACCCGGCATCCGCCTTCGAGCGCTGCGCCTGGGTCGTCTCCGGCCGCGTCGACTCGGGCGGCCAGGAGCACGTCTACCTCGAGACCCAGGGAGCCGTGGCGGAGCCCCGCGACGGCGACCGCATGTTCATCATCTCCGGAACGCAAGGTCCCACGGTCGTACAACGCGCCGCGGCGCGAATATTGGGCCTGCCCATGAGCATGGTCGAGGTCGAGGCCAGGCGGCTGGGCGGTGGCTTCGGCGGCAAGGAGGACCAGGCCTCTACATGGGGCTGCCTGGCCGCCCTCGGCGCCCGCGTCTCGGGAAAACCGGTGAAGCTCTATCTGGATCGCCGCACCGATATGCGAGCCACCGGCAAGCGCCATCCCTACACGAGCGACTTCAAGATCGGCATGGACACGCAAGGACACCTGCTCGCCTTCGAGGCCGACTACTATCAGAACTCAGGCTGTTCCTGCGACCTTTCGGCGGCGATCATCTCGCGCACCCTTTTTCACGCGGCGGGAGCCTACCGCATCCCGAACCTCCGCGTTACCGGATATATGTGCAAGACCAACCTGCCATCCTTCACGGCCTTCCGCGGCTTCGGCGCGCCGCAGGGCTTTTTCGTAATCGAGGCCGCCATGGACGCCCTGGCCCGCAAGGCAGGCATGGATCCCGTAAAACTCAGGTTCGCGAATCTGCTTGTCGAGGGCGACACGACCCATTACGGCATGCCCATGTCCGGCGTCCGCGCGGTCGAAGCCTTCGACAGGCTGCTGGAAAAGACTCGCTGGAAGGAACTCCGCTCTGATATAGAGACCCACAACGCTTCGAACCGGCTCGTCAAGCGCGGCGCCGCGATCATTCCCAATTGCTTCGGGGTATCGTTCACGAAGCTTCCCATGAACCAGGGCGGAGCCCTCGTCCACGTCTACCAGGACGGCTCCGTCCTCGTATCGACCGGCGCGGTCGAGATGGGACAACAAGTTAGCCGCAAAATAGCGCGTATCGCCGCCCGCACCCTGGGCGTGCCGCTCTCGCGGATTAGCGTCGAGCGCACGAGCACGCTGACGGTGGCCAACACCGTGCCCACCGCCGCGAGCACCGGCAGCGACATCAACGGCATGGCCGCGCTCGTCGCCTGCGAGGAGATCCGCGGCCGGCTGATACACAAGGCCGCCGAGCTGGCCGGCTGCCCTTCCACGGAGCTATCGCTCAACGCGGGCCGCTTGGTGCGAGGCTGCGAGGATCTGGGGATGCGCTGGGAAGAGCTCGTCGCGAAATGCCACGAATCCAGGATCGACCTTTCGGCGCACGGCTTCTACGCCACGCCAGGGCTCTTCTACGACATGAAGGCCGAAAAGGGAAGCCCTTTCGCCTATCACGTCTATGGCGCCGCGATGGTCGAGGTGAGCCTCGACACTCTGCGCGGCACCTACGCGATCGAGCGCGCTTCCGTCGTCCACGACGTCGGCCGCAGCCTCGACTCAGCGGTCGATTTGGGCCAGATCGAGGGCGCGCTGGCGCAGGGCCTCGGCTGGTCCCTGCTCGAGGAACTCCGCTTCGGCGAGGACGGGCGCCCCCTTTCGGACACCCTTTCGACCTACAAGCTCCCCGACGCGCATTTCCTTCCCAAACGACTCGAGGTGGAGTTCCTCCCCGACGCCGACAATCCGAAAGCCGTGCTTAATTCCAAGGCGGTCGGCGAGCCGCCCCTCATCTACGGCATGGCCGGATACTTCGCCCTCCTCGACGCCCTGCGAGCGGCGCGAAAGGACGGCCCCACCTTCTACGACCTGCCCTTCACGCCCGAAAAAGCGCTGGACTATCTCCAGGGGGCGCGCCCATGATCGTCAAGAACGGGCTCCTCGCCCTTCCGGGGCAATCCGAATTCGTCAGGGCGGAATTCCGCGTATCCGAAGGCAGAATTGTCGAAATCGCCCAACGCATCGAAGGCGCGAGCGGCGAGGAGATCGCGGACGCCTCGGGGCTCCTCGTCCTTCCGGGAGGGATAGATCCCCACGTCCACTTCGACGAGCCCGGTTTCACCCATCGCGAGGATTTCTTCCACGGCACGAGCGAGGCCGCCAAGGGCGGCGTCACCACGGTCATCGACATGCCCTGCACCTCGCTGCCGCCGGTCACCACGATCACCGCGCTCGAGAGCAAACTCGCCGTCGTGTCGAAGGGCGCCGTCGTGGACTACGCCTTCTACGGGGGCGTCTCCGGCCACGAGATCGAGGCGAGCCTCGGCTCCGGCGGCGCGATGGCCGATCTGGCCCCGAGGGTCGTCGGCTTCAAGTGCTATTTCATCTCGGGGATGGCCAGCTTCACAAGCGTCAACCACGACGATTTCGCCCGCGTGATCGCCGAAGGCGAACGCCTCAGCCGCCCCATCCTCCTCCACGCCGAGGATCGCGACTACGTAGTCTCCGTCGACGCGCGCCTGACCGCTGCGCGCAAAGCCTCGGGCGCCTCCCCGTCCTGGGTGGATTACCTCGCTCCGCGCTCCCGCGAAGCGGAACTGACCGCCGTGGCCACGGCGCTCGCGCTGGCCAAGGGACGCGAATCCGGCCTTCACATAGTGCACGTTAGCACGCCCGAAGCCGCCGCGATGATCGCCGCCGCGGGCGCTACCTGCGAAACCTGCGCGCACTACCTCGCCTTCGACGAGAACGATTTCGAAAGACTCGGCGCTTCGCTAAAAACCGCGCCGCCGGTCAAGTCGCGGGCCGATCGCGAAGGGCTCTGGCAAAGGCTCGCCGACGGAACCCTCTCCTTCGTGACGAGCGACCATGCTCCCGCCCCGGCCTCCGAAAAGGAGACAGGCGATCCGCTAACCGCATACGGCGGCATCCCCGGCACGGGTACCTGGCTGCCCTTCCTCTTCTCCGAGGGCCTCCTTTCGGGCAGGCTGACGCTGGCGCGCTTTCTCGACGCGATAGCTGGCTCAGCCGCGCGGCGCTATGGACTGGCCGCGCGCAAAGGCGGTTTGGCGGTCGGCAAGGATGCGGATTTCGTCCTGATCGATCCCGCGGCGACGACCAAGATCGAGGGGCGGAAGCTCCTCTCAAAAGGCAAAATCACGCCCTTCGAGGGCATGAGATTGACGGGCCGAATACTCGTTACCTACGTGCGCGGCGTCCCGGTCTACCGGGCGGTGCGAGGCGCGGACGAGAACGCGGTGGGCGACATCGTCGCTCCCGCGGGCTCCGGAAAATTCCTCACGTGGGGGTACCGGTGAGCAAGGTAATGGACAAGACTCCGCTTCGCGCCCTGCTAGAGCGCGTGGCCGGGGAGTACTCGGCCAAGGGGACGATCTACGAGATCCCCCGCAAGGTTTTCGAGAAGGTTTTCGCGCTCGAAACCGCGAGCCCGGGACTCGAAATCATGGGCGGCAGGGCGAGCCTGCCCGTCGGGCCCGCCGCCGGCCCGCACAGCCAGATAGCGCCGAATCTCGTGGCCGCATATCTTTCGGGATCGCGCGTCTTCGAGCTCAAGACCGTGCAGGAAAACGACTCGCTCGAAATCGATAAACCCTGCATCCTGGCCCTCGACGAAGGACACAATACGGAGTGGTCCACCGAGCTCTCGCTCGACGAAGCCCGCGAGGAGTACCTCTGCGGCTGGATCGCCGTCAACCTTCTCGCGGCCATCTGGTCGCCCAAACCGAGGGATTTCGTATTCAACATGTCTGTGGGCTATACGCTCGCGGGCATCAAGGGACCCAAGGTCGACGCCTACATCGAAGGCATGCGCGCCCCGGCGAAAACGCCCTTCTGGACAACCGCGATGCGCGAACTCGCCGACTTCGTCGCAGCCCCGTCCTTCGCGGCCGCGTTCGGCCCCGCGGCCGTTCTCAAGGCGAAAGCGCTCCTCGCCGACTTCCCCTCGAACCCCGTGCATTCGGTCACCGTATCGACGATGCACGGCTGCCCGCCCGACGAGATCGAACGCATCGGGCGCTACCTCATCGAGGAAAAAGGCTTCGACGCGTACATCAAGCTGAATCCGACCCTCCTCGGCTTCGACGAAGCCCGCCGCATCCTCGACGTGACTGGATGGAAGAACATAGGCCTCAAGCGCGCGACCTTCGAGCACGATCTGCAATGGATGGACGCCCTCGCCCTAGTTAAAAACCTAGGCGAGGCCGCCGCGAAAAACGGCAGACGCTTCGGGATCAAGCTCTCCAACACTCTGGCAAACGAGAATGACGGGACTTTCCTCCCCGGCGCGGAACGCTACATGTCCGGCCGCGCTCTCTTCCCGATCACCATCCGCCTCGCCTCCTTGCTGGCCAACGCGTTACCTGACTTCCCACGCCGCTTCTCCTATTGCGGCGGGGTTTCGGCCCTCAACGCGGCCGAGCTCGTGACCGCCGGCCTCGGCCCCCTGACCGTCGCGACCGACATCCTCAAGCCGGGCGGCTATCTCCGCCTCGCGCAGATGGCCGAGGCCGCCGTGGGCGCGCTCCTGGCCGGCGCGACGGACGGCTCGGCCCGAGGCGAGGGCAAGCCCGACGCGAAGAGGATCGCGGCGCTCGCGGCCGCTGCCCTCGAGCGCCCGGAATACCGCGAGGAATGGAAGACGGGCAACGCGTCGATAGCGGGCAAGCTGCCGGCCTTCGATTGCTTCGCGGCGCCCTGCGTCCAGGCGTGCCCCGTCACCCAGAAAGTACCCGAGTATATCCGCCTCGCCGCCGCCGGCGACGCCAAGGCCGCGCTCGCGACGATCCTCGCGGACAATCCCCTCCCCTGCATCACCGGAACCCTCTGCGATCACGTCTGCCAAACCGCCTGCTCGCGCAACGATTACGAGGGCCCCGTCGAGATCAGGGCCGTCAAGCTCGCTTGCGCGAAAGCAGCCAACGTGCCCGCCGCGAAGCCTGCGGCGGCCCGCGGCGCGCCTAAGGTCGCGATCGTCGGCGCCGGCCCCGGAGGCCTCGCCTGCGCCCACCATCTCGCGCTCGCCGGAGTGCAGGTCACCGTCTTCGACAAGACCCGCGACCCGGGCGGCGTTCCCGCTAACGTCATTCCGCGCTTCCGAATCGCTCGCGCCGACCTGGCCCGCGACATCGATCGCATCAAGGCCCTCGGCGCGGAATTCCGCATGGGCGTCGAGGTGAAGGACCTCGCCTCCCTTTCCGAGGAAGGCTATGGCGCTTTCTTCGTCGGAGCGGGAGCGCCGGCCGCGCGCGAGCTGCCCTTGACCGGGAGCGGCGTTCGCGTCGTCGACGCGCTGGCATTCCTCGAGGAGACTTCCGCTGGAGCGGGGCGCTTCGCCGGCTGCGAGCACATTCTCGTGGCGGGCGGAGGCAACACCGCGATGGACGCCGCCAGGGCCGCCTCGCGCATCCCGGAAGTCAAAAGCGTTCGTATCTCCTACCGCCGCACGCGAGCGGAGATGCCCGCCGACCGGGAAGAGTTGGGCAACGCGGTAGCCGAAGCCGCTGCCATAAACGGACCGGGGCTTCCGGCCCTGCTCGAATTGAGCCTTCCTGAAAACGCGAATCCGGGGAAGCTCACGCTCAGGAAAATGAAGTTAGGCGAAAAAGACTCGTCAGGGAGACGCGCGCCGATACCCTCGGACGAAACCTTCGAGCTCGATTGCGACCTCCTCATAGCGGCCGTGGGAGAGACGCCGGACCGGGCCCTCCTCGAGGGACTGGGTTTGAGCGTCGGAAAGAACGGCCGCCCCGTGTGCGACTCGCTTACGCAGGAAAGCTCCCGTCCCGGCATATACGTGGGCGGGGATGCATCGCGAGGACCCGCTTCCATCATCGCAGCGGAAGCTGACGGCAGGCGCGCCGCTTACGCCATCATGGCTAAAGCGGGCATCGCGTCTCCGACATCCACCTACCGAGCGCCGGCTCCTCGCAGGGAGCGTCTCGACGCGCGCGGCGAGCTTTCACCCTCGCTCGGCCATGATGACCCGGCCTTCCTCGCGCGCGAGGCGGAACGCTGCCTCGAATGCGATTCGGCTTGCCTGCGCTGCGTCGAAGTCTGCCCGAATCGCGCCAACATGGCGATCCCCGCTCCGGTTGGAGCCGGCAAGCAGGCCTTCCAGATCCTCCATGTCGACTACCTGTGCAACGAATGCGGCAATTGCGGCCTTTTCTGCCCCTGGGAGGGCGAGCCCTTCCGCGGCAAGCCCACGCTCTTCGCGAGCGCGCAAGGCATAGCGGCATCGAAGAACTCCGGCTTCGCCTTCGTCGTCGAGAGCGGTTCCGCCGCGAAGGCCGACGTCTCGAAAAAAACGACGTTGCTCCTGCGAGCCAATTACGAGGGCGAGCTCGAGACCCTCGACGCGGGGGCCTGGAAATCGAAAGCCGACGCGCGGCCGATGGTCGCCCTGGCCCGCGCGGTGGCCGAAAGCCACACCTATCTCCTCGGAGGCAAAGCATGACGCTGTTCGAGAAGGTCCGCGTTATCTCCTTCAACCCGCCTTCGGTCTCCGAACCGACGGATGTCGCGGCCGCCGACTCGGGGGAGGCGGCGGGAAGCATCGTCGAAGTCGGGAAGGACCTGGCCAAGAAGTACCCGAACGCCAAGCGAGTCACCGGAGCGTACCTTTCGCCGGGCTTGGTCTGTTCGCACACGCATCTCTATTCCGCCCTGGCGCGAGGCATGCTGGTCGACATCGAGGCCTCCAAGGACTTCGCGCACCAGCTCAAGAATCTCTGGTGGCGCCTCGACCGAGCCATCGACCCCGCCATCCTCGAGTACTCGGCGCTGGCCGGCTGCGCCGATGCCGCGATGTGCGGCGTCACTAGCTTGGTTGATCACCACGCGGGACCGGAAGCCATCGACGGCAGCCTGACGACGATCAGGAAAGCCTACGAGGAGATCGGCATCCGCGGCCTTCTTTGCTACGAGACGACGGACCGCAACGGAATGGATGGCGCGAAGGCTGGGGTGCGCGAGAACGTGCGCTTCGCGAAGGAGGTCGACGCCATCCGCGCGTCGGGCACGAAACCTCTCGTCGAGGCCGCGATAGGCGGACATGCCCTCTTTACGATCGGCGAGGATACTCTCGCGGCCATGGCCGAGGCGGCGAGTTCCACGGGCCGGGGCGTCCACATCCACGCCGCCGAGGACAAGTACGACGCCGTCGACTCGCGCCACCGATTCGGCCGCGACCTCGCCGCGAGGCTCGACCGAGCCGGGCTCCTCGGCCCCAAGGCCATAGTGGGACACGGGCTCTTCCTCACCGAGAGCGAAATCGAGCTGATGAACGAGCGCGACGTATTCCTCGCGCACAACGCGCGCAGCAACGTCAACAACTCGGTCGGCTACAATGCCCTCCTCGCCAAGCATCGCAACGTGGTGCTCGGCACGGACGGAATGGGCGCCGACATGCTCGAGGAGTTCAAGTTCGCCTATTTCAGGCATCGTGAGTTTCAGGGTCCCTGGTGGCCGGGCGATTTCCTGGCCTGCCTCGACCGCGGCAACCGGCTCCTCGAGCGCTACTTCGCCCGGGACTGGACGGCGGCCCCCGAGGCGGCGAAAAGCGGCGCTGCGCCGTTCTTCGGCCAGGTGAAAGCTGGCTCGCCCGCTGACCTCGTATTGTGGGACTACGAACCGCCCACGCCCTTGGTGGGGGAGAACATCGGAGGCCACATCGCCTTCGGCCTTTCGTCCCGCTCGGTGCGCTCGGTAATGGTAAACGGAAAGTTCATCGTAGAGGACCGCAAACCAGCCTTCGACTCGAGCCGCATCGCGGCGGGAGCGAGGGAGCAGGCCTCGCGATTGTGGAAACGAATGGGAGAGAGGAGATAACATGGACAAGAAAGCGATTCTCGAAAAGGCGAAGCAGTACCGCGACTACACGGCCCAGAACCTCAGCAAGATGATCCAGGTTCCCGGCTTCAGCTGCACGGAGAAAGAGCGCGTGCAACTGATAAAAAAACTTTGCGAAGAAGCGGGAATGCAGGACATCCGCATCGACGGCCTCGGCTCGCTTCTCGGCCGCGTGGGCAACGGTAAGAAAGTCCTCGTGTTCGACGCGCACATCGACACGGTCGGCGTAGGCGATCCCGCTCAGTGGAAGACGCCTCCCCACTCCGGCATAATCAAGGATGGACTCGTCCACGGCCGCGGCGCTTCCGACCAGCTCGGCGGCGCGGCCTCGATGATCACCGCCGCCCGCATCCTCAAGGATATGGCCTACTCGGGCGACTACACGGTCTGGTTCGCCTTTACCACGATCGAGGAGGATTGCGACGGCCTCTGCTGGAAGTATCTCATCGAGGAGGAGAAGTTCAAGCTCGACTTCGCCGTCTCGACGGAGCCGACCAGCTGCCGCCTCTATCGCGGGCATCGCGGCCGCATGGAAATCCAGATCGAGATCCAAGGCGTTTCCTGTCACGGCTCAGCGCCCGAGCGCGGCGAGAGCGCCGCCTACAAAGCCGCCCGCGCGGCCCTCGCCCTCGAGAAACTCAACGCCGAGCTCCAGCCCGACGATGACGGTTTCCTCGGCAAGGGCACGATAGTGGTTTCGCAGATCAAGGTCCACGGCCCGAGCCAGTGCGCCGTGCCAGACCAGGCGATGCTCTATTGCGACCGCCGCCTAACCTGGGGCGAGGACGACAAGCTCGCCATCTCCCAGGTCGAAAAGGCCCTCGAAAAGGCCGGCGTCGACAAATTCAAGGTCTTCATGCCCGAGTACACACAGCCCGCCTACACCGGCCTTCTCTATAAGCAGGAACTTTATTTCCCCACTTGGAAAATTCCCGCCGACCACAAGCTCGTCGTATCGGGCGTGGACGCCTACACGGAGCTCTTCGGCAAGGGCCCGAAGGTCGACAAGTGGACCTTCTCC
>Ga0172379_10004887_pt1 | contig 19264 bp, 14 predicted proteins | sample GrowelOW334metaG_FD_119756 | JGI IMG/M metagenome (GOLD analysis project Ga0172379, IMG submission 119756) | Groundwater microbial communities from an aquifer near a municipal landfill in Southern Ontario, Canada - Groundwater well OW334 metaG | ecosystem: Environmental > Aquatic > Deep...
TATAATTTATGTTAGGTTAACCAATGTTAATTTGATATAATAACTAGCAAATTATCCTAGAATGTATAGGTCATTTTTCCTACGAATCCAATGCCACAATGATCTTCTCTTTTAAATCACTCAGCTCATCATGGCAAATTTCAAATACAACTTCCGAGTTAATATCAATATAGTGATGCGATATTACTTCTCTGAATTTGATAATGTCACTCCAATAATTTTTTGGAGCTATATCTTCAAGCACTTGTTGATCTGTTTTATAAATATTTTTGAGTGCTTGCCCGATACTTTGAAGGCGTATTTAAATTGAATCGAGCTTTTCCAACCCCTCATCATCTTTCATAAAATCATCGCTTTTTTCGATAGCTAAAAACGTTTTGTACAAGTTTAATACTTTGAAGAATGAATTCAAGAAGCTCTTTGGTATGTTTCTTATCCATAAATCACTTCACGCTCAATGTTTTGCTTTAAAGATGGTCTCATATTTTTATGTGGATACAAGAAATCGATTTTTGTTCCAAACGCTTCTTCAAAATAATTCCAAGCTCCGGCTATATTTCTGAATTTTTTATCTTCAAATTCAGCGTAAATATCAATATCACTTTCGGGTGTTGCTGCGCCTTTCACATAACTGCCAAAAAGCCCCACTTTAACGAGAGAATATTTTTCTCTTAACTCGTCTTTGTGATTAGCAAAAAAATCAAGAATCACCTCTTTCGTAACCATTGCACCCTACTTTTAAATTACTTACTTTGTATTGTGCCACATTAAAAGAATTGCCCAGTAAAATGGGGCTCTACTTTCATTCGGTTTAGTTAATCTAAGATAAATTATATTGAAATAAGTTGTAGTATTTATTTAGTGTATTCAGCTTACATATTTGAAGAATAATCAAGAATTTTGGATGGGTCTATTTTGGAGAACAATCTCGCTATTCTCCCAACGTTTGCTCTTTTGATCCCTAAAACCTTTCAAGGGGTCAAGGCGAAAATGCTCAATTCAAGAAATGTATGGGATGTCAAGGTTTTGGCTTTCATCGAACTGGCTCCTCTAACGATATGAAATTTAATTTTATATCTGCATTTAGGTATGTACTTGATATCAATATGATTGTTTTATGACTTAATATTGCCATAGTATGATAATAAAATGCATGAGTATACTGGAAAGTTAAATGTTATGGTGAGCACATGAGTAAAATAGAAGAATTAAAGACATTGGCAGAGGATATAACAGTTCTCTATGTTGAAGATAACAAAGGAATGCGCGACAATATGCAGCGATTGTTCCAAAGTTTTTTTAACAATATTTTTGTTGCAGTAGATGGAATTGAAGGGTATCAGCTTTTCACTCAAAAAAAACCACCACTTGTAATTACCGATATCATTATGCCCAATATGAATGGTTTTCAAATGATAAAAAAAATCAAAAGTGAAGATCCAGATACTGAAATCATTTACATTACCGCACATAATGATAAAGAGCACTTGCAGCAAGCAATAGATGCAGGTGTATTTCGCTATCTTTCTAAACCGGCTAACGTAGCCCAACTTATTGATGTTCTCTATGATGCTATAAAAGTAATTCATTACAGAGAAAGTAAACATCTTTTTGAAAACCAGCTCAAGGATATTTTTAATTATCAAAACAACCTTTTGATTATGTTCAAAAATACTCATCCAGTTATCGTCAACCAGCGAGTTCTAGGTTTTTTTGGTATTGCTAGTCTAGAAGATTTTTTGCAAAATTATCCCTCTTTGGATCATATTCTTAGAGAACATCAGGGATTTTTATATTCAACAGACGAATCAACCTGGTTTCAAACTGCTAGTGAAAATTCAGGGAAACTTTACCATGCAAAAATGATTAATCATAAGGATGAAAACCGTCACATGATTATGAAACTTCGTGAAATCCCGGAGAAAAAAGGGTCAGTTATCGTATCGTTTGATGATGTCACCGAACTAAATCTAATGAGCTTATATGATCAGGATGAAGCCATCAGAGACAAAGCCTTCCAAGAGAAAAGTACAGTATTGAAATTTATGAAAATTGTTGACGAAAACAAGGCGAAAATTAAACTCCATAATTTTTACAAAGGGTTAACTATTACTAACCCTGCAGTTTTCGTTGCGTTGGATGATGGACAAGTAGTTATTAAAACCACTCATCCTCAGCTCAAAATTATCAAGCTTGTCAAGAATATAACAATTAGCTCCGAAGTTTTTCCATCTGACGTATTCTGTAAATCGATAAAAAAAATCGATTTTGATACTCAGACAATTTCATTAAATGACATGCAATTCATTCAGCATAGTTGTAATGATCGCCAATATATTCGACTTGAGCCTGAAGAAAATCATAACGTATCATTCTTTTTTGAGGGGAAAAAACTTTTTGGAGAAGTCAAGATTATAGATATTTCAATTGTTTCGGTTAAACTCGAGGTAAATACATTGCCACCAGGTATTTCCATTAATCAAGAGATTAGCATTGTGATTGTTCTCCCAACTTCCGGTGCCCCTTTGAATATTAATACGCCCGCTAAAATTTTGCGTATTGATGAATATAAACGCACTTTTCATATTATCGCAAAGTTTGAACTGACTGGAATGGCAAACAAACATCTATTGGACTATCTAGCTCAACGCCAAATGGCATTGATCCGTGAATTCAAATCTTTGGAAATAGATTGATGTCTCACCGTAGCAAAAGTATCAACAATGTATAGATGTATAACTATTTACTTTTATTTTTTTAAAAATACAGGATAAGTGAGAAAGCTTTGCTAATGTTAGAAATTTATGTAAGCTGTAAATCGAAACAGCTTCAAAAACTCAATTAAAAGATACCAATAATACCATCATTAGGTCATGCAATATGAATTTAACACATTTAAAACGGAATACTTTTTTGCTTTTATTTGCGATTATAACGCTTTCATTTGGAGTCTTTTTATATATTTTTTATCAGTTTCAATTTGAAAGATTACAGAATACTAAAGATCAGTACTACGCAAAAATTCAGAACTCGTTTAATAAAAATGTAGATCTCCATCTAAAAGAGCATTACACCGCGGTAGCCTTGAATTTTTTAAATGATGAGATCATAAAAGCGGTAGCGCAAAAAGATAGACAGACTCTAATAAAATTGACATTGGAAAAATATACTCAACTAAAAACGGGTGATAAATATGTAGAAGTGATGCATTTCCATCAAAATGATGGAATCTCTTTGCTGAGACTTCATAATTTATCCAAATATGGTGATAATGTATCTAAACAAAGTCAACTTGTAGCAGATCTTCATAGCTTTCATAAACCGATTGCGAGCTTTGATCTTAGACCGCGAGGATTTGCATATAGAGTTATTATTCCACTGTTTTATCAAAATACCTATGTTGGGGCTTTTGAAATAGGTGTCAATCCAAAAAAAATACTCGATTTGGTTACGCATTTCAATAATATTCAAGGTGTTCTTAGATTTAGAGAAAATCAAACAATCACGCAATATGAACAGGTAACAGAGAAAAAGGTATTACAACTGCTTCCTAAATATCCCATGCTTCTCCCTTATTCTGAAATAAGAAATAAAAATAAATATTATGCTGTCTATACATTTTATATACATCCGTATACTGAAAGCTCCGACGGAGAATTTGTTTTTTTTGAGGATTTAACCAAAGAAACTTTAGCCTTTTATAAAGCTACCCAAAATATGATTATAGCCTTTTTTATCCTAATCGCCATGTTATATATTGTTTTAAATATTGTATTTAACCGTTATTCGAATGTAATCTCGCATATTGGAAAAAGAACAAAAGCAATTTTGGACACCCAAAACAATTTTGTATTTGTAAGCACTGGCAAAAAACTTATAGAAGCCAACAAAGCGTTTCTTATTTTTATTGGATTTCAAGATTTAGAAAGTTTTTTACATAAATACAACTGCATATGCGATCTTTTTGTAAAAGAAGAAGGGTATTTACAAGCACAAATGGGTGATATGACGTGGACGGAATACATTTTGGCCTATCCTGATTTAACACATTTAGTAAAGATAGAAAAAGAGTTCAAAGAGTATATTTTTAAAGTGTTCGCTAATAATTTTAATAATAATGTTGTTCTAACTATGCAGGATATTACCCAAGAGCTGCAAAAAGAAAAGAAATTGCTTAAAAGTGAATTAAGCCTGAAAAAAGCTCAAATATTTGCACATATTGGGAACTGGGAATTTAACTTAATCGATAACCAACTTATCTGGTCTGATGAAATATTTAGAATTTTTGAAATTGATCAAAATGAGTTTGATGCATCCTATGAGGCATTTTTAAATCTAATACATCCTGATGACAGAGAAATGGTTAACAAGGTTTATACAAACTCTTTAAGAACGAAGCAAAAATACGAAATTTCACATAGGCTTTTAATGCCCGATGGAAGAATAAAATACGTTTACGAACAGTGCGATACAACATTTGATCAAAATAATCAGCCACTTATTTCGTTTGGTATCGTACAGGACATTACAGAAAATATTAAAAATCAACAATTATTACAAGAAAAAGATCATCTTATTCAGCAACAATCGCATCTTGCTGCACTCGGAGAAATGATTGGCAACATAGCACATCAGTGGCGACAACCTCTGGGAGCAATATCAGCTATTACAAGTTTGATCATCGTAAAGAAAGAACTTAATATAAAAATTGAACACGAAGAGTTAGTATCACAAATGACAAGCATCAATGATCAAGTGCAATATCTCTCAAAAACTATTGATGATTTTAGAGATTATCTCAAAGAAGATCAGAATAAAGCTATCTTTAAAATTTCCGATATGTTAAATGATTCGGTAAAAATAGCTAAAGCTGGTTATGAAAATAGCCATATCACGATCACTACAGATTTTAATAATGATATTACCTACTTCGGATTTAAAAATATCCTTTCACAGGTTATCTTGATTCTCTTATCAAATGCTCGGGATGCTTTACTTCAAAATGAAATAAAAAATAAAAAGGTATTCCTTTCACTTCATGAATTGGAAAATATGATCATAATTACTGTGAAAGACAACGGAGGTGGTGTTCCAGATGGCATCAAAAATAAAATATTTGATCCATACTTCACCACTAAACATAAAGGACAGGGAACAGGTTTAGGGTTGTATATGAGTAATCAAATCATACAAAAACACTTTAACGGGCATATTAGTATTTCTAATATAGAAGATCAAGATGGTACTGGGGCATGTTTTACGGTAGCGTTCTCAATAATTTAGTTATGTAGTGGATAATTTGTGAAATGGCTGGAAACTTCGAGTGAAATCTATAGGCGATTAATACCGTATTTCCAAACACACAGGCACAACTGTGTATCGTTCATCAAATACGTAACAGCCTTAAATTTATTGTTTATTAAAGATCAAAAACAGTTGGCTAAAGAACTCAAATCGGTTGATCAGGCATTTACAAAAGAAGAAGCAGAATTGGAACTAGGGTATAAACCTACAAATGGGTTTTTTGTCGCATGCGTTTTAAACTTTGCTTAAATTCACTCTCCAAACTTCTACAAAACATTTTTGACTCTTTCTAGACACTATGTATCTAAATAGATACAATTTGTGTATGTATAATGTTCATCAAACCCAAAAGTTTTCGCAATAGCTGACAAAGCTAAAAGATATGCGAGCCCGTATCGCAATCGCACGTCGTATTAAACGTGCTCAGAGTGGTAATCTTGGGGATGTTAAAAGTGTTGGTGAAAGTGTTTACGAGATGCGTATCGATATGGGTCGGGTTATCGGCTCTATTATACGATGCGTAGTGACGAAATGATTGTTTTGCTTGTTGGCGGCGATAAGTCGATCCAACAACGAGATATTGAAAAAGCCATAGAGATGGCAAAGGAGATGTAACGATGGAATCAATATTAATCCCATTTAATATGACACAGTATTTAGACAGCGAAGAAGCAATCGCTGAATACCTTACACAGGTCCTCGAAGAGGATGAGACCGATGAGGGTCATATTGCCAAAGCTCGCGGTATGAGCCAAATCGCTCAAGAGAGCGGCTTGGGACGAGAGAGGCTCTATAAATCATTTTCCCCTGGTTCCAAACCACGATTTGACACTATTGTAAAAGTGGTTCATTCATTAGGATTGCATTTTCAGATTACACATGTGCGGGCATCGTAATTCGAAGATTTTTGAATTCCCAGCACTTTTTGCGCATAAGCTCTTAACTCTCCAGTCGGAGATATATATTTATACAATGTTGCCCGAGTAATCCCGAGTTCCCTGCAAAGCTCAGAGACGCTACTATCTCTTATTGAACAGCTGAAATATTAACAATCTTATACGGGATGTTAGCTCATTTTCTCATCGACAAAAGATTTAAACTCTTCGGCCAGCAGGGGAACACTGTAAAAATACCCCTGTACTTCATCACACAATTGTTCTTTGAGATAATCTAACTGATTTTGCGTCTCTACTCCTTCTGCTATAACACGTAAACCTAAGCTATGTGCCATATTTATGATGGCTTTGACAATGGCTTTATCTTCGGAATTACAACAGATATCTGCTACAAAAGATTGATCAATTTTCAATTTATGAACTTTGAATTTTTTAATGTAGCTAAGCGATGAATACCCTGTACCAAAATCGTCAATAGACATTTTAATACCTCGCTCATGAAAACTATCCATAATCGAAATTACTTTTTTTGGATCATGCATAGCAACCGCTTCCGTCAATTCAAGTTCTAAGCATTCAGGAGGTAAATCGAATTCTTCAAGTACATTCGTCACAATCTCAGGTAAACGAGGATGTCTAAATTGTACAGATGAAAGATTGACTGCAACACTCAGAGAAAATCCATTATCCAACCATTCTTTAGCTTGCTTAACGGCACTGCGCAAGACCCATTCTCCAATAGAGATAATTAAACCGCTGTCTTCTGCTAGGGGAATAAACTCAGATGGAGGTACATGGCCAAACTCTGGATGATTCCATCGTATCAATGCTTCACACCCTACAACTTTACCGTCGATCATAGAAATTTGCGGCTGATAAACTAAATAAAGTTGGTTTTTTTCCAGTGCATGCCGCAAGGCATTAATGAGCAACAAGTTTCGTGCCGCATTTTCCTGCATTGTATTGGTAAAAAATTGGTAATTATTGCGCCCATTTTGTTTGGCCTGATACATAGCAGTATCAGCATTTTTAGAGAGTGTCTCAGGATCAGCCCCATCGATCGGATACATTGCGATTCCGATAGAAGCGGTCACAATCAACTCATTATCATCAATTTTAAAAGGTTGACTGATAACCTCTAAAATTTTTTGTGCAACATGGGCAACACCTTGCGCACTCGTATGCGGCAGCATAAATATAAATTCATCTCCACCCAGTCGTGAAACGGTATCTTCATCACGAAGAAGCAATTGCACACGATTGGCCAACTCCCTTAGTAACATATCTCCGACGCTATGCCCTAACGTATCGTTGATATCTTTAAATCGGTCCAAATCCAAAAAAAGAATGGCAACTTCACCGGCATTGCGTTTTGAGACATTAATCGAGTAGGCGATTCGTTCGTTTAATTGCACCCGGTTCGGGAGCCCGGTTAGAATATCATAGTTCGCCAAATAATGAATTCTCTCCTCGGCCCGTTTCTTTTCGGTAATATCATTTTTAATAGCCATATAATGCGTGATATTTCCATCCGGCTGAAAAATCGGTGAAATTTTAACCTCTTCGATAAACTCAATCCCTTCTTTGGAACAATTGATAAATTCCCCAGTCCAGCTTTCTCCCTTTGAAAGCTGATTCCACAGATCGATATACGTCGATAACGCCGTTTTGCCCGATTTCAATATCTTAGGATTTTTCCCTATAACTTCATCAAGCGTATATCCAGTTGCTGTTGTAAATGCAGCATTGACATATTCGATTGTCGCATTTAAATCAGTAATCATCACCGTATTAGGACTTTGCTCAATCGCATAGGAGAGTTTGATCAACTCTTTCTCGGCTTTTTTCCGCTCAGTGATATCACGAGACGAAGCATAAATATACTTCTTGCCGTCAAGTAGAATTTTCTGTGCAGTAATTTCAACATCTATCAACATTCCGTCTTTACATCGATGTACCGTCTCTATTGTTATCATTTCATCAGATAAGGATTGAAACCTAACGAGCATATCCTGTTTAGAAAAGTGCATATCGATATCCAAGATACTCAATTCAGCCGCTTCTTCGTTTGTATATCCCAGCATCCGCAAAAATGAGGGGCTGGTTTCGACAATATTCCCCTCCATATCCATAATATGAATCCCATCTACCGATGAGTTCAACAAAGTACGAAGACGAGTTTTATTAGAAAGAAGCTCTTGTGATCGTTCCTGTATCACCCGTCTGCTGTTAAAAAGCCCCAAAATAATAAACAAGAGAATGAAATAAATGATTAATCCGACCAAGGTGTACATAACCGGATATTTCGAGCTGTTCTCCGCATCAAATTTCTCAGAGCTGTAAAAATGGATATGCCATTGGCGACCGTCAATCTGAACTTTTTTCATCACAGAGTGTTTTGGATGATAGGATAAATCTTTGAAGGATCGATATAGAATCTGATTTTCCGATTGGTGATTCATATCGTAAATCTCAAAATTAACATCAGGGTCTTTGAGTGCGATCACCTGCATCAGATCCTTCATACGAAACGGACTGTACACAAACCCTTCCAAAGCATCTCTTCGCTGTTTAACCGTATCCGTAGGCAAGTTTTTATTGTAATAGGGAAGATACATCAGGATACCCGGCTGTACATTCGAGTCGATCTCTTGCATCAGCTTGACGCGCCCTGAGATTGTCGGCAAACCGGTATCTCTGGCTCGTTTCATGGCGGATCGGCGGATCGGTTCGGAAAACATATCGTAACCAATCGCTCTGAGATTGCGTCGATCCATGGGTTCCAAATATAAAATCGAGCTGTACTGATCCCGTTTTCCGCTCGGTTTGAGTTTAAGCGGTGGGTACCCGCTTGAGCGCATTTGCATCTCCACGGGTGATACCTCTTCAGGAAGGAGCATTTTCGAGTATCCTACACCTTGCATCCCCTGATAATGCTGGCCTAATTGAAGTGTATGAACGAAATTATGCCATTCCTGACGCGTCACATCGTCACTCCCCTGAAAAAAAGCAACCCCGCTGCGCAAAACCGTTTCAAAGCGCAAAATTTGTCGGTTTAAATGGTCTACATCTTCATCCACATGGGTCATGAAAAGCTTGTGTGAGCGTTTATCGTAATAGCTTTTTGAATAAGACCAAACAAAGTACGTCACACCGACAGACAGTAAAAACAATAACCAAAAGGTTACACTTTTGAGTAAAAAAGCGCTATGGAACATGTTAAAATTTTTATTGTTTATCTTCATAAAATGACTTGTGATTTAATTTTAAATAGTGTTTTCTGATCTTCACTGTTGACATCCAGTACACCATTATAATGTTTTTCTATAATCATTTTAGACACATAAAGGGATAAGCCGGTGGCAGAATTTTTATTTTTTGTTGTAAAATATGAGGTAAAAAACCTACTGAAATTATACATAGATGCTGACGACATTGCTGCACAATCATCTGCGAATAAAAATGAACTCAGTGGAATTTCATTAGCTCGATTGATCTGCTTTTCAGAATAAAGAAACAAAAAATCTATAATCGAAAAAAATCTCATTACGACCAATTTCTGCCATATATACCAACTAAATAGCAATTCAGTTTTTCGTAAATTCATCTTAGCTCCTTATATTTAATTAAAATAGGTGATATTATTATCATTTAGGAGTAAATCCAAATATCTCTAAATTCTTTCATTTATTTTCAGCTGAAGGGCATTCATACGTTCCATGAGATTCATGAATGCAGAGGTATTTTTCATTTTTATGCCTGCTGCCCGATATTGTTCTTCCATGGATACAATAGTGCCCAGTTTGGAAAGAATATTTAAAAACTCAAGATTCAATTCTTCAATATTATCATCCGAAAGATTTGGATTTTCATGACTACCTGAATCCATATATGTTTTCCTCTACTATTGATTTTAAAAAATGATAATAAAAAATAGTCACAATTCAATCATAATACCATTACCATGCACTTCAATTTAAGACTTTTCTGATCAAGAGGTATATTCAGCTTAACGTGCTATTTTTTCCAAATTCTGTAGTGCCCCGAAGGTTGTCATACAACATGCATGTAAGCATTTGGAGTACATTCGGTTCCAAAAAGACTCATAGCTGCCACTAAAAAATAAAAAGTTTCGTGGTTCAATCTCCGCTCTACTTGATACTGCTTATACAGCACAAATTACACAAAAATTATAGTTTTTTCGTGTCATGTAAATCTCAAGATAATTTGCAAAAGGATCAAATAAATATTAAAAATAGCGATATCTATTATGAGTTTGCAATCGGTTCATTCATCCGATAACCCATCCCCGATTCGGTAACGATGTATTGCGGTATTGACGGATTCTCTTCGATTTTTTTGCGTAGCTGTGCCATGAAAACACGCAGATAATGGGTCTCTTTTCCATATCCTCTTCCCCACACGTTTTCCAATACAAAGGTATGGGTCAACACTTTTCCCCTGTTTTTTGCAAACAGAGCTAAAAGCTCGAACTCTTTTTTTGTGAGTTTTACAGGTTTGGAATCAAGCAAAACTGTTTTGTTCACGAGATTAATCGTGAGTTTTCCAATGGTAATCTCATTTTGAATGGATTCATCTTTTTCTCTGACACGGCGAGACAATGCCTTTATACGTGCGATCAATTCTCCGATACTGAAAGGTTTAGTCAGATAATCATCCGCTCCCATCTCCAGCGCTTCAATCTTTTCGCTCTCGATGTCGCGTGCGCTAACAACCATAATCGGTACATCACTGAAAATCTTCGCCTCTGTGATAAACTTCTTGCCATCCCCATCGGGGAGACCGAGATCAAGTAAGACTAGTGAGATGGGATTTTGAGAGAGGGCTACGAGGCCGGCTTTGATAGAACCTGCTTTTATGAGTTCATATCCTGCCGCACCCAATGAAATACTCAGCATTTTTTGGATTCCGTTATCGTCTTCGACTAATAAAATAGCTCCCATGTTTACTCCTCTTCTGAATTCATTTGCGAATCATTTATTTCGATCGGGAGGGTAATCGTCAATATAAATTCACCGTAACGTTTGGTTGCATTGATGGTCCCCTTATGTGCCTGTATGATCCCTCTGATGATTGAAAGCCCCAGCCCGGAACCTTTGATTTTCGCCGACATCTCCGCGCGATAAAATTTATCAAAGATATTGGATAATTCAGATCCCTCGATATCGCTTGGGTTAGAAACACTTATTAAAAGATAAGCTCCCCGCTTGGCGGCATGAACCTTGACTTCTCCGGCTTTTGAGTATTTTAGCGCATTGTCAAAAAGATTGAGCATCGCCTGTTCTAGCAATGAAAAGTCCCCTTTGATTGGTGGAGAATCGACATCAAAGCTAAAGCTCACATCGCTACGCGGATGCTGTTTTAATGCTTTTTGATAGGCACTTCCGATAATATCCTCTACGTCGCACCAATCTTTTTTCAGATGCATCAATCCGTTTTCCAATCGTGCGAAATCCAAAAGGTTTTTCAAAATTCGCTCCATCTCAAAGGCACTCTCTTCGATGTTTTCCAATAACTCTTTTTCGGACGTCTCGGAGATGGTTACCTCGGGACTGTTGATGGTACTCACCGATCCCAAAATCGCCGCCAGAGGAGTTTTTAGCTCATGATAAACGGAGTTAAACAATACCGAGGTCAATTTTTCTGATGCTTCTACAAGTTTGATATGTTGGTTTTGGCGAAAGAGACCAATACGCCATAGTGATACAGCAAATGTGTTCATAAAAGCCGACAGCAGTTCATACGTCGGCGCGTCTAATATCGGTAATTCAACCGCAACGACGGCTACGGTTTTATCAAACGCTTTGGAAGGGAAGTAGGTCATTTCGACATTGGGCAGGGTATTGGTGAACTTTCCTGCACTTTCACTGTTACGATAGACCCATTGTCCACACGCTTGATCATTTGGAGAGAGGCGATACACTTCACACTCATTACTGCTGAGCATCTCACCGTTTACAATCACCGAAACGACTTTGAGTTTATCGGATTCATCAGGAATCAGCACCATTGTTTTCGAATTGAAAATTGCATAGAGTTTTTCTACTGCAAACTTTGATGCATCTTCCTCATTTTCAAAATCGCCTAATCGTGTACTGAGTTCATAGAGGCGTCGAAACCGTGTTTCTTCACTTTTAATCGCCTTGTTTTTGGCTTTAATCCCATCGGAGAGTTTCCCCGCCGTATAGCCGACAATCACAAAGATAATAAACGAAAGGGTATAGCGAAGATCATTAACGCTAAACGTATAGTAAGGTTCAATAAATAAGAAATCAAACAACAATACCCCAATCAGTGCGGTAAAAAAAGAGTAAGCTACTCCGTAACGAATAGCAGTGAAAAGAGTCACTAGGAGATAGAGAAGGGTGATGTTGACGATACCTAGCATCTCTTTGCCTACAAATGAAATCCCTGTTATAGCTATTAACATCGCCAGTGAGTTCAGATAATAACGGAGATTATCCGATACTCCATCAATAGGTTTTAGCTGTTCTAAAAATGAAGGAGAGGACTTTTCAAAAGGGACGATGTCAATAATACATTGGGGACGACGATCCATCACACTTTGTGTCAAATTGGGAAACAATAAACCGAAAAAACGGCTTTTCGGTCGCGTCATAACCAATTCTGTAATGCCATATTCTTCTATCGATTCGATCACCGCATCGGTTTTATCACCCGAAATTTTAGAGACGATGGTCGCCCCAAGCCGTTCAGCTAATTTGATATGTTTGCGTATCTGAGCACTTTTTTTGGCATTTCCTGGGGCATCGGAGGTGATTTGGAGGGCAATAAAATCGGCTTTTAGTGAATCACTGAGCCGTTTAGCATAGCGAACCGCGTCCATTGACTCTTCATGGTGATCGATACAGACCATAACGGTGTTGGTTTGAACGCGCCTACCATCGCGTTTGGCAACCGAGTATTCATTAAGCTCATCGCTTACTTTCAGTGCCGCTTTGCGGAGTGTTAGTTCCCGCAATTTACTCAAGTTTTGTTCAGTAAAAAAGTTGCTAAGTGCCGATTCAACACGCTCTTGAGGGTAGATTTTGCCGTTTTTGAGCCGCTCGATTAGCTCATCGGGAGGGGTGTCGATGAGTCGAAAACTATCCACCCGCTCAAGTATGCTATCGGGAACCGTTTCGACGACTCGAACATTGGTGAGTGAGTAGACGATGTCGTTGAGGCTCTCGATATGTTGGATGTTCATGGTTGAGATAACATCGATTCCGTGTGAGAGGATTTCGAGGACATCTTGATACCGTTTTTCGTAACTGGAGCCTTGTGTATTGTTGTGGGCGAGTTCATCGATCAGTACCACTTCGGGATCGCGTTTGAGGATCGCATCAATATCGACTTCGCCGAACTGGGCTCCGCCGTAACGGATCTTTTTGGTGGGAATGATTTCCAGCCCCTCGGCTAAGGATTCGGTTTCCTCACGTCCGTGCGCTTCGAGGTAGCCGACGACAACATCGATACCGCTTTGTTGGAGTTGACGCCCTTTCGAAAGCATTGCGAACGTTTTACCGACTCCGGCTGCGGCACCGAGATAGAGGATAAAATTTCCCTCTTCAGCTTTTTGTACCTCTTCGAGAAGCCTCTCGGCCTTAGATTTTAACTTTTCCAAACTCTCTGTCTAATGTTAAATTGAGTGTAACGACATTTACTTTCTCTTCTCCTATGATACCCCAATATGGCTTTTGGACGTTTTTATGGATAGCCTCTATCATTTTAGACTCTTCAACTCCTCGTGCTGCGGCTATCCGTTTAGCCTGAATCGTTGCATTTGTCACCGTAATATGGGGATCGAGACCGCTTCCGCTCGTCGTTACGGCATCCATCGGCACTTTCTGCGTACTACTGAGATTATTCTCGCAACGATACGCTTCAACCCGTTCTTTTACCGCATCATAAAGTTTTTGACTGGTATAACCCAAATTTGATCCGCTTGAGGATGCACCGTCATACCCGTCTGCTCCCGCCGCTGAAGGACGAGGATGAAAGTACTGAGGTTGGGTAAAATTTTGAGCAATCAACGTTGAAGCGATGGGAGTTTTCCCCTCATAAACCAAAGAGCCTCTCGCTTCAGGGGCAAATGCACTCTCGCCGATGGCATACATCGTAAATGGATAGGCCAATCCGCATATCAATGCCAAGCTGCTAAACACTATAACCGATTTTTCCAATTCTTTAAACATTGCTTCCTCCTTACGCCAAACCAAGGGCGCTAATCACCATATCGATGAGTTTAATCCCGATGAATGGGGTAATAATCCCCCCTAAACCGTAAATCGCGAGATTACGACGCAATGCCGCCTCTTCGCTTTGGGCTTTAAATGCCGCGCCTCGTAGTGCCACAGGTATTAGTGCCACAATAATAAGGGCATTAAAAATAACCGCCGAGAGGATCGCACTTTTCGGACTCGCCAAATCCATAATGTTGAGCACCGCAAGTGATGGGAAAATAATCACAGCCAAGGCTGGAATAACCGCAAAATATTTCGCGACGTCATTGGCAATACTAAACGTCGTCAATGCTCCCCGCGTTGAGAGGAGCTGTTTGCCCACTTCGACGATTTCGAGCAGTTTTGTCGGAGAACTGTCGAGGTCGATCATATTTGCCGCCTCTTTCGCCGACTGTGTCCCACTGTTCATTGCCAGACCGACATCGGCTTGTGCCAATGCCGGAGCATCGTTGGTACCATCCCCTGTCATCGCGACGAGATACCCCTCTTGTTGATATTTTTGAATGAGACGGATTTTGGTCTCAGGAGTCGCTTCGGCGACGAAATCATCTACCCCCGCTTCTGCCGCGATTGCTGCTGCAGTGAGGGGATTGTCTCCAGTAATCATAACCGTTTTAATCCCCATGGCCCGTAATTCGGCAAATTTATCTTTAATGCCGGGTTTAACGATATCTTTGAGCATCACTACACCCAAGATTTTTGCATTGACCGCTATTACTAGCGGAGTAGCCCCCTCTTTAGCGATTTTTTCACAGATTCCACGGCACTCATCATCGAGTATTCCGCCGTAGTTTTCGACAAATTTAGATACCGAGTCCATCGCCCCTTTGCGGATATGGGTATCCCCGACATTCACACCGCTCAGACGAGTATCGGCACTAAACGCAATCCACGTCTCTTCCCCGTCTAAGATTACAACTTTAGAATCCATACTCTCCGCTAACGCAACGATACTGCGTCCCTCCGGTGTCTCATCGGCTTTGGATGAGTAGATTGCATAGGAGAGGAGTTCGCTTTTACTAACACCGTTCAGAGTAAAAAATTCACTCGCCATCCGATTTCCGAAGGTAATCGTCCCCGTTTTATCGAGAAGCAATACCGAAATATCTCCCGCTGTTTCGACCGCTTTGCCGCTGGTGGCGACGACGTTTTTACGTAATAATCGATCCATCCCCGCAATTCCGATTGCACTGAGCAATCCGCCGATAGTCGTAGGGATTAGACAGACAAACAGTGCCACCAATACGAGAAGCGAAAAAGAACTGTCAAAATAGCCTACCAACGGTTGCAACGTCGCTACCGAGAGTAAAAAGATCAAACTAAATCCGATAAGAATCAGGCTGAGGGCGATTTCGTTCGGGGTTTTTTGACGTTTTGCCCCCTCTACGAGCGAAATCATCTTATCGAGAAAACTCTCACCCTTCGCCGCAGTGACTCGTATTTTGATCCAGTCTGAGAGTACTGTTGTCCCTCCCGTCACTGAACTGCGATCTCCACCGCTCTCACGGATAACAGGAGCCGATTCTCCGGTAATCGCACTCTCGTTGACGCTCGCAACCCCTTCGATCACTTCACCATCGATTGGGATCAACTCACCCGCTTTGACAATGACCACATCACCCTTTAAAAGCAATGAAGCATCGATGTATTCTGTTTTATCACCTACTAAACGATTGGCTTTGAGATTGCTTTGGGTTTGACGTAAACTTGATGCCTGCGCTTTTCCGCGACCCTCAGCCAATGCTTCGGCGAAGTTGGCAAACAAGACGGTAAACCACAGCCAAAAAAGAAGCTGTAAATTAAACCAAAAATCCGCAGGGTCAAAATGTCCGCCAATAAATAGAACCGTACAAAACGCTGAACTGAGCGTCACGGCAAAGATCACCGGATTTTTAATCTGATGTTTCGGATTGAGACGAATAAACGACTCGATCAATGCTTCTTTAAATATTTCGTTGTTATTAATTTCAATTGCTTTTTTCATTCTATTTCCTTAGAACAGCTTGCCGGATAACATGAGAACATGCTCCGCAATCGCTGTAAACGTCAATGCAGGTAAAAAGGTCAATGCACCCAAGATAAGAACGGTGAATGCCAGAAAGATGGTAAATGTCATATTATCGCTTCGTACCGAACCCGATGAGAGGGCATACGTTTTTTTATTCGCCATACTCGCGGCAATCGCGATCATCGGAATAATCACTCCGAAACGCCCGATCAACATCGCTATCGCCAATGTCACGTTGTAAAACGGTGTATTAGCCGTAAGTCCGGCAAACGCACTTCCGTTATTCGCCGCCGCCGAGGTATATGCATAGAGTATCTCTCCTAATCCATGCGGACCTGCGTTGTTAAGACCCGCCAATCCATCAGCGCAATTTGCCGCTATAGCTGAAAAGCCCAAAATCGCTGCCGAGGGGAGAAGCAACGCGATAATAACCGCTTTGATCTCATACGCTTCGATCTTTTTTCCTAAACACATCGGGGTTTTCCCAACCATCAAACCGATCATAAACATGGACAGCAACGCATAAATCATCATCCCATAAAATCCTGCACCGACACCACCGAAGATCACCTCTCCGACCATCATTTGGAGCATCAAAACCCCACCTGCGAGCGGTGAAAAACTGTCATGCATTGCATTAACCGCACCGCACGATGCTGCCGTCGTTACGGTCGCAAACAAGCTCGATGCTCCCAGAGCAAACCGTACCTCTTTACCTTCCATGCTAGGGCCCGCTTCGACACCCAGCTGTGTCAACATCGCATTACCTTGTGATTCGGCATAATAGGTAGCTGAGAGTGTCAGAGCGAACAATAGCGCCATAGCACCAAAGATCGCAACCCCTTCTCTACGGTTTCCGGCAAACTTACCATACGCAAACAACAGTGCAATAGGGATCAAAAAGATAGAGAAAATTTGGATGAAATTGGTTAATTCATTTGGGTTCTCAAACGGATGTGCACTGTTGACATTGAAAAATCCGCCACCGTTGGTTCCTAACATCTTGATCGATTCCTGACTCGCCACCGGTCCCATAGCCAATGTTTGCTTCGCACCTTCGATCGTTGTCAGCTCTACATAGGAAGAAAACGTTTGTATCACACCTTGAGACATCAAAAATATCGCATACACGAATGCAATCGGTAACAAAATACGTAATGTCGTTTTGGTGAGATCGACATAAAAATTCCCGATCCCTCTACCACTCAGACCGCGCATCAATGCTACGGCAACAGCGACACCCGTTGCGGCAGAGAGGAAATTTTGGACACTTAAACCTGCCATTTGTGAAAAGTAACTCATCGTACTCTCACCGCCGTAGCTTTGCCAATTGGTATTGGTCACAAAACTGATTGCGGTATTGAGGGCCAAATGCCAACTCAAATTCGAAAAACTTTGCGGGTTGAGCCAAAAAGCACTTTGAAAATAGAGAATAAAAAAGAGGATAAAAATACCGAATAGATTCAATACCATCAATGAGAGAGTATATTCTTTAAAACTTTGTGATTTTTCCACATTGATTCCACTGATACGAAACAAAGCGTTTTCAATCGGGGTCATTACCGAATCAAGAAATGTTGCATGACCGTCGTATACCTTATAAACATAGTTTCCAAGAAAAAATCCGAAAACAACTACCGTGAACGCAAATAACGCGAACAAACCCGTATCTAAGACTTCCATTTACAGCTCCTCAATCTTTACAAGAGTATAAACGAAGTACAGTAGCAAAGAGAGCGCAAGCGTTGCGCCTACAATCATATCAATCATCATCTCTGACTCCATTACAGAATAAATTTCAACTGTAATCATATACCCGAAGGCGGTCAAAAAAAGCTCAAATAAATGGGTCGAAGCATAAAGAAAATATCAAGATTTAATATTATGATTGATAGGCTGATATAAATTATAGTAAGGAATTTTTTTTCTATTCATTTTAAAAGTCGTATTATTTATAGATTGTCGATAAACAAATGTTTTTCGACACTATCAGACCTCAATATGATTTATCATCAGAACGTAATTTTAACTGTACGGAATAATCAATACAAAGCTTTTCTGACACATAAAAAAATATAAAAATTTGTCTCTTCTAATTAACTTTTCTGCTTAAATCCCTCCACCTTCCGCTTCATCATAAGCTCTGGATTGTTCTTCACATACGCACTAAACGTCGTATTAGTAGAAGTATGCCCAAGCTCAAGTGCAACGATAGCCAAGTCTTTCCCATCTGCTAGTTCTTTAGTGGCATAGCCACGACGTATAATATGCCGTCCGCTCTTTTTAATCCCCATGCTATGCAGCGCCCAAGTGACAAATAAATACATCTCAGAATCGTTCATCTTTTTATTGGTGTACTGTCCCTTACTATACGTGCTTGAAATCGTATAGGTCGAATCGGGAAGGGCGGTTTGCATGTATTTTACATACGGTTCAATCATATCTTTGTGTACTACCACCTCGCGATATTTATCCCCTTTTGTGGTGTGATATTGAATAGTATAAAAATGATGGATATGTCCATTTTCGTCTTTGTAACTGCTCTCAAGAATATGTTCCATCTTCAGGCTGATCACTTCATCTGCTCTTGCACCTGTAAGGCAATAAAGTAAGACAATAAGTGCATTACGATATGCGTAACGTTCAGAACTTTTTGGTTTATACTCTTTATAGATACTCGGCCACTCTTTCATAAAGGCAATGAGTTCTTCGAGCTCTTCATTGGTCAAATAATCGGTAGAGCGTTTTTGAACCTTGATCTTTGTGAAGTATTTAAAGAGGAGGGTGAA
>Ga0172379_10004888_pt1 | contig 19263 bp, 18 predicted proteins | sample GrowelOW334metaG_FD_119756 | JGI IMG/M metagenome (GOLD analysis project Ga0172379, IMG submission 119756) | Groundwater microbial communities from an aquifer near a municipal landfill in Southern Ontario, Canada - Groundwater well OW334 metaG | ecosystem: Environmental > Aquatic > Deep...
ACTAGGTTTTTGAATACTAATCTTAATGTTGAGCAGGTGAAGACTACGGGGACAACTGCGGGGGATAGTTTGGCGCAGACGGTGGTGAGTACCACAATTCAAACACCCCTAACAGAAGCTGAACAACAAAAAGCATCTCAGAGCTCTAACTCTAGTTCTAAAAACAGCACAAACTCACAAACCTCAACAAATAAAACAGGGGCAGTAACAATCCAAGATCAAACAACAAAACAAGAAAGACTTTACGGATTCGCAACAGAAATAACAAAGCAGGGAATAAGTGGTCGCCTTGGAGACTCTTCTACATACAATTCAGACGGTTCTGTGTCTAGTAGTAATACGCAATATGCACTAAACAATACAACACCAACAACAAAAGAAGTTCAAGGTGTAATAACAGCTGCGACCAATAATGGTTTTACAGCTACATATAACACAGCAAGCAAGACTGAGTATCAGAATTTAATTAATAGCGGTGTTTCTACTGAAAATGTAACCTACACCTCTGTAGAAAAAAACGTCAAACAAGTAATTGGGTTCACATTAACAGACAGCAGTGCCCCTTCTAAAACCACAAGAAACTTCTTCACCTTACCAGCAACAGTTCCCACAAGTGGAACTAGATAGTAAATAAATCTTATTTAGCATAAAATAGAGACATGAATCGAAAAAAAATTGTTACCATAATTAGTATTCTTTTTGTATTAGTTGTGGGTGGCCTTATTGGTGGATATTTTTATCTTACAAACACAAAGACCTCTCCCACCTCAGCTCCTAGTGGTGTAGGATCTCTTTCGGGAGATCAGGCAAACAATAATGCAAATATTATCATTAACAAATCCTCCTCAACACCAGAACAGCTCCCAAAACTACGACAACTAACACAGACTCCTGTTGCTGGATATGATTTTGTGGATCAAGGAAAAGGATATGTTGTGTGGTATGTAGATCGTGGAAATGGAAACGTATTTCAAACAGCAACCAGCACTTTAGAAATAACAAAAATCACCAACACCACTATTCCTAAAGTATACGAAGCTTTTATTGGAAAAGGTGGGTCAAATATAATCCTTCGTTTTTTTGATGATAATTCAAATACTATTCAAACTTTTATTGGAAGTCCTAAAAAAAGCCAAACCTCTACCAGTTCTGATGAACAAATAAAAAATCTTACAGGAATTTTTATCGCAGACAATATTAAAATGTTAAGTTTTTCTTCAAATAAAGATAGCTTATTTGGAATAGTAGAATCTAATCAAGGGGTAGGGAATATCTATTCTTTTAGTGGTAAAGCCACCAACATTTTCTCCTCCCCACTAAAAAATTGGATTCCTCAGTGGGTTAATTCAAACACAGTAGCTCTCACAAGCTCTCCTTCAGCAAAAACACAGAATATAAGTTTCTTTTTAAATACAAAAAATGGAACTCTCACAAAAACATTAGGACCTAAAAATGGTCTTGTTGTTTCTTCTTCACCAGATGCTTCCCACTTACTTTTCTCTGAAAACAAGGCCAATACTCTGGTTTTTGGGATATCTGATGTTAAAAATGGAACAGAAACACAACTTCCAAATGAAACCATTCCTGATAAATGTGTTTGGTCAAAACAAAATACTTCTTTAGTTTTTTGTGGTTTCCCAAAAACAATTCCTGCGGGGCTCTATCCTGATTATTGGTACCAAGGAAAAGTATTTTTCGACGATACAATAGGAAGCTTCGATGTAAAAGCATCTCGATTCACCACAAACACCGACTTGAAAAACGAATCTGGTGTATCCATAGACGCAACAAACCTTGTGCTATCTAAAGACGATAAATACCTACTTTTCACAAATAAGAGAGACCTTACACTTTGGATGTTGGAGCTATAGAAAAAACTCTTTCTTTCTTAATAACTTTCCTCATATACATCTCTTGAGCGATAGTAAATATATTTCCAGTTATCCAGTAAAGAGTAACCGCTCCTGAAAGTTTTAAAGAGATAAGAAAAATAAAAACAGGTAGAATATATCTCATTTGAATATTCATACTTCGAGCAAGATCATCTTTGAAGTTTGGGTTGTCTACTTTTTTAACTGGGGGAATAGAAAACTGAACTTGTATAAACTGACTTATTCCGGCAAGAGCTCCCAATATTATTTGGGGTTTAGAAACATCAAACAATCCCAAAAAGTGCATATTAGGTAGAGTATGAAGAGAAAGATTGTTTACAAAACCATAAAGAAGACTTGTGTCTATAGAAGGAAGGCCTCCTTTTAAAAAGATAAAGTAGAGAGCAAAAATAATAGGGACTTGTATTAAAACTAGAAAAAAACTAGAAAAAGGATTAATTCCTCTTTTTTTATAAATAGACATTGTCTCTCTAGCTTGCTGCTCTTTGTTTTCTTTGAATTTTTCTCTCACTTTAGCAAGCTCTGGTTCTATTTCTTTTATTTCCATTTGAGTTCTAACTGCTTGTTTAGATAATGGGAAAAGTATGAGTTTGATAAAAACAGTAAACAAAATCACAGCAAGACCAACATCAGGGTGGGGGAGATAGGAAAGAAAAATAATTAACCCATTATAAAGTGGGTTATAGAAAAAAAGGTGAAAAATATATGACATATCGAGGATTATAACACAACCTTAGAAACTAAATTTTTAAGGTCTTCTGCTAAAAGGTTGTATTTGATAAAGCTTACATCTTTTTTAATAAAAAAGACAAAATATCCCAAAAAATGTTTAGGAATAAGGCTTTTTAAGGCATGGCGTACTCTTCTTTTATTTTTATTCCTTACAACAGCCTTCTTTGATACTTTTTTAGAGGCAACAACAGCTACTAAAGACTTTGTATGTGGAGCGTAACACAAAGAAAAAAACGAGGACTGTATGGTTCTTCCTTTCTTAAGAACAGAATCGAACTCTGTTGATGTTATTCTTTGAGTTTGAGGAAACAAGGTTTTTAGACAGCAAGCTTCTTTCTTCCTTTTTGTCGACGTCTAGAAATAACCCTTTTTCCAGTTTTTGTCTTCTGACGAACCAAAAAACCGTGGGTTTTTGCTCGCTTTCTTTTTTTAGGTTGATATGTAACAGACATAATAAAGAAGACTAACATGTTTATTTAATATCCACAAGTTAGAAACGTACCACACGCGAGGTATACTATTTCCACTATGGACAATAAGAAACTATGGGAAACAGTACTTGTTGAAATTGAACTAACAATTTCTCCAGCAAACTTCACAACATGGTTTACTGGTACAGAAATACTAAAAGAGGAGGATGGGGTTATTTTTATAGGAGTATCCAATCTTTTTGCTAAAACATGGCTAAAAGATAGATATCACAATGCAATCTTACGAATTTTAAGAAATTTAGCTCCTTCAGTTAGATCTATTGAATATGTTGTTCATGAAAAAAATAGTTCAAAACAAAAAGAAGTGTCTAAAAAGGAGTCTCTGCAGACCAAAAATACAACAGAACTCCCTTTAAGCGAGGTTGTTATAAATAAAGAAGATAATCTTAATCCCAAATACACCTTTGATACTTTTGTAGTTGGGCCCTTTAATGAAATTGCTCACGCGGCTTGCCAAGCAATAATTAAAAAACCTGTGGCATATAATCCTCTTTTTATATATGGAAACACAGGATTAGGAAAAACACATATGATGCAGGCAGTAGGGAATCACATTAAAAACACAGGTTCAAGTAAAAAAATATTTTATATTACATCTGAAAGGTTTTCTCAAGACATGCTTGATGCTATGCAGGCTGGAAAAATGAATATCTTTAAAGAAAAGTATCGAAAATATGATGTTTTTATCATGGACGACGTCCAATTCATTTCAAGTAAGGAAAAAACTCAAGAAGAACTCTTTCATCTTTTCAATTACCTTCATGATAATAATAAGCAAATTATCTTTTCTTCAGATGTTCACCCAAATTATATTCAGGGACTAGAAAGCCGGCTTAAATCAAGGTTTGTTTCTGGAATGATTATAGACATACCAAAACCAGACTACGAATCTAGAATGGAAATAATCAAGAAAAAAGCTAAAGCAAACAATATCTCTCTAGGCCAGGACATTGTTGAATTTGTAGCATCTGAAATAGATGGAAATGTTAGGGAAATAGAGGGAGTTTTAAATAACCTTTTTCATTACATGGATGTAAAAAAGAAAGAATTAACCATTGGAGAGGTAAAGAACCTAGTTACAACAAACAAACAACCCGTGAGAAACGTTTCAATAAAAACAGTTGTTAAAGTTGTTGCTGGTTTTTACAACATAGAGGAAGATTTTATTTATGATAAGTCAAGAAAGAAAGAAGTAGTAAGGCCAAGACAAGTAATTATGTATCTTCTACGTGAGGTGTTTAATGTCTCATATCCCTCAATAGGTCAAAAAATGGGGGGGAGGGACCATACAACAGTTATGCATTCTTATGAAAAAATTAAAAGTGATTTAAAAGTAGACTCTGGTCTAATAAAAGAAATAGAAGAACTAAAACTTCTCCTGTAAAAAGTTGTGGAGAAGTATGTGGAAAAGGTCTTTATTAGGTGGATAAATTGTTTATTGTTTATTTGACTATCCACATAATTTAAATAGTATACTTAACAAGAAAATAAAATAGGTGGTGCTAGAGCTTGATTATATAAGTTATCCACCTATTCACAGGTATAAGTATGATAATATAATTAATAATCTTAAAAATATGAAACTAGAGTGTGTAAAAGATAAATTCCAAAAAACTTTCTCGAAGGTAGAGAAGATTTCAAACAAGGGTGGTTCAAACCCTATTCTTAAATGTGTCTTCATGGAAGCAAAGGGATCTACCCTTACTCTAAGGGCTACAAACCTTGATTTAGGAATAGAGGCTACTTTACCTGTAAAAATAGAAGAAGGGGGTTCTATCGCTGTTTCAGGGGCTATTTTGGGTAATTTTATATCTCTTTTAGATAAAGAAAAGAGTTTGAAGTTTGAGAAGAAAGAAGATTCTCTTCAAGTTTCCTCAGAAAGAGCCTCCTCTTCTTTTAAGTTATACTCTCAAGATGAATTTCCTATTATTCCTCATGTTTCTGCTGAGAAGAGCTTTTCTATAGCCTCAAAAGATCTTATAAAAGGCCTTAAATCTGTTTCTTATAGTGCATCTCTTTCTACTATAAAACCAGAACTTGCTAGTGTTTATATTTACCCAGAAGAAGAAAGTCTTGTTTTTGTTGCAACAGATTCATTTAGGTTGGCTGAAAAAAAGATTAAAACCAAAATAAAGCTTGATTTTGACCAAATTCTCATTCCTTTTAAGAATGTTTCTGATATTATTCGTGTTCTTGAAGAGAAAGATGAAATAATTGAGGTTTCTTTCGATAAAAACCAAGTTTCCTTTACTTCTGAGGACTTTTATCTTGTTTCTAGGGTTATTGAAGGAACTTTTCCTTCTTATAAACAAATTATTCCTAAAGAATCAAAGACAGAGGTAGTTGTTCTTAAACAAGATTTTTTAAACACACTTAAAATAGCCCATGTTTTTTCAGATTCTTTCAATAGGGTTACTTTTATTGTTTCTCCTTCGGCTAAAACCTTGGAAATTAAAACAAAAAACAATGATATTGGGGAGAATATTACTAAAATAAGTGCTTCTTTGTCTGGTGAAGATATACAGATAAGTTTCAACTATAAAAATATTTTTGATTGTTTTCAATCAATTGACGCAGATAGTATTTCTCTTTCTTTTGATGGTTTAAATAAAGCAATGATAATGCGGGGGGTAGGAGACAAGACTTTCTTTTATTTAGTAATGCCTATGAATAAGTAAGGAATAAATAAGAAAAATGTTCAACCTTTCTTCCTATTTAGAAAAATTTAAAAATCTAAAAGATCGAAATAGTGACAAAACTATATTAAAGAGAATTATTTTAGAGGAAACAGGGGTTAATGTTTTAGAAAAAAATATTAATCTATTTAAGGAGAAAATTTATATAAACGGAAGTTCTATACAAAAAAACATTATTTTTTTAAAAAAACAAGAATTGTTAAAAAAAATTAAAGAAGCATTACCAGATTCTTTAATAAAAGATATTTCTTAGTATCCGTTTTTAGAAGCCCAATCTTTTACACCAGCTTCCCATAGGTTAAATTCTGGATCAGAAGATGGGTTTGTTGGGGCTGGTCCTCGTGGATCTTCTTTGTTTACGTAATAGAGAATATTATGAACACCTTCTCCAGTTTGCCATACCCCTCTAAGAACGGGTTTAAGAGAAGCTGTTTCTGTTGAGGTTGCATTATAAGAAGGAGCTTTAAAATCTTCATCAGGAATAGTTTTAAGTGTTTCAATCATAAATTTTTGCCATAATGGTCCAACAATAAGAGCTGAAGATGTTTGAGACATTGGACTGTTGTTGTTATTTCCCATCCAAGCCCCCACTGCTAAATTGGGGGTATATCCAAGGATCCAAGCATCCCTTGAATCATTTGTTGTACCCGTTTTCATTGCAAATTTTTTACCAGGAATATAATTTAGAGTAACAATACTGTTTCGAGCAACTGGGTCTGATAGAACACTGTTTAGCTCAAGTACAGGTTCTTCTGGATATACTTGTTGTGGAGAAGCTTTGAATTCTTCAAGGGTACTTCCTGCTTTGTCTTCAACTTTTAAAATTCCCGTATAAGGATTTCTTTCTCCGTTATTAGCAAATGTTCCATAAGCACTTGTCATATCCAAAAGAGAGACCTCAGCACTTCCAAGGGCAAGCGATAGTCCATAAGTACTAAGATCTGTTGATAGCCCTTGAATACCAAAAGCTCTTGCTGTGTCTAAACTTTCTTCTATTCCCGCCAAATAAAGAGCTTTAACAGCTGGAACGTTTCTTGATTGACCAAGAGCTGACCGCATAGTCATTGGGCCCTTGTAGCCCCCTTCGTAGTTTGGTGGGTGATAACATTTAGCTTCAGGGGTGATTGGATTTCCATAAATATCACAATTTGTAGAGAATTCTGTTTTTACATCAAAAAGAATAGTCTCTGGTGTGTATCCTTTATTAAAATCAGTAACATAAATAAAAGGTTTAAAAGAAGAACCTGGTTGTCTGTGAGCGGTTGTCACATTGAAGTTTCCTTGAATATTTTTATCAAAATAATCTCTAGATCCAACCATTGTTAATATCTGTCCCGTTTTTGGATCTATTACAACCATCGCGGCGTTTTCTGCTTTAAATTTGCTTTGGTTAGTAAGGACATAGTCTTTAATCATGTTCTCAGCTCTAGCTTGTATTGTGTAATCAAGAGTAGTGGTAATCTTGAGACCTCCTTCATTAACAGCTGTTTCTCCGTATTTCTTTTGAAGGTAATCTAAAATAAACATTACAAAATGAGGAGCTTTAAGAGCGCTTGTTGCTTGTGGTGTAAAAGTCACAACCTCTTTTTTTGCATGGTTGTATTGATCTTGTGTTATGTATCCATACTGAAACATTTTTTGAAGAACTAGATTTTTTCTATCATCCAAAGCTTTTCTATTAGCTCCAAAAGGGGAGTAGAAAGTAGGGGCTTGAGCAACAGCTGCTATATAAGCTGATTGAGCAATACTTACCTCTGAAGATGTTTTTCCAAAGAAAGCTTTGCTTGCTTCCTCAACACCGTAAATATTTCCCCCATAAGGAGTTTGGTTTAGGTAAAGGTTTAAAATAAAGTCTTTATCGGTAGTTCTTTCAAGTTTAATAGCAAGTATCCACTCTTTTAATTTTCTAGAAACAGTTTTTTGATTGGTTAATAGAGAGTTTTTTACTACCTGTTGGGTAATGGTTGACCCCCCTTGTGTGAAATTGAGTGTAAAAATATCAACAATAAAAGCTCGAAATATAGAGGTTATTTGGATTCCTGGGTGCTTATAGAAATCGGCGTCTTCGATAGAGATAGTGGCGTTTTTAAGATATGGAGAAATTGTATTAAAAGGAACAACAGTTCTTCTTACTTGTTGGTTTACATCATAAAGTAAAACATCCCCCGTTCGGTCATATATTTTTGTAGACATTCCAGCAAGTCTGGAATCAAAAGAGTTTAGGTCTGGAGTTTTTAAGTTTACTGCCCATAAAAGAAGTCCTCCCCCAGAAAAAATAATCACAATCATTAATCCCAAGAAGGTGTTTATAAACAATCCTTTGTTTTTTGTAAGGTAGTCAATAAATTTATTTGGAAGATACAGCATAAATTATGCCAGTAATTCTATCATATCAGTATGAAAATTCAGCACTTTCACCCTCATCATCAACTTCGTACAAAGAAAAAGAGTCATCCTCAAGGTCTTCAGGGTCAATATCATCAAGAAGGATAGGGTCTGTTAAAAGATCTTCTTCTTCAGGGTCAATTAGGGTTGTTTTTACTTTTTTAATATCAAATTCCTCTTCTATTATTTCCTCGTTTTCATCACTCATACTTTTATAAAAATTATATTTAATATTTAATTGTTTATATTTGTATCATAATGTTTTTTTTGCGCAAGACCTTTTTTACACCATTATTTTGACCAAAAACATAAAACCCTCAGTGTCAATTGACGCTGAGGGTTTCGAGGTCTATTCTTTAGTAAAGGTTTTTTGAAATATCGACACAATAAATCTCCAAGCAATGCTTTTTATAAAAATTAAAAAGTGAGATGAGGTTTTCAGGATAATCCCAGTTCTACACACAAGGTGTAGCCCAGAATGTCCTTCAAAACACACCAATACGTTCCCCAGCGCAAACCAAGGAGACATAATTGCTTAGAGATTTATGTTGTCGATATATAAAGCCCACCGAGCTAGATTCGATACAACCTTAGCACGAAACCTTTATTGTGTCAACTCATTAATATGAAAGAAGAACTTCACCTAGATCAAACCCTTCGCCCAGAAAAATGGGAAGAATATGTTGGTCAAAAAAATATCAAGGAAAATCTTCATATTTTGTTGACTGCAGCCAAAGAAAGAGCTCATCCTCCAGAGCATATTTTGTTTTATGGACCACCAGGGCTTGGAAAAACAACCCTTGCACACCTCATTGCCAAAGAAACGGGAGTTGCTATGAAAGTTACATCAGGCCCCGCTATTGAAAAAGTCGGAGACCTTGCATCTCTTCTAACAAACCTTTCCCCTGGAGATATTCTTTTTATTGATGAAATTCACAGACTCAATAAAGCTATCGAAGAAGTTCTTTATCCTGCAATGGAGTCTGGGGTTTTAGATATTATTATTGGTAAAGGTCCTTCTGCTAGGACTATTCAACTTGAGCTTCCTCCTTTTACATTAATTTCTGCCACAACAAGAATTTCTTTACTATCATCACCTCTAAGGTCTCGTTTTTCTGGAGGGGTATTTCGTTTGGAATTTTATTCTGAAGAAGAAATCGCTGAGATTATAAAAAGATCATCAAAAATATTAAAAGTTGATATTGGGTCTGATGCAATAACAGAAATAGCAAAAAGAAGTCGACGTACTCCCCGCACAGCCAACTATCTTCTTAAAAGAACTCGAGATTTTGCTCAGGTAAAAAAAATTCCTCTTAATAAGGGAACAGTAGACGAATCTTTAAAGCTTTTGCAAATTGATGAAATGGGACTTACTTCAGCAGATCGTGCAATTTTAGAAACCATTATTAATAAGTTTAATGGTGGACCTGTCGGGATTAACACAATTGCCGCTTCTCTTGGAGAAGAATCTGCAACTATTGAAGAATTCAATGAACCGTATCTTCTTCAAATTGGTTTTATTGAACGTACACCAAGAGGAAGGGAAGTGACAGATCTTGGACATAAACATCTCAACAAATGATTATCATTGGAATTGATCCTGGTTATGAAAGACTTGGTATTGCTATTCTCCAAAAAAAACCTGGAGAAAAAAAAGAAAAAGTACTTTACTCAGATTGTTTTAAAACCTCAGCAAAAATTCCTTTTGATGAACGTTTGTTGTTTTTGGGAAATGAATTTGAACTGTTGGTAAAAAAATATAAGCCAGAAGTCCTTTCAATTGAAACTTTGTTTTTTACAAACAATCAAAAGACAGCTATGAAAGTCGCAGAAGTTCGTGGGGCTCTTCTTTATCAAGCAAAAAAAGCAGGTCTATCAATAAAAGAATTTACACCACTTCAAGTAAAAGTTGCTGTGTCTGGGTATGGAAGGGGAGATAAAAAACAAGTGGCTGATATGGTTTGTAAGCTTGTTGTGATTGAAAAAGAAATCAAACACGATGATGAATACGATGCAATTGCAATTGCATTAACAGCCTTTGCTACAAGATAGTTAAAAATTCTTTAAACAATTTCAACAACTCTCTCTAGTTCTTCTAAAGAAGTCATTCCTTGAAGCACTTTTGTAATACCATCTTCTGCGAGGGTCATAATTCCTTGTTCTTCTACAGCTTTTTCAATTTCTCTTTCACTTGGTCCTTGTCGAAGAATTGCTTCAAGGGCTTCGCTTTTAAATATTGCTTCAAATATTCCAATTCGTCCTGTATATCCAGTGTTATGGCAAACATCACACCCCACAGCTTGATATTGAGATGTTATGTCTAGTGTTTCATCAAAAAGTTTTCGAGCTCGGAGTTTTTCAACAACCTTCATGACTCGTTCTTTTGAAGCTCCTTCTAAAGGAACTTTTTTAGCGCAGTTTTTACAAAGTCTTCGTACGAGACGTTGAGCAATCGCCACATTAATAGCTGAGGTAAGAAGACTTGGATTCATTCCAAGATCTATGAGACGAGTAAAAGTTCCAGCCGCGTTGTTGGTGTGGAGTGTTGAAAACACAAGGTGACCTGTAAGGGCAGAGTTTATAGCTATATCCGCTGTCTCATTGTCTCGAATTTCTCCAACCATGATTACATCTGGGTCTTGTCGAAGAGCAGAACGAAGGCCTTGGGCAAATGTATATCCTTTTTTTGCTTCAACTTGAGTCTGTGTAATTCCGGGAAGATGATATTCAATAGGGTCTTCAATGGTAATAATTTTATACTCAGAACTTTGAACTTTTTTCATGAATGAATAAAGAGTTGTTGTTTTTCCAGAGCCAGTAGGACCTGTAGTTAGGATCATTCCGTTTGGTTTTTGAATCTCAATCATAAAAGTGTCATATAGTTTTTTAGGAATTCCCATGTCTTCAAGCTTCACATCAAGAGAGTGTGGATTTAGAAGACGCATTACAATAGATTCTCCATAAGCACCAGGAAGGGTAGAGGTACGGATTTCAATATCATTGTCTTCAATATGAATACTAAAACGACCATCTTGAGAATTTTCTTTAATGTTTATTTTTATTCCAGAGAGAAGTTTGATTCGAGAAAGAACAAGTTGATATGTGTTGTGATCAAAAGTTCCTACTTCCATAAGTACACCATCAAGACGGTATCTTACTTGTATAAAATCTTCCTCGGGCTCAATGTGAATATCAGAAGATTTTAAAGAAAGTGCCCCCGCAAGAATAATCACAATAAGGCGAGATATTCTGTAAGAGCTATCCATTTTTGTGGCCTCGGTAATTTGCACTTTAATATCATCAAGTCTGTGTTTACTTTTTAAGAATTCTTCAATTTCTTCATCTGAAATATCAAGCGCCCCCTTCTTGCTCTTGCTTGTAAAAGTAATATCTTCATATCGTGACCATGCTTTTTCAAGACTCATATGAGAGACAATGAATGGGGTGACGGTAAAACCATCCTGTGTAAGTTTGGAAATGATGTTTTTAGTATTTTCGCTTTGTGGGGTGAGGGTCGCAAGGCTTAGTTTTTTACCCACTAGAGCAAAACCTGCTACTCCATATGTTTTTGCTTCGTCTTCTCGAAGTACTTCGAGGGCGTCGGTGCTAATGGGGAGCTTGGAAAGGTTTACATAACCCACCCCATATTTTTTAGAAAGGATTTCTGCGAGCTCTTCCTCCTCATGTTGTTTTAGCTCGCGAATTTTCCTATTTTGTTCGTCTTCATTGAAATGAACCATGTGAATATTGTACCTTGGGAGACAAAAACCCATACATTGACTTTTGTGTCTTTTTGTGATACGGTTGTGACATAGCTCGACAGAGACTCCTTCTCATTTTGAGGACAGGAATAACTTTGAAAAGCGCAACTTGAAAATTAAATAAGGAAAATAAAGAAAGTGAAAAAGATATTACTTACCCTTTCGGGGGTTATCTACTTGGTGTGTGTGATCATTTTGTCGGGGTGCACCGTCGCGACAAACAACGCTGTTGTGTATCCAGGACGTGGTTCTGTTGGGGTCAGTGGAATTCCTTCGGGTACCAACTTTGGAGGTCATCCTTGTGTCAAAGGGCGCGGGGTGCCGTTGGTGGAACTGCAGAAGCGTCTCACTGCTGAATACTCAGTCGTTCTTTCAGACAAGTGGGCTGGTCAAACCTTCTATCAGGAGGTCGGGGCAGGTTCGGGAAATGGTCAGACTATCACCTTTGTGATGTCGGCAGGTAGGCAGGTTTTTGTGGATAATGGGTCGGGAACTCCGTCGTACTTGTACGATTGCTGTAATCGCATCTGGCCCGTGCCAGCGGTTGTGCAAAATGAAGACGGGTCTGGTCGGGGAGTTGTGATAAACCAAACCATCAACCAGTCTCCAACATTCCTCAATTCGTTGGGGCAGGGATTGGGTGGTGGACTTGGTGTGGCTCTTGGTGTTGGTATTACGGAGTGTCGCGAAAACGCGAGTACTTGGTATCAGCGGCGGGACTATTATCAACCCCGTCAGACTTACTACCAACCCCGGCGTGAGTATCGGCGAAACTGTTATCAGCCTCGTCAGACTTACTACCAACCACGGCGGGACTATTATCAACCCCGTCAATCCTACTGTCCACCACCAAGAGCGTTCGATTCAGTTGGGCACGGTGGGTCGTCAAGAGTTTTCGGGGGCGAACACAATCGCTCTCGAGACCCGAATGGTGCCCGGTAGGCACCAAAACACAGGCCGGCTTCTTCGGAAGTCCGGCCTGTTCTTATTTATAAAAAAAGATATGATATATAAATGATATATACCTCCAATTCTCTTGAGGAGACCGAAAAGCTTGCCGAGATTTTTGTTGAGTTTATAAAACAAAACCCAGCCTTCAATATTTACGGATTTTCTGGAGATTTAGGTTCAGGAAAAACTGCTTTCACAAAAAGTATGGCTAAAATTTTAGGAATTTCAGATTATGTTACTAGTCCTACTTTTGTTATCCAGAAAAAATATTTAATACCCGCAGCAGATTTTCCTTTTAAAAACCTTGTTCATATTGATAGTTACCGTCTTGAAAGTGGCAGGGAACTTGAAAATCTTCATTTTAAAGAAACCCTCGAAGACTCTGATAATTTAATACTCATCGAATGGCCTGAAAAGGTGGATGATGTAGTAAAAACAATGCTCCCAACCTCATCACAAGATTTTCCAATCCTCACCTTTACCTTTATAGACGACTATACCCGTACCATTGAATTTCCTGCTATTATGGAGGCATGAAACTCGTCCTTATAGACAGCCACGCACTTATACACCGCGCATATCACGCGCTCCCAGATTTTGCTACAGCTTCAGGAGAACCCACGGGTGCTTTATATGGACTTTCTACAATGCTTTTAAAGCTCGTCTCAGAATTTTCTCCAGACTATGTGGTGGCTTGTTATGATCGAAAAGAAAAGACTCATCGCCACGAAGCTTTTAGTGATTACAAAGGAACTCGAAAAGAAATTGAGGGAGATCTCATAAAACAACTAAACACCTCAAAAGAAATTTTTGAAGCGCTTAATATTCCTATTTATGAAAAAGCTGGGTTTGAAGCAGACGACATGCTTGGAACAATTGTTGAACAAATGAAAGATAATAAAGATATCGAAATTATTATTGCTTCTGGTGATATGGACACACTTCAGTTGGTTTCTGGAGATAAAGTAAAAGTCTTTACTTTAAAGAAGGGGATTAAGGATACTATTGTCTATAATGAAAAATCAGTACTCGAGCGTTTTGGTTTTCTTCCGACACTAATTCCAGATTTTAAAGGTCTTCGTGGAGACCCATCAGATAATATTCCTGGAATAAAAGGAATTGGAGAAAAGACTGCTACCACACTCATTACTACTTTTGGAACAATTGAAAATTTGTACGAAGAATTAGAAAAAAGTGAAGAAAAATTTAAAGAGATAGGAATTACTCCACGCATCATCGGGCTTTTAAAAGAAGGAAAAGAAAATGCTTTGTTTAGTAAAATGCTTGCAACTATTCGTCGAGATGCCCCTATTGACTTTGTTCTTCCAAAAAAACATTTTAAAGAAGGTGTTGATTTAAAAAAAGCGGAAGAGATTTTTAATAAATTTGAATTTAGAACACTAGGAACAAGATTAAAAGAAACACTCGATAATAAGGCTGTGTTTTCAAAAGGTAAAAAAGTTGCGTCACTTTCGTATGAAGATGGAGGCGGAGATTCTGAAGGTTCTGATTTAGATGAAGAAAAAAAAGAAAAATTATCAAAAGAAATTGGTCTACTTGTTTCGGTTGTGGATTCAACAGTTCCTGATCCAAAAGCCGAAGATCTGTTTGAGGTAACAGGAGAAAGAAATCAGGAGTGCGCAGTCGAAGTTTTAAAAGAAAGAATTAAAAATGAAGGTCTTGAAAAAATATATAATTTAGAAATTGCACTAAGTAGTGTGATTGATAAAGTTGAAAATATTGGTGTCACCGTAGATGTAAAATATTTGAAAACTCTTTCAGATAAATATCACAAAACACTAAGCGCTCTTGAAGCAGAAATCTTCAATCTTGCTGGCGGAGAATTTAATATCAATTCACCCAAACAACTCGGAGAAATTCTTTTTGACAAGCTTGGTCTTGTTGCAAAGGGGATGAAAAAAACAGCGGGAGGCGCACGTTCTACAAAAGAATCCGAACTTTTAAAACTTAAAGACACTCATCCAATAATTCCTCTCATTCTCGAACAGCGAGAACTTCAAAAATTAGTTTCTACATACATCGACACCATTCCAACTTTGGTTGATAAAGAAAACCGTCTTCATACACATTTCCTTCAGATAGGAGCAGCGACAGGAAGAATGTCTTCTCAAAATCCAAACCTTCAAAATATTCCAATAAAGACAGAGCTCGGTCGTGTTATTCGCAATGCTTTTGTTCCGCAAAAAGGATTTGATTTTGTTTCATTTGATTATTCTCAAATTGAGCTTCGTATTGCAGCCTTTCTTTCTGGTGATGAAAAACTCGTAAAGATTTTTCAGGAAGGGCAGGATGTACACACCGCTGTCGCAAGTCAAGTTTTCAAAGTTTCACTACTTGACGTGAATAGTGACATGCGCCGAAAAGCGAAAGTAATTAATTTTGGTATTTTGTATGGTATGGGGGTAAACGCCTTGCGTGCTAATTTGGGTGGAACAAAAGAAGAAGCACAGACATATCTTGATGAATATTTCAAAACATTTAGCACCCTTGCAACGTTTCTCGAAAACATAAAAAAAGAAACACGAGAAAAAGGTTTCACTACTACTTTTTGGGGACGTAGAAGATATTTTCCAGAGATAAAATCTAAGCTTCCTTTTCTTCGAGCAAGTGCTGAGCGCATGGCAATCAACGCCCCACTTCAAGGAACTTCTGCTGATTTTCTAAAACAAGCAATGGTAGACATTGACAACTATTTTGAAAAAGAAAATCTTCAAGACAAAGTGCATCTTCTCATTCAGGTTCACGATGAATTAGATTTTGAGATTGAAAAAAGTGTTGTAAAAAAAGTAATACCTGAAATTAAAAGAATGTTAGAAAATGTGGTTGAACCAAAAGAAATTAATAATGTTCCAATAATTGCTCATGCTTCAATTGGTAAAAGTTGGGGTGAACTTTCTTCCATATGATTTATTTAATGCACGGAACAGCGCATGAAAAAGCGCGCACCAAAGCTCGAGAGCTCACAGACACTCTTCAAAAGAAAAAGCCTGACGCTCTTTTCTACCGCATCACTTCTTTAAATTTTTCTGAGCAACCTCTTGAACTTCTGGTTTCAGGGCAGGGACTTTTTTCTTCAAAATATATTGTGTTGCTCGACAGTGTTTTTGACTCGAAAGAGATTAAAGAAGAAGTGGTGGGAGCACTAAAAGAAATCGCCGAATCTGAAAATGTTTTTATTTTCCTCGAAAAAGAAATCGACAAAAAGACTTTAGAAAAACTTGATAAATACGCTACTAAAGTGCAAGTTTTTAATACAGAAGAAATAAAGAAAAAAAACGAGTTCAACCCATTCGCTCTTTCAGATGCTTTTCTTTCTCGTGACAAAAAAAGATTGTGGGAGATTTTACTTGAAACAAAAAAGCGAGGTGTGGCGCCAGAAGAAACTCATGGACTTTTGTGGTGGCAAGTAAAAGCTCTCGCCCTAGCAACCGAAGCAAAAACCGCCGAAGAATCTGACCTATCTCCTTTTGTTTTCTCTAAAGCCAAACGCGCCGAAAAACTTTTTTCAAAAGAAGAAATCAACACTATGCTTTTTGATTTAGTTACCATGTACCACGAAGCCCACCGAGGAAATGTTGATCTGTGGGTGGAGTTGGAGAAGTGGGGATTACGAATCTAATTTGTGCGCCCGGTAGGAATCGAACCTACGACCATCTCCTTAAAAGGGAGCTGCTCTACCGACTGAGCTACGGGCGCAAAAGGAATGTTTACGATACTAACACATTATAAAGGTAAATCAATTGCTAAAGGTCCAGCGCCTGTAACAAGAAGAATGAGAGAGATTGTAATGAGAAGGGTTATTTCTGTTTTGTTTGTCTCCACTACAAGTCGAGCTCGTGAGTCGAAAAAAGAGATGATAAATAGTAGGGCAATAATGACCGCACTGATTTGCACATAAAAACCAATCAAAAGAGAGATTCCTGCAACAAGGAAAAGTCCGCGATAAATTTCCTTTTTTTGTTGTCTATCTGAAAAAACAAAAGCGAGGGCATAGAGACCTAAAGCAATACGCAAAAGCATTGGTGCATAAAAAGAAAAAGTGAGAAGCTCTGGGAAGGGTGTGACAACGTGATACATAATGCTAGTATACGGCACATGAAAGGAAACCTCAAACTAATTTTACTCGACATACGAAGTGTTCAAAACACCTCTTCGCTTTTTCGTACCGCAGATTGTGCGGGGGTCTCGAAAATATACCTTGTAGGTACAACCCCCACACCAATCGATAGGTTTAATCGTGTACGAGCAGATTTCGCTAAAATTTCTCTAGGTGCAGAAAAAACAGTTCCTTATGAATATTTTGCAGATTTTGAAACTCTCGCTGAAAAATTAAAAAAAGAAAAATGCAATATTGTGGCGCTGGAGCAAAACAAAAAATCTATTGATTACAAGGAATACAAAATAAAAGGGGATACGGCGCTCGTGCTTGGTACTGAGGTTTCTGGGGTTCCAAAAGAAATTCTCGAAAAATGTGATGAGATTATTGAAATCCCGATGCTTGGTAAAAAAGAATCGCTCAATGTCTCAGTTGCAGGGGCGGTTGCGATTTTTCGATTATTGGATTTGTAAGCTTTTTAAACAAACAACTTTTGATGAGTGTCACAAAAATGTGCGCTTCTCGTACGAATAATTTTTCTCACAATAGTTCCACCGCAACCTTTATTCTTGCAAGGAAGTTTGTTGCGACGATATGCTTGGTGGTGTTCTTGAAATTCACCTTTCTTTCCTTCGATGTTTCGATAGTCTGACATTGAGTCTCCTCCCAAGTCTATTCCTTTTTTTAAGGTTTCTTTCATTGCTTTAAATATAAGACTGATTTGTTTTGCTGGAATTGCTTTGAAATGTGATTCTGGATGCACTCCGGCACGCCAAAGTATTTCATCTGAATAAATATTTCCAATACCCGCTATAAGAGTTTGATCCATAAGGGCGCTTTTTATCGGCCATGTTGAGCGTTTTGATAATCTTTCTTTAAAAGCTTCAAGATTAAATTTTTCGGTTAAGGGTTCTGGCCCAAGATGTTCTGTGTGAAGGGAAGTCTCTAATTCATTTGTTTTAATAAGAGTCACTTTTGCGAATTTTCTCATATCAGAAAGGACGAGCTGTGTGTTGTCGGAGAAAGTAATTACAAAACGTATAAATCTATTGAATGGATCTTGAAGAGGCCCTTCGTCAATTGCAGACCATTGGTCACGAGATTTTTTCTTATCGAAAATATAGTGTCCGTACATAATATGTCCAGTCATCTTCATGTGGATTAAAATAGTGTGGTTGTTTGAGAAATGTATTAATACATTTTTTGCTCGCCTGTCTGCACCGATAATTTTTGTGCCCATCAATGTCTTTCGGAAGTTCTTGAAAAAAGTTTTATCTTTAATATTATCTTTTCCTTTGTGGTAGTCGCCACCATAGTCAGTCCAGCAATCTGCAACTTTTTTACCCACGACATATTTCCTTATTCCTCGAACAGTTGTTTCAACTTCTGGTAATTCTGGCATGTTGTTTTATTTATTTCCTATTTCTTTGAGAGATAGCTTGATCATTGCTTCAGCTGTGAGTTCTTTGTCCATTTTCTTTATTGACTCCCGCGCGTGTTTTTCGTCGAAGCCGAGAGATTTGAGAGCTTCGATAACAAGAGCTTCTTTTGAAACATCCTTCTTTTCTCCAAAAGGAGACTCTTCGTCTTTAAATTTACCTTTAAGTTCGAGAACTATTTTCTCTGCATTCTTTTTTCCAATACCAGAAACTTTTGTGAGATAAGAAGTGTCTTCCATAATAATGGCTTCGCGGATAGTGTGTTCAGAAGCGACATTTAATGTACTTAGGGCGGATTTGGGTCCAATACCAGAAACTGTGAGAAGGAGTTCAAACATGTCGAGGGTTTGCTGATTTTTGAAACCATAAAGATCTAGGGAGTTTTCGCGGACGGCAAGGTATGTAAAAAGACTCACTGGTTTGCCAATATTACCTACTAAATGTTCAATAGTTTCGCCCCCTACAAATACTTTGTATCCAAGCCCTCCAATATCGACAATGGCGGTTTTTAGGTCGAGAGCTATGAGAGTGCCTGAAAGTCTGGATATCATGTGGGTAAGTATACCTCAAACTTAAAACCCCGAAAGGTCGTGCTTTAGTAATTGGCCAGACCCACCCAACCCCAATTACTAAAGCACGACCTTTCGGGGTTTTAAGTTTTGCATTTTACTGGATAGTGTGGTAATTTTGCTCTCATGCCTATTACATCATCAGCCAAAAAAGCACTCCGTTCTTCAAAGCGAAAGCGGGTGGTAAACCTTGTAAACAAGGAAAAAATGAACAAAGTAGTAAAGACAGT
>Ga0172379_10004889_pt1 | contig 19257 bp, 21 predicted proteins | sample GrowelOW334metaG_FD_119756 | JGI IMG/M metagenome (GOLD analysis project Ga0172379, IMG submission 119756) | Groundwater microbial communities from an aquifer near a municipal landfill in Southern Ontario, Canada - Groundwater well OW334 metaG | ecosystem: Environmental > Aquatic > Deep...
CCATACATATTTCTATGACTATTATTGTTATCTATTACATGATAATTGGGTTAGGAAATAAAAGTACTAGAAAATATATATTGATTAACATTATTTGTTTCAATATTGGTATACGAGCTTCTGCACAACACGCCGCCTACCATATCAAATTTTAAGGAACGGCGGCTGCGTCGTTACAGAAGCAAACGTTAGATGATATTCTATAGTATTTAATTCTTAATTTTTTTCACAATGATTGACCTAAAAGCATTACAAAAGAAGATGTATGACAACAAAGTCCAGAAAGGATTCAATACAACCGATATTTACAAAGAATTCTGCCTAATTCATGAGGAAGTTTCAGAAGCATGCAGAGCTCATTACAAAAAACTTCCTGATGTAGGAGAAGAATTGGCAGATGTTATTATTTATCTTTTAGGACTTTCAGAAATTTTAGGTCTTGATATAGAAGATGAAATTGTGAAAAAAATAGAAAAGAATGAAAAACGTGAGTATAAAAAAATAAATGGAGTACTCACGAAAATAAATAATTGATAGAACAACATACAACAGCCTCAGACGAGACATCGCAACCCTTCTATTCATCGGTTGTTTGCGACGTCGGTCTTGAGGTAAAGTCCTTACGTTATATGACATTTAAATCCATAAACAACAAAAACAATGAAAGACATTATTAAGTCGGCATGAGTCTTAATTATCAAGGGCAAAAAAGTTCTTTTGGTTCGCCATTGAGAAAAAGCTTGACACAAAACCTGATATTATTGAATACCTGCAGGTCGTTTTGAAGAATGAGAAACCTCAATTCAATGTGCAACTCGTGAATTACAAGAGGAAACAGGACTTGTTTGAGACGAAGATAGTTTTGTTAAATTTCCAGAGTTATTCATTGCAGAAATTGACCGTAAAGATTGAAAAAAAACTTTTTCTCTTGAGGTATTTTTGTGTAAAAAATATAGTTGAGACATCAAAGCATGAGAAGAAAATATTCCAGAATGGATAAATTTAAGTAAAGTTTCAGAACTTTTACTTCTTCCAAATATGGACAAAGTAATAAATACGTGAATTGAAATTAGTAAAAACATTGCCTAACTGCCACTATCCGACATCCTTCGCTATCGCTACGGACGATTGGACCAGTAACGAACGTTACCCCAAATCACTACTTTCTCTCCCTCCTTTGTCTGCTATGCTTACCTTTTTGTTTTTTGCTATTGATAAAATTGGTCGAGATAAATGAGTCTGTGTAGTGCTCCATCGCATAGAGAATCGCTTCGTTGTAACTCACTTTTCCATCACCGTCATAGTCTCCGTTGTAGGTGTCGGCATCTATTTCTTTGATGTATATATCTCCATTTTTCTCTTCTTCTATTTGTATTTTTTCTTTTTCATGTGCATGCGACAGCATATCATGATATTTCGAAGAGGAAAGATGCTTTCCAGAACCGTTGGGTACACAATGAAGAGCGAGTAAGAGAAGGGATTGCTATTGGTACTTTTTTTCTTAAAAAAAAGAAAAAAACATCTATGAAAACATCATTAGCACTAATGTCGGCGATTGTATCTATCGCTGGGTTGATACTCTACAACAGAGCAATCAAAGAAAACCAAAGAAAAGAAGGCGGTGTACGACCTAACATGGTCGTGCTAATCATGGGAATTCTAACAGCCGCAGCCAATACAGGGACCTATTTGGTAATTGTAAAAGACATAGCGAAATCTCTTCTTGCGTTGGTAGTAACCATTACCAACATAATTATTACTTACAATACATATCGATCAAAAAATTATTCTTTTCTCAAAAGAGATATTTTGATTGGGTCTGTAGCAACAATAATTGTAGTAGTGATTGCATTATCCTTTCTTACCATAAAGGATATACATGTAGTAATGCAGGTAATGGCTACCATCCCGTATTTCCCCCTTATTATGGGAATAATACAAAGAAAGGGCGTGGAACCACTTATTCCCTGGGTCTTCTCCTTTATAGGAGGTCTGTTCTGGCTGGGGGCAGTAATGGTGGACTATAGCGGTGGATGGTCACTCCTCTATCCGCTACGATCATGCATACTGCAAATACTGGTAATAGTGTTTGTAATTTATAAAAAGGTCTCCTTATGAGGGAGGCCTCTTTTTTTTTCGGATATTTTACAAAGTAAACAGTACATACGCGCCCAATCCGAGCATCAATAATCCTACGATAAGATGAATCAGCTTGGTATTTTTGTGTTTGATCTTTGCCAACTCCTCTACTGACTTATAACCAAATCCCACCAACAAAGCGATCGCCAACATCGGCAAGATGAAGAAGATATTGTATATGAAAAGGTAGATATACCCTCGGAGATGTAAGCTTTTACTTTCTGATGCGAGGAAACCAAGTATGGTGAAATATGGTCCTGAAGTACATGGCAACAAAAAGAGACTGACTAATAATCCCACGACGAATGCGCCTGCTGGAGATGATGCTCTGTCGATGATGTCTGCCATTTTCGGTCTTCGAGAGAAAGGAACTTCCATGACAAATCATTTTCCATATCGAAAGAAGTCTTTGAGATTTGCAAGTCCGACGATAATTCATAAGGCGGCGACTGCTATTTTGAGGTAGAAAGTATTGGTAGCTGAGGCTAGTGCTGAGAAAAGTCCTAGTCCCATAAGGAAGTAACTAACAAATACGGCGAGTGAAAATAACAATCAGGAAAGAATTGCTTTTCTGCGAGATTTGGTCTTGACGAGGATGCTTCCGAGAAGCAAGAGCATGACCGCAAACTCACAGGGATTGATACTATCTGAAATCGCTGCGGGGAGTAAGATCCCAAAGAAAGAAATTCTCTCGCGGAAACCGACTGCTGGCTCTGCAGCAGCTCCTGTAAAAGTCGTATCTTCACATGCTCATGAACCCGCTTGGTCTATTTTTTCTTGAAAGTGTTTGATGATGTTTTGATCGCCATTGATATACTGACAATCTGCACCGCTATTTATGATAAGAAACGGTACGCCGATTTTCTGATAATCCAGATCGTGCTTAGCCATATATCCTTGCATCTCTGTCAGATTTTTTTTGTTGTAGAAGACTTCCTTCTGGACGATGTCGAATTTTTCTGTCACCTTGTTTTTGTCAAAAAAGTCTTCGACTTTTTTGCAATGAGGACAACCATTACCATAAAAGAGAATGTAGTCTTGCGCTTGCGCGCAAGCAGTGCCGAGTATCGCGTACATAGTGACGAGTACTATGGATAGGGAAAAAATCTTTTTAAAAAATTTCATGAGCATAAGTAATGAGTAAAATGGCGAATGGTGAACGGCAAACGGTGAACATTATCCGTTATCCCTTATCCGTTTTTATTTTTTCATTTGTGCGTAATTGATGGCTTCGATGGTGAGCTTCCCATTTTCATCTACGGAGATGATGGTGAGATATTCCATATCGGTAGCGAGCAATCCAGCATTGGAATACACTACCCCCTTGAGCGAATCACCACTCGTGATAGCACTTAATTCCTCGCTAGAAAGGCCACTCATAGCTTCTTGTGCCATCGCAAATTCTTTGCTGATAGGTATCTTTGCTTTTTCTGCAATGATTTTTGCTTGTTGTGCACTTGTTTCGTACGGTCATTCATACACTAGCGTGATAGAATCGTAGCCCTCATTTGCGAGAGTTGTTTTTTTGCATTCTTCTTTTTTGATAGTCAGTCCTACAGGCTCGCTAAGTCACAACGCCAAGGCTCGCCCTGGTAAGATGAGATCAGTGGTGCTTATTGTTTGTTTGATGCCCGCCAATTTTTCGTTGATATTTTTTTCCAGTTGATTGATTTCTTTGTTTGGCGGTAAATCATTTTCCGTGAGCTGAGTATATTTATCTTCCAATTCGAGTGTGAGTTGTTTGAGCTGCTCAGCAGTAATTTCTTTGCGTTCAAATTGTTGTGAAAGCTCTGCTGACTTGGCAAGCAATTCTGCTAGATTGTTGATTTGTTGAATTTCCGCATCACTTGCGCGGATCATACATCCTACGATCACCGTGGCGAGCGTTCCTACCGCCAACAGTGCCCAAACTTTCTTCATTGTTTTTTTGTTTAAAAAACTAAAGATTGATATATCTTATAAAGACTACGTCCTTTTTTGCAACACTTCAAGTGTCTTTTTTGCAATCATATATTCCTCGTCGGTAGGGATGACTCGGACTTTGATTTTTGATTTTTTTGTGGTGATGGGTTTGGATGTTTTGGGAGAAAGATTTTTTTGCTCGTCTATATATATGCCTAATCCACCAAGTCTTTGGAGAAGAAGATTTCTAAAAAAATCTGATCTCTCCCCGATGCCCGCGGTCAACACGATATGATCGCATCATCCGAGTATTGCCACATATGCACCGATATATTTCACTAGAGCATTGAGGTACATATTCATTGCCAATGTTGATCTAGTTTCTCATTTTTTGTATCCTTCGATGATATCTCTCATATCACTAGATGCCTCAGAGATACCGAGCAGACCGCTTTTTTTATTCAGAATTTCTTCCATGTTTTCTGGCGAGAGGTATTCCTTTTTCATAAGATAGCTAATTGCTCCAGGATCGACATCCCCTCCCCTAGTGCCCATCATCAGACCCGCAAGCGGAGTGAATCCCATGGAAGTCTCCACTACCCTACCGTTTTCGATCGCGGTTATACTTGCTCAATTTCCTAGGTGACAAGTAATTACTTTTGCGGTACGCGGGTCGCGGATCGCGGGATTAGCAAGTAATTTTTTGTAAACATATTCGTGAGAAGTACCGTGAAAACCGTATTTTCTGATGTGATATTTTTCATAATATTCGTAAGGAAGTCCATAAAGATAATGGTCTGCGGTCATGCCTTCGTGGAAGGCTGTATCAAATACTGCCACCTGAGCAATCGTCGGAGCCTCCTTCTGACAGGCGAGAATTCCTGCAAGATTGGCGGGATTATGCAACGGCGCTAGGTCGGAATTTTTTCTGATAATTTCAATGATGCTTTCATCGACAATGCGCGGTTCAGAAATATTTTCGCCTCCATGCACCACACGATGACCGATTCAATCGATAGATTGCAGAACGTTAGAACCTTTGAACCTTAGGTTCAATATCTTAAAAACTTCGTGAAGAGCCTGGTCGTGATTGGTGATTTGTTTGTCGATATGCTTCTGTGATTTTTTGATGGTGTATTCGAGAAAAGAGCCGTCGAGTCCTATTTTTTCGACGATTCATTGGATGAGAACCTTATGATTTTCCATAGCAAAGAGTTTGAATTTGAGCGACGAGCTTCATGAATTGATGACGAGAATGTGCATGGGATGTGGGAATGACGTAAAAAACGTAAACTTGGTAAACTTGGTGAACTGAGTAAATTGAGTATGCTGGTGTGATTTTATAGTTTTGAATAAGAAAATCAATTATGAAAAAAACCCGCTATTCGCGGGCTCATTATCATATGCCAATATGGCTTTCAGAGTTGTAGAAATTGTTCCTGTCTGTAGATCCATAATTTCCTTTTTTTCTTCAGCTTCTTCTCGCCTTCAAGAAAATCGAGGCTTTTATAGACGGAAGTAATCCCGGAAACATCCACAAAGGGATCAGTTATTTCGATTTTTGTGAGACCAAAGTCTCGTCCTGTTATACTGAATTTTGACCCGCCCATACAATGAGCGGTGTCTACGAAAGACATTTCTTTCTCTAACAATTCGAGATATTCATTCCTCAATTTTTTTACATCTGCATCCCACTCCTGTAGAAAAATCGATCTATCATGAGCATATTTATGCTCAGATTTGATTTTCCCTACCTTATTGAATGTCTGCTGGAAATGGACGAAGAGAAGTGCATTTTGCTCATTGATCTGAGGCATTATCTTTGAAATGAACCATGCCTTCAAGTATTCAAAATTCTCCATAAAAGCATCTGGTACGATGACGCCTGAGATTGAAGATTTTTCGATGATTGCTTTGATCTTGGTCTGTTCTGTCTGACATAGATTTCCAAAAATCACGAATGGCTTTTTGAGCAGACAATACTGTTCCACACAATTAAACAGATATTCTTTGACTCTGGGACCTGTAGCCTCCTTAGCCTCATCACTTTCGTCTGCAAAATGAACCACTGGCCCACTTTTTTTTCCAAAGAAAGTATCTGAAGTACGTTCCCATCCGAAAGTTGCTGCTGCGTTGGCAATCCTCTCTTCGAAGGACCCATACGCAGAAATGTAAAATTGTTTTTGTTTTTTCATAACATTTAGAGTTTAGTTTGTATTATTATTATTTAGATGATTTGTTTATATTTTCAAACGGAAATATACCTTTTTTATCATATAATTCAAGTTTTCATTCAACTCCTTGACAATACATCGCTATTTATTATATTGTGGCCTCAACAAAAAAAATAATTCCTATGAAAAAAATCTTTAGTTTACTCTTTGGAAAGTCTTCCAAAAAAAACAATACTGGTGATGCCACCAGTGCAAATAATGTAGACCGTAAACAAGCAAAGACACACACGCTCCCATATAGATATTACCAGGAGCGTATCGTCAATTGTACATCGGAAGCAACATTTGAATTTGCAAAAACACATCGTGTAGTGTGGAATAGGGGTAATATCAGAGCATATCTGATACAAGAGATAGAAAAGCTCGACCAAAGCATCGTACTTGATTTCTTTGGGAATCCAGGTACTAATAAGTCCTTGCGCATTAAATCCTCGCTTTCACTTCAAAGAAAGGGAACAAACTTCTTACTCAAAGAATTTGTTCTTGAAGCAAGAGATCAAAATCCGTTCGAAAAACCCTGTACTGTTTGCATCACTTCTGAAGCCAACAATAACAAGGAAGAGTTCAAATTTACTGCCAATTAAACACGAACTATGTTCGTATATCTTGCCCCGATATGGGGCTTTTTTTGTAGAGAGTTTTTCTTGCAATTTACTAGGTTTTATGTAGTATCTCTGTCATAGTTTATTTCGTTAAAATACAGACAAAATGAAGAAATTTTTGGTCACTACTCCGATTTATTATCCCAATGGCTACCCACATATCGGTCATGCGTATAGCAGCTTCATAGCTGACTTCTACGCGAGATATAAAAGATTGCTCTGATATGCAGTCAAATTTTCTACATGAAACGACGAAAATAGCCAAAAAATAGTCCAGCAAGCTACCGAGGAAGGAAAAGAAATCATGCCTTACCTAGACGAGATGGCGCAAAAATGGAAAGAAGTACGAGATCACCTTCAGATTTCTTATACTGATTTTGTAAGAACTACTCAGGACAATCACAAAAAGCTCGTACAGGAGATGCTTCAAAAGTCTTTTGACAAGGGCGATATCTACGAAGGGAAATATGAAGGATTTTATTGTGTAGGTTGTGAGGGATTTAAAACAGAAAAAGATCTGATCGAAAAAGCCCCCGCTGAAGACGGGGCATGCTCTGAAATGGTTTGTCCAGATCACCTCAAAAAGCCGGATCTGATCACGGAAAAAAATCGATTTTTCAAACTCGTCAACTATGAAACAAAACTCAAAGAACTCTACGAGAAGAATCCACATTTTGTTACTCCTGAGTATAGATTCAATGAAGTAAAATCATTCGTCAATGGTGGATTGCAGGATTTCTCTGTGTCGAGAGAAAGTAATAAATTTGGAATCCCGCTTCCTTTTGACGCAAGCCAAGTGACTTATGTCTGGTATGATGCGCTATTTAATTATGTGACGATCAGCAGAAACGAAGGATTTTGGAATAATGACACGGAGATCGTCCATGTCCTAGGAAAGGATATTAGTAGGTTTCATGCGATATTTTGGCCTGCCATGCTCATGAGTGCAGATGAAAAAATCCCAGATAGAGAATACATCACGGGATATTTTACGGTCGATGGACAGAAGATGAGTAAGTCTCTAGGCAATGTGATAGACCCTGTTTTGATGGTCAACGACTACGATAGAGATGCTGTCATTTTCAATCTCTTGTATGATGTGCCGATCGGCGCAGATGGAGATTTTTCTGTTTCTAGACTTGGAAATCTGTACGAAAGTATGCTCATCGGAGGTCGAGGCAATCTCGTCAACAGAGTCACCTCACTGTGTGAAAAATATAAAATCAATGATGGAATGTTCATCTTGAAAAAACGAGAGATGTTCAAATGAGACGACCCCGACGACTCGAGGGCAAGTGAGAATGGATTGATTAAACTGTTTGAAGAAGATTTTGATGCCAACTATATCGAAGACAAATATCTCAATCAGGCGCACATCAGAGACTATCTCGATGATCGATACAAGCTCGTCCAGAAAGCGAATGAGTTTATCACCAAGGCAGAACCATGGAAAAAATATAAGAATCCTGCAACCAAAGCGGGGGCTATTTCGGATTTGCAATTTTTGCTTTATATCGTAAAGAATTTGGCGCTTATTTCTGCGCCATTCTTGGTCAATGGATTTAAGAAAATCCAAGCAATATTTGGCAATGAAGAATTTGGATTTGTGGATTCGAGCGTCAGTAGCGCAGACAATGATAATTTCAAGAAAGCCTTTGATCTCAAAGAATTTAAGGTCGATCTCAAACCGACAATTATTTATCAGAAAAAAGAAAGTGAAGAATGAAATGCTTAATCCAAATCGTCAAGCATGCAAGCGTAGAAATCGTAGACACGGAGACGACGAATTCTATAGCAACCTGATTACTCATCTACGTGGGTATCAGCAAAAATGATCTCACCACTTATCCGGAAAAGATAGAAAAGTTTGTCCGTAAAATAAGCACAACTAAATTTTTCTTCAACCCGCAAACCGACAAAATCGACCAAAGTCTGGAAGATATTCATGGCGAAATTTTGCTCATTTCAAATTTTACGCTCTACGGAGATATGAGAAAATGAACGAAATTGGATTTTTCTGATAGCGCTAATTTTTCTGAAGCAAAGCCAATTTACGATGAACTTGTAAGGAAATTACAAGAAAAATGAATCAGATTGCAGACGGGGGAATTTGGTGCGATGATGAAAGTAAGCTCGCTGAATGACGGTCCGATCAATATCATTTGGGAAGAATAAGCGAATTTCTTTGAACTTTTACCAATTCAAGACAAGAATACTGAAAACTACTTTTTTGCAGAGAGTAGTTTTTTTGATGATTGATTTTACTAGTTCTTGATTGCTATTTTTGATGAGGGATTTCTTTCCTACTTTTGTACGTTTTTTTCTATTGGATTCTGAGTATAAGATCTCGCGTTGATCAGCAACAGGTCAGGAGACGTCCATCGACCAAACAACTATTCAATTAATTACTAACAAAAAAAAAATTAAAACCTAAAAGCCATGAAAAAAATTATGATCATTGCTGTGATTGCGCTAGGTGCGTATCTCAGCTCGTGCAACAAAGACAAGGATACCTTGCCTCAACAGTCAGAAATGACTACTGAGTCGACAACGACTACCCTTCCTACATCTTCGGATGTGAATGTTGACGATGCAACTTTCAATAATACATCTTCAAATCAACGAGCTGGTAATACATGGATTATGAATGCAAATTCCGCTAATGACATTCCAACGCAAATGTTTGGAGTTGATCCGAAATATAAAATTTCCTATCAACACAAGAAAATGAATTACATAAATGGTTTCGGAAAATGCAGCTGGACTTCTTATGTGATAGCTGCTTCATGTATTATTAGAGGAAATTATAGTTGGTATTCGTATCCGGTGAATGACACCAAAGTTGATCAAGTAATGAATGCTTGTAAAAACAGACAAGGCTCGTATGCGAATGGCGCTCTTATAACTGCGTTGCAGTGGTATTGCAATACAAACGATAACTTTAAACTTTCTTGTTTTCAGAAATCAACCGCGAATAGTTCATCTGGCCGATTTTTAGCAATAAAATACATGTTGGATCATATATACACCGAGCATTCCCCTTTTCTTGTCATAAGCTCTAGTGGAAATTGTGGGCATTATCTAGTCGTTCATTCTATCGACTGGAAAAAAGGCGGAACTGGCTCCATGGTATATTACACAGATTGTCTTTATATGGGCAGCAATACTAGCATAAGCGCGAATCTCAAAAGCATGGATCTTTCATCGTTCCTCAACAAAATGGTTGTGGCGACCTCATATTATAATATGTTGTTTCTCTGGCCAACAGGATTCTAAATATGTTTTAGGCGCAGTTTTTTACTGCGCCTATTTGTTTCAAAATGAAATTGAAAAATAACGCTGCAATCATATAAAATTTTTATTTATCTCTCTTCTTCCTTATGAACAAAAAATCCACTATTCTTTTTTCACTGGCCATTCTGCTTACTATTTTTTGAATCATAGTAATAATTAAATATAGCTCTTTGGAAGGAAATATGAATCCAGAAGACTATGCCGCTTTTTCTCAACAAGCACAATCTTCCGAAGAACAACAACAAAATATTATTGAAGCAGAAAACACAAAAATTTTAACTACACTAAGACAAGAGCGAGAAGCAATCAAAGTCAAAGATAATTCCAAATATCCTCAGGCGAAAGTGGTCGTAAGAATAGGCATGGGAGTTGTAGTTGCCTGACTCAATGCCGACCCAAATGCCTCATACAAGCGGGTTGAAGCAGAAGAGAATTGAATAAAATATATGAAAGCTACTATTACATGATATCTTTATACTCATACCTATCAAGATTTGTGAATTAAGATAACTACTCCGCCTCTTTATGAACCGTATTTTTTTGAAAAAACCAATAAGCCGATTCTTATAAGAAATGGGAATGTTGTATATCTTCCATCTTCTAAAGATTGAACAATTACTTATCATTATCTTGAAGTCTTCTTCAAAGACCCCTCATTATCGTTAAAAGATGCCATCGAAAAAGAACATCTATGAACATGATGTATCGCATACAATCTTAAAGAAAACTGATATGATTTTGCAAAAGATTCTTGGTTTAAAGAACACAAATGGAAATGAGTAGATACAAATAATTTCTTTAGCATTACCTGACCTGGCTGATCTTTGGGAAGCGATATTGCATGTCGTCCAGACAAGCAGTTCTCAGCAAACCTTTGACCTTCTATATTATTTGTTCAATCCAAATATCACAAAGACAGATATTATAAGGTATCTATGCCTGATGGATGCGCTCCTGGACCGTGTTCTATCTTTGGCAACATTGAATTTTTCTAAATTTCACAAATATTTGAGTCAATTATTTGTGTGAGTTTTCTATCTTCTCCATTCTTTTTTTCAAATCATCAATTTCTTTTTTTTGAATTAATAGTGCATTTTGTTGAGTCAATAAAGTTTTTTGTTGATCGACAAATTTCACATACAAAACCTTGATAGCTTCGATGATAGGAGCAACTAAGTTGCCATATTTCACAGATTTATATCCTGCCTCGTCAGTATCGACCAGTTCTGGAAAGACTTTTTCTACTTCCTGAGCGACAACTCCAACATCCTTTTTTCCGTCAGTTTTCCAACTGAATGTGTATCCATTGAGTGTCATGATTTTATCAAGTGGATTGAGGATAGTCTGTAAATTATCTTTGTATCTACGATCTGAAGTATAGTAGTAAGCGTCAGCATAGGTATTGTTGAAAGTAGAAGTAGTACCATTTACCGTAAGATTACTTCCGATGATGATTGGCTTTCCACCTCCAGCAGTAATAGTTCCTGTTACTTGAAAAGACAAATTATCCTGAAACCTGACATCACCTCATACATCCAACGCCAAGCTCGGTCATGGGGTAGCGATAGCAATTCACATATTACCAGCAAAATGACCGCTTCCATTTACATCCAATTTGGTAGTTGGAGTTGAAGTTCCTACTCCTAGATTACCATCAAAGATACCAGTTCAAGAAACGCGAGATTCGCCATTTATTTTGAGTTCATACGCAGGATCTGCTCGACCATTTACTGCGAGAGTTCCGCCAGATCCTAAAGCCATCACTGGAGCACTTCATCCACTAAATGTAAATCACAATTGATTTCACGCGGATGCTCGTATATTATTTATTTTCCAAGCAGCAGCAGTATTGTTTGTAGGATAAAATCTCATATAGTCACTGCCATCTCCATCTCTTGCAGCAACAACACCATTTACATTGAGTCCGTATCATAAACTTGCATCAGGAGCGATTCAGATACCCACACCACCCCGTCCATCGACAGTCAGTGTATTTGTATATCTTCCATTACCATTGACATCAAGCTTGTAGCTAGGAGTAGAGTCTCAAATCCCGACATTACCCGTATTCACGTTGTACACATTGTTTCCATTGCCCGATCGGTACTTATTGGTAGAATTAGGAATTATCTGACCACTAATATAATTATACACGATAGCAGGAGCGGATTCTTGAATTGTTCCGTTTGCGTCAGTCCCAAGAATTTCTGCGTTGGGGAGATTGTTTATTCTCACATTACCAGACCCATCTATTCTCATCCTTTCCGTATTGTTTGTCCATAGACGAATAGGCTGAGTATCGAGTCATTTGAGATTGTGACCATACACAGCAGGCGCACTACTATTGTCCGATATGATTGAAAAATTGGTAGTATACACACCACCCTCATCTTGGATAAAATGCAGATAACTTGTACCATCAGCTCCATGGACAATATTTAGTGTCGCTTGCGTATCACTGTAGACATCTACATTTCCTCTTGGCGTAGCGATTCCCACTCCCAATTTTCATCCATTCCGCATCAGTTTGTTGGTTCCAGAAAATATATTATTTCCTCCATTGAACTGTACCGCACCGGTAGGTCAAGCAGAAGGAGCTGATGATCAGCCGCTGCCTATTTCAGAGGCAGTATGGCAATTTCATCCGTCTTGATCACAATAATATTTCGCACCGATTTTTCACTTTGTTCCATCTCGCACTCTCAAGTTCATACCGCTGGTATTTCCTGTTCCTATAGCTACTCAGTTGGTAGCGTGGATGATAAAAGTGTATGGCTGAGTGGCTGTAAAATATGTATTAGCATATCCATCAGACCATAAAAAAGTATTGTTGGCTGTGATAGCTCCATAACTTCAAAGAGCAAAACTTTTATTTGCATTTATCGTATTTCTATTCCCTCAAACAACAACAGACGAATCCCCATTAATAATGTTAGCATTTCCTGCTCATATAATAGATTCGACTCAAATGACTGTGTTTGAAAGTCATCAAACAACGACTGTCCTATCTCCGGAGACATAATTATTTTTTCCTCACAATACAGAGGCGTATTGTCAAAGAGTCTTGTTGTTAATGTCCCCCACTTGGGCATTACCATACACCTTCAATGCATTTGAGCTATCGCTCTCTATCGCCACAACCACATTGGCGCCTGTCGTAGATATGCCGTCGGAAGAGATATATATCTTTCTGATGACCTGCATAGAGTTGTCGATGCTTGTGGGGATATTGAGCGCAAAGGTGTACAATAAACTTACGCCAAGAGCAAGGGCAATCACTACTACATAAGCAGATTTGAATATCTGAGTTCTCTCGATAAAATTCATTACTTTTTTCATGCATTGTTTTATCATGTAAAATTTAACTATTTGATTATAGCCGAAGGTCCGCGTTTGCACAATTTATGACCCAATATCACTCTTTTTTGTGTTGACTTTTACTAAAAATATGATTGACATTGCTTTTCAAATATATATAGTTTTCTTGAAGAAAATGATTTCATATCGTCTGATATCCAGACACAGCCTATGAAATCTCTCCTCTTTCACAGCAAAGAACTTAGAAGTTTACCCCGATCCTTCGGTAGCCACCTTTAGCGGAGTGGCAATAATTCACATAAAAATTAACTAAAACTAAAAAAATATGAAAAATTTACAACTTTTTGTAATCAGTCTTATCTTTATGATGAGCATTGCACAGCAAGTCGTAGCAGATGAGGTGTGGGTTCAAGGCAATGACACTATCGATGTCTTCTCCATACCAAGCGAAAGTACATTTAACATCTGTTATCATACTGGAGATGTAATATATTTGCAGGCAGGACCAAACAATATTGGTTGTGATTGGTCTTTCCCCAATGGTTTATCACAAGGATATGTTGTAATGTATGATCCGATAACTCAAGGGAATCATTTTTCACAATACATAAATTGTCTCAGAACAGATGGGGAAAGTACTGGAATAATGCTCAATTTCATTATGCCACAAACCTCTACTCAAGCTTTCACCATCCACTCAGGGCAGTCTATCACTGTGGGTTCTCATACCTACACAACAAGTGGGAGCTATGTAGATACTTTGCAAACGATTTATGGTTGTGATAGCATCGTGACTACTGACCTGACCGTCCTACACCACATGCATGCTAGCGAAAACGACACTGTGAATGTGTATGAATTAAGTGATAATGACACACTTTTTGTATGCTACCAAAATGGGATAATCTATTTACAAGCAGGATACACAGATAATGGAGGGTGTTATAGCTGGGACTTTCCATTACATATACGTAGCCAATTTATCGAAATTTATGATGTATCGATAGAAGAATTTACAGATTGTGGTGTCAGTATCTTCAGATGTGATGGCAATAATAGATATATCAAACTCATCTTCCTTCTTCCACAAACCTTTACTCAAACTCTCACCATCCATGCAGGACAATCGGTGACTGTGGGTGCTCACACCTATACCACAAGCGGGACTTATGTAGATACTTTGCAAGGAATAAATACTTGTGATAGTATCGTAACTACCAATCTGACCGTATGTCAATCAGCATCAGTTTCACAAACTTTTGTGGAGTGTGATGGATTTTCTATCGTTGTGGGTTCGCATACCTATGATACCACTGGTATCTATGCTGATACTCTGCAAACGGTAAATAGCTGCGATAGCATCGTGATTACTAATCTGACTATTCACCCTCTGCCTACTGTGGCATTGTATGAAGATACGATGGTGATAGAGGGCGGTCAAGAACTGGTGCTTTACACCAGTAGTATGAATGCTGACAGCTACTCTTGGTCGACAGGAGAAACTACGAGCTTCATATCCGTCGCTCCTCTATCAGACACGACCTATTATGTCACCGCTTCTAATACTTGCGGAACTATGACTGACTCTGTATTTGTCGGTGTCGTCACTTCGCCTGATTCTCGCCTCTCGAGCCCTGAAATCATTACCGTATATCCCAATCCTGCCTCTGATTTCATCGAAATCTCGGGTAGTGGTGAAATCGAAATTCGTGCTTATGACGGGAGATTAGCGATGCGAATAATTGAAAAAAATGCTTTGAAGCGTATCGATATATCGACACTTCCAAAGGGCATCTACTCTGTAAAAATCTACGGGACTGCTAAACCCATCAGATTTATTAAATTATAAGTTCTTTGCTACTCTATGGGCGTTCAGTTTGTCTGGACGCTTTTTTTTGATTTTTCTTTTTCTGTATGCGGACTTTCTCCACCTCTTTACCAATCCAAGACAAAACCGCGGAAAACAAGAAATCTGATTTTCTATCACCTCTGTATGCGTGTTTTTCTCAGTTCTGATCTACACTTTCTCAGCTCTATTTTTTTTCCTACTTTTGTAGATTTTTTTCTGCTTGATTGTGAGTATAAGATCTCGCGTTGATCAGCAACAGGTCAGGAGACGTCCATCGACCACAAAGCAATTCAATTAATTATTAACAAAAAATTAAAACCTAAAAGCCATGAAAAAAATTATCATCATTGCTGCGGTCGCACTAGCTGTGAATTTCACCGCATGCAACAAAGAGGAAAATCAAGTAACTCCTCAACAGTCAGAAATGACTACTGAGTCGACAACGACTACCCTTCCTACATCTTCGGATGTGAATATGAATCAGATGGATTCTGGAACCATTATTGGAACTCCGGATAAAGGCCTTATGACAGAATATATGGTTAGCCCAAAATTTGGAAAACCAAATTCTACCTATTACGCATTCAAAGTGTATGATATTTCTGGAACCTTACAACTCTCCGTAAAATTATACGAAAGAGCAACCGGGACCACTACGTACAAACCTATGACACGATCTGGCAACTACTGGGTGCTTTCAACTCGAATTGCAATCAATGGATGGTATGATTGGAGATATGTGTATAGCATTAGCAAACAGCCAATAAGCACTGCAGCATCTTATACATTATGCAACACCAGAAATGTATTCTCTAGCACCAGTTCAATCACCTGGCCCTTTGGCGCAGATGGTTCAAGTTGGAGTAATCGGACTATCAATAGTCAAAAATGGTATGGTGGAGAAGAAACCAAAGGCACAAGCAGTCATGTTGGATATGGTTGGAACGAGGGAACTCACACAGGCACGGACGAAAGATATTCTGATGATTGGAATAGAGGAACGGGGATTCAAGATCGCTACGCCGAAATTCGCTCCCCTCTTGATGGATACGTCTCTGAAATAGGTAGCTACTCTACTTCTAGCGGGAGCCAAATAAGTTATTTTGTTGCCATCGTACAAGAATTTGGTGGCATCAAATATCGTTTTTACGTTTCCCATCTAGAAGAGAAGCCAAGTTATCTCTCTGTCGGACAGTACGTTCGAGCTGGATATACTAAAATAGGTAGATTGGGTATGAGCGGTGCGACCTCTCCTCATGCGCATGTCTCATTGCGAAATGCTACAAATGGATCCAGGATCTCTCTTCCATTTTACTTTAATGCTCAATAAGAACACATTGCTTTCTATTTCAAAAAAATAATATTCATAGGGAGGGAATTTCCTTCCCTATGGTTTTTATCTTTCACTCGACACTCATCATGAGATATTTCATAACAATACTTTGTCTATTTTTATTTGCATGATGTTCTTCCAATAACCAATCTTCTTTTCAGGGAAATTCAAAACCTATTAGTGGCCTATCATCACAAATCCAGGAAAGCAAATATGTAGATATACAACCACAAAATATATTTTTAAATTGAATGACTGCTTCTTGATTTTCTATTACATGAACCTACCATACAATATATCTATCATGACAACGGCTGATATATGTCGATACATTTAGCATTGAATTTCCAATAACAATGGAAAAATGGGAATATTATGATATGTACTCAGAAAACTTTACGCTAGCAAATATTTATTTATCTCAAACGATACATATCTCAGCAAAAGAGATCTCAATAAACGAAAACAATCCAGATAGTCTATGTACGTATAATTTTGAAGAGTGACTAATTTCCAAACAAGAAGGGGAAAGAGTTATTCAATGAATAGCTGTAAAATATTTTGATGGAGTTTTTTCGCTTTCTGGTCCTGATGTAGTCCCACAAAAATCATGGCAAAAATATATATGTTTTGTGCGCGATAATATCGTCTATAGAATATCGGTTTCTGATAATAAAAAATATAGGAGCGATATCCTCAATTCTTTGAAATTTTTCTAAATTTCACAATACAGATTTTTTTATTTTTTTCTTTTATGAAAGAGAATTTTTTCATATTTATTTTTCATATCAATATATGCAATCCAAGTATAGCTACATACCATATAACTCATCAAACACTGAAAGAGCTAAGCACAACAGGAAAAACATGACAAGGGCCGAACAAAGAATTCGATTTGAATTGTTACAACATAAGCCACGATGATATAAATTCATTAGACAAAAAATGATTAACTCTTTTATCCTTGATTTTTATTGCTCTAAATTGCTTTTATGAGTAGAAATAGATGGCTGAATACACAACGACCAAATCGAATACGATATACAAAGAGATGAAAAATTAAGACATCTGGGAATAAAAATATTGAGATATAAAAATGAAGACGTAATGAGAAATCTTGATTGAGTGTGCTTACACCTTGAAGAAGAAATCAAAAATCTAAACAAACCTCTACCCTGAAAGGGAACCCTTCTCCTTATCAGGAGACACCAATAATCGATTATTTGTCCCTCCTGATAAGGAGGGAGGGAGTCCCGAATTTTCGGGACGGAAGGGAGGTTTGAAGTCCCCCCGAGGGGGATTTAGGGGGGGTTGTTTCCACATCCACAAATATTTGACATTTCATGATAAATCACTATAATTTCATAGTGATTTTATTTCTTATTCTCCCTGCCATGACGAGCAACAAGGTTGAGAAAAAAAATGAGAACGGAGACCTCAACAAAAAAGGGGCTCTTGATAAAATCAAACATATGGTAACCATAGGGACTGCAGCGAGTCTTCTTTTTCTCAATATAGAAGCTACTACAGCCCAGACAAGTAAGGGCCCTGAGAATGATCCAAAAGTTAAGAATTTCACTATGGGTAATCTAGACTATGTAATGCTCAATATAGATAAATACTATCCTGATATGAAAGAACATACAAAAAAACTTATCGCCTCTATCCCTACCAAAGAACGAAAAGATGCAGTAAACGGCATCTTACAGGAAACTGTATGGAAAGCTACAGACGATAAGCAAAGAATCGGAGGAACTATTTATGTACTAGAATCTTATGTACTCTTCAAAAAAGGTTTTGGAGATCTCTATGATGGTGACATTACTGACAACACCTTTGATCTGATGACTGAATTTGATAAAAAATACGATGTACGATTTGATGGATATATTGCCAAGCTCGAAGCCATGCTTCCTGAATTGGAAGCAAAGCTTAAACAGAACGAGAATCAAATTAAACAGAACGAGAATCAAATTAAACAGAACGAGAATCAAATTAAACAGAACGAGAATCAAATTAAACAGAGTGCATTAGAAATAGAACAATCAATGAGTGCCTTTACTCCTGGACAAATCAAAAAAAATCCTAAGCTTAAAAAGCTCGTATTAGATACAGAAGCATTATTTACAAAAACCAATTTCCCTAAATCAGACCACTTTAAATTACTTATCCAAGCAGCCAAATAACCCACATATTTAAAATAAAAATAAAACCATGATCGTAGAAGTCCAAGAAAATAGCGAACAATCCTCTGCCACCAAACAGCAAGACACACAAGTCAATTCTGTTGAGCTTTTTCTTCAACAAAAAATTTCTGATCCACAAGTCCAAGAAAAAATTATCCCCATCTTTACTGATATCAAAAAAGATATTCCCGAAAATGATATTCTTCAATTTTTACAAAATAATAATTTCAATCTTCTTGTGAGAAGAAGCAAATCTTTAAGCAATACTGAGGCAAAAGACTTTTTGATTTCCAATATCCTTGATTATTTTCAAACTATCTGAAAATCTATATCCATCATAAATAAAGTTGAAGAGACGGGTGGTAAAGTTGAAGAGACGGGTGGTAAAGTTGAAGAGACG
>Ga0172379_10004890_pt1 | contig 19256 bp, 26 predicted proteins | sample GrowelOW334metaG_FD_119756 | JGI IMG/M metagenome (GOLD analysis project Ga0172379, IMG submission 119756) | Groundwater microbial communities from an aquifer near a municipal landfill in Southern Ontario, Canada - Groundwater well OW334 metaG | ecosystem: Environmental > Aquatic > Deep...
CTATTTTTTTCCATACTTTTTTTTGTAAAAGCATAAGAACACCACCTAAAACTTCTCCCTGCGGGACAACTGATACATCTGTTATTTTATCATAATTTACTTTTTGAAGTTCAAGACCTATTGACCGGTGATATTCAATATCATTATTATTCCAATCAACTCCGTTTGTTCTTTGCCATTCACAACCAATTCTGTTAGTAATTCCGACAAAACAGCCACACTCTTTATATTTATTAATAATATCTTCTAATTGTTTACCCCAGAAATTAGTTGTAAAACACGCATCACCATCTATAAAACAACGAAAATCTTCATCATTTTTAAGTGTTTCCATTTCCTCATTGTAACCAATACCGATATTTTTATCAGATCGCCAGATTATTGAAGTTTTAATTTCCATTAGTAAAATTTTTAATTATTATTTCATAATTTTTGAATTCCTGATCATTTTCGAGGAACTGTCTGATTAAGACAAAAGCCTCTGTTAGATTATTTTCATTTATGTAAAATATGCTTTGCATTTCTTTTGTCAAACCTAAAAATCCACCGTCACACATTCCATATTCATTTTTAAGAAGGATTTCATTGATATATTTTTCAATTTTTAATCTTTTTTGAAGATCACGGTCCTGATAAACAATTTTAAGAAGGATTTTATTCATTTTTATTGATTATTTTATTTTGAAATACCCAGTTAAGCGTTCCGTCACCGGAGAGTATCTGAGAGCTGGTAAAACTATATAAAGATAACTGACAGTCAGTGCAAAGCAATTTATCAGATTTATCACCTATATAACCTCGTTTTCTATCTGAAATAAATTTATTCATAGGTCTTTCATCCTTAATAATTTCATAAGCAATATCTTTTTTTTCTTTTGAGCCTCCTTTATGCTTTGCTATAATATACTGCAAGTCTGCATCAAGAAGCTCTTTATCAAGCATTGCTTTCATTAATTCATCAACCGGAATAATCTTTGAAGCGCATAAACAACATTTAGGTTTTTTATCTGTATGCCATTTTTCAAGAATTTTAGCTTTACCCAGAGGCAAAAACGCTCTTATCAAATGTATAATAAATTTTTTTGAATTTTCTTTTTCATATAATTTTTTGATTAGGGCAATTGTTTCCGGTTGATTCATAATTTTGAATAAAATTTATATTACAAAAATAATATATGTTATTCAGAAAATAAAAGAATTTTGTTTTCTTATATTTAAAATTTAATTTTGTATCATTAATTAAAACATATAAAATCATGGCTAAACAATCAACTTATCAGCAAATACTTGAAGAAGTAAAAAATCAATTTCCTAATGAAACACCTAAGCAACAACAACGAATTGCTTCTGAGCGTAATAAAATTTTAAAAAATCAGGAAGAAGAAGAAAAGGAAAACATGAAAAAATCTTCAACAGATAATTCTATTAATCCGGAAATTGAGAATACGGTAACAACTGAAAATATTCAAGAAAACGTTAAATTAACTTTTGAACAAATATTTGATCAGGTTAAAATTGAATTCCCAGATAAAAAATTCAGAGAACAACAGAAAATTGCTTCTGAGCGCAATAAAATCTTGAAAAAACAATTTAAAAAAGAACAATTACAAAAAGAACAATTACAAAAAGAAAATGCTCAGGAAGAAGAAATTAAAATCCAGCCAAGAGTTCCAGATCAAATTGTAAATCCAGTTAAAAAAGCTATTATTATTAATGGTGAAAATAGTGATCCCGATAAAAAAGAAGAAACAAAAACAGTTGCTTCTGCCGTTAAACAATTAGAAATTTCAGAAATAGCAAATAAAATTCAGCATGGAATTGAAGAACAATATCAGGGCAATGTCAATCATATTCCTTCAGTAATGCAAAGATTAAATATTAATCTGGAAGACTATTGTATTTATGACGATCATAAAGAAGGCCCAAATACGCTTTGTTTTGTTATGTACAAAGGCGCAAGAATTCCAAGTAATCCGGAACATTTTTATAAAATTTACAAATAAAATGACCGGCCTTAAAAATTTCGATAACTGGGTTGCCAGAGCCAAGAATTATATTGGGGCCATAATGCTTCTTGGAGGCTGTGTTTTCTTTATTTTTATGCTATATGTAAGGCTTGTATCAACAGAACAAACTACTATAGAATTAAAAAAAGAAATGCAGGAATTGAAAAGCTCAATTATTCCAGACCAGTTAAAAACAATAAATAACCGATCAGATAACCGATATTCAAGGCATGACCAAGACCTCGAAAATATTAAATTAGATTTTAAGGAATTACAAAATATGGTTATTGAAGAAAAAACTAAAAATGCTTATCAGGACGGTATTTTAAAAGAAAAATTCAAAAATTAATAACAACTATTTAAAATTATAAATTATGTCATTTATCACAGAAATTCCAAGCGAAGCAATTGATAGTACAATTGAACAAATCAAAAAGGTTTATTTAAAAAAAGGTTATATCTGGAATGATATTCCTGATATGTTAAACAGCAAAACACCCTATATTGTAAATATTTTAGGTGTGAGAGCCTCAGAGCGCGAAGCAAATGATTTTGATGATCGGATTATAATTATTTATAATGATAATACCGGTAAAAAAATACAGGTATTTCCTGCCACAACTGACGCCGGAAAATACTGGCTGGAACACCCCACAAACCCAAAAGGAACTGCTATATTAGTTGCCGGCCAGTACAAAGATTGTTACGCTTTAGGTCTTCATCAAGGTAAATATAAAGCATTATGTCAGATCAAAAATGTAAAGACATACCGAGACGGTGATCTTGATGATATCCTTGATTTAGACCCCAAGACAATAACAGAAGGAATATATGGAATTAACATTCATAAATCAAATCCATATACCGAAAGTTCTTATGTTGATAAATGGTCTGCCGGCTGTCAGGTGTTTAAAATAGTTGAGCATTTTAATACGTTCATCAGTATTCTTGAAAAATCCGAAAAACTTCATGGTAATATTTTTACTTATACCCTGTTTGATGAAATAGATTTTAATGAAATAGATTATGATAATTAACCTTTAAATACTTAAAAATGATAAAAGTAAAAGTAGGAAACAGATCAGGAATTACAACATCAATAATTCCTCATAGTAACGGGACTTATCCTGTTTGGTTTAATGGTTCAGTTGAATTTATTAAATCAGATAATGTAAAATTCATATAATTAACTTAAAAACAAAAAAGATGAAAAAAATTTTTATGCTTTTAATTACCTGTACAATTATAATTGCAGGTTGTCAGAAACAGCCGGTTGCTGATTTCAGTTTTGACAAAACAACTTATAAAGTTGGAGAGACTATTTTATTAACCAATAATTCAATTGACGCTGATCATTATAGCTGGACTATGCCAGACGGTCAGATACTTTCCGGCGAAAACATACAGTATACAACAAATTCATACAACAGTCTGGGTTCTTTAAATTTTGAGTTAATGGCTTTTTCGCGCAATGATAATAAAAGTGATAAAATTATAAAAAGTGTTATTTTGGAAAGATCAACCGGTGATATTACATTTTGGATGAATGAAGGAAGCAATATTGTGACCGTAACTTTAAATGGCAACAGTGAAGATATAACAATGAATTATGCTTCTCAGCCTAATTGTTCAACATCTGGCTGTGCAAATTTTAATGATCTGGCATCTGGGACTTATAATTTTACTGCTACAGACGGATTCTGGGAATGGAATGGTCAGGTAATAATAAACAGCAATGATTGTACAACAATGCAATTAACGTTTTCGAAAGCGATAAAAACAGATAATCCGGCTCCACCGGTTTTAAAGAAATAAATTAAATTTAATAAATTAAAAAGGCCCTGAGTATAAGGGTCTTTTTTTTGTCTATATTAAAAAAAATGCCCTGTTTTTGCAGAGCATTTCATTTGTTCAAATCAAAAATTAACGTTTCATAATAATAACCCTTAAATTTAACAAAATGGAATTGCAAATATAAACAATAAATTATATCATTAGCTTAAAATATTATTAATTATTTTCAACTCAGAATTCATGGCAATATAAAATGTTCTGACCATGATTGCCTGTTCATTTGTCATTGAATTAAAATTCCATTTATTATTCTGGTATGTTTCAATGAATGATTTCAGCCGGTCAATATATACAGGTGATAATTTTGGGGTTTTAATAAGCTCTTTTGCCTGATTAATCATATCAGGAAGTTTATTTTTTGCGTTTTTGAGTTCAGTTTCATCATAAGTTTTAGCTTCCTCAACTCGCACTTTATATTCTTTAAGGAATTCCTGTTTCGCATTAATTTCATTAACAAGATTTGACAGCTCAATATTTGCGTTAAAAATCTTTTTTCGGGACTTGATCATCATTTCCACACGTTCTTTTTCAAGATACTGATTAACAATATCCCCAAATTTAGAACAATACTGAATTTCCATTTCTAAAGTTTGCTTATGATATAAAAACATAGCCAAAATTTGTTCAGTTTCCCTTAACTTTTCGTTTAAATTATAATTATCCGGAACTTTTGATAGGGCGCGTATCTCGGTAATTACATTAAACTTTTCACGTTCATCTTTGTATAATTCTTTTCTGCCTTCAATATTTGTTTCCATGTCTTCAGCTTTAATTAACATTTTATTATGTTTAATACTTTCATTTAGAGTTGCTAAATGATAATTCAGATTAATTAATCTTGTTTCCTGTTTAGTCATTTTTTTATTTCCTTTTTAAATTACGATTAAAAATTGTTGTTCCGGCATGTTTTTCATTATCAATGATTGCCTGCCACTGCCTGTTAGCGTGGTGAGTTACAATTGAAGTATCAACATAATTAATAATTCCATTATTAATGAGGTCAATATAAAAAAAGCTATCAGAAAAGCCGGCATTATTTTTTTCTACTCTAAAATGTATTTTATTTAATATATCAGCTTGGATAAGTGTTGCACCTATTCCACAACCATATATCAATTCAACGTCGCCTGTAGTCTTTAAAAAGCTTTCAAGAAACGTTAAATTTCTGGCCTTAGCAAAAAGACCTTTTTCAAAATTAATTGTATGATACAACATTTTACTGTCAGGCCCTAAATTCATAAAATAAGGAGCGGAAATTACTTCTGTTTGCCAGTTCATAAGAACTTCAATAATATTTCTGGGCGTAAAAACATCACATTCAATGCGCATAAGGTAATCATATCCTTCATACAAAACCTTATTGCGTATTATTTCATCACATTCTGCCATATAGAACCGGCTTTCACCTTCTGGCTTAACGTATTCAACATCAAAGCCCATTTTTCTAAGCTTTTTATGATAAGAAGGGTCATGAGAATTATCTACAAGAAAAATATCATAATTAGGGTAAGTCAGTGTTTGTATAAAATTGAGCCAGTCAGGAATGACATAATCTTTATAAATGCTCAAAGGACATGCAAGCAATACTTTTGGGTTATTTTCCATGATTTATTTTTTTTCCTGATTTATAAATATTATTTAATCTTTCCTTCTTTTTAATAGATCGTGGAACAACTTCACGCAATATGGTCCCTGTCATATATAAAAAACACCATATCGGAACAATATATATTTTTTTCTCATAATTGTAATAAATCAAAGTTAATACAATTAATATCAGCGATAAAATCAATATAATTGTTCCTATAATTTTATAGCATTTAATTTTTATTTTAATTTTTTCTGACATACTAAAAATTAAATAAATTGATTAAAATCATTTTTTATCAATTCTTCTTTAAGCCTTTTAGCTTCTTCTTTGCTCATTTTTTTTGACTTTCTGAAAAGAATATACAATATAACTAATGAGGGCAATAAAAAAACAAAAATGATTACTAATATTATTATTATTCTAACTGCCATATTATAATGTTTTTACAGGTATTTTTTTACGTTTAAAGAATTCGCCGTCTGGCCGGTATTGTAAATATTTTTCTTTTACTAATTTACATATATCCGGAGGGGCCTGTTTACTTTCGTTACCAGAAATCCAATTATTATAATTATTGTATCTTCCGTCAGGATTGATTATAAGCTGAAATTCATCAATAATAAACGTAGCCCCAATGTAGAAACCATGCCATTTTTCTGGATTTAACAGACCTTCTTTTAAGGCCAGATAGGTATTATTATCTGCCTGTGAAAGTCTTTTTTTATTACCTCTGAAAAAACTAAAGAATTTATATAGAAACATTGAAATTTTTGTTTTAACAAAGGTAAAAATAAGGACTGGGAAAATAAAAAAAAAATTAAATTGAACCACCACCTTCTCCAAAAGCTCCTTTAGGAAGTTTCCAGTTGTCAGTAATAATAGAATTATTCCAAAATGTTACTGCCTGTGGAATAAATTTTTTATTATCATCATCTATAAATGTTGTACCAAGTTTAATCATTTCCGTAACCGTAAATTTATTATCAATAGTAAAATTAAGTTCTTTTTCTAATTGTATAATTTTAACTACAGCTTGCGGGTCAACTTGTGCAATAGTCTTCCAGTGATCTTTTGTATAAAAAATACATGTTCTGCAAGATAAACGCGGAAAGCCTAAATAATAAGCTGGGTGAGGCAATATTTTATTTTTTTCAATTAATTCCCAGACTTTTTCCTCAGTCATATCAAGGACTAAACGATATTGGTGAACAAAACGAAATCCTGAGTGCATTTTTGGCAGTAATGCTTTATCGTAATGCGCCCTATTTGTACTTTCTTCCCTTCGTTCACCGGTTAACCAGAGAATTCTTATTTCTCTTTGTACAGCCTTCTCTTTACTAAATAAAGGGTGATTATTAACAACACGGCTTGCAGGGTCAATTTTAAGCTGGCCGGAACACCAGCGCTGACTAATATCACCACTTTTTGCAGGAAATTTTAATCTAAAAGAAGCATTTGCAAATTCCGGTGCAAGATATAAGTCTGTATTTTTCTGATCTGTGAAAGTTTCAATTTGATTATGCACGCCATAAGAAACTCTGTCACGCTTCATTATTTCACCGTAAAATCCATGTTCGCGCCATTGCCACCATAAAGCAAGTTTAAAATGTTTGCAGAATTGATAAACATAACCTTCTGTTGCCGGCCAGTCGAATAATTCAGTATGAGTATCTGTACCATGTTTTCCGTCAATACACTGGTGAAAAACAATAATCTGAGAGGGCTTTACTCCTTGATCAAAAAGAGTTAAAATCATTGCAATACTATCTTTGCCTCCGGAAAAATTGACTAATATATAGTCATACCAGCCATAAGGCTTGATCAATGATTTAACCTGTAGCTGACCTTTTTTTACGTCTTCTTTGTCAATTACATGCTTTTTTTTAAAAGCTTTTGGCATTTAAATAATTAACGTTAAGCGGGTTTACTTGTATTATTTTCAATCATTGTTGATATCTGTTCAGTTTTGGCTTTGGACCCAGAACTGCTTCCGAAAAAGTAAGCGGAAACCGAAACTATACAGGCTCCAATAATTATTCCCATACCAGTATCAACGGTTTTTACGTTTTCCTCCGGAATAACAACAAAAAACAACATAATAAAACATGCAAAAGCAAGTAAAACCAGTGTTAATGTAACGATTACTAATAAATTTTTACTCATATATTTAAGTTTTAAAAGATTAATTTTTTAATAACAATTCCACCATACATGGCAATTTCACAAGGATATACATAATAATAAGGCTTGCCAAAATCAACTCCAAAATGATCTATAGATAATTTAGCTGAAATTTGTGAACAGGTTGTTCCATTCGGTTCTTTTTTAAAAATATACCTGTCTTTTTTTGACAATTTAAAAATCACAGAATTATAAAAATAATTTACCAAACTTTTGTATGAATAATTGACAAGACTATCCTCTGATTCAAGTAAATAAATTTCTTTTCTGTAATTATTTAGTTTTTCTGGGTCAATATTCTGGTAAATACCAATATAAACTTCTGCTCCGTCTTTTTTTATTTCTTTTCTGTATTCAACATCAATTAAAGAGGTTCCGAATTTTCCCCATCCGTCCTGCTCATAGCATACAGCATTACCATCTTTATTAATAATAATATCTCCTACGTGATTAAGAAGATATAAATTATCATAATCTCCAAAACGTCGCTTTTGTGCGCGGTGAATTCTATGGGCCTGATCACTGGTCCCTTTATAAAATAATTTCATGCCATCTTCAAGATCATCTATACCTATGAACCCTGAATTATTAATAGTTTCTTTTTCCATAATTAATTAATTTGCTTCTACATATATTGTTAAATCTTGAACAATTACTACGTCTCCATTACTTGAACTTTGTTACCCATATTTCAATATAATCATTTAGTGTTATATCTGGTATGTATGCAACAATACTAAATGGATAAGGTACATTTTGAGAAGGTAATCTGCAACTCATAGGACTATACAAACAAGCATTATTAACCAATACAGGACTTGTACCACAACCTGCATTTTTAACAACTGCAATATCAACAGTACGTGAGTTTTGATTAACCTGAACATTTCCGCTTACCCAAATCTTTAAATCTCTGGTATTAGCTGATTGATAAGTAAGCCTATTATTACCTACGGTAAATTTGCAAGTATAACTTGATGTATTTGTATAATTGACCTTATAATAATTCGTAGTAGTTGTAACCGTTGTTGTTGTAAGATTGTTTATTACGTTTATTTTTGCGTGAGGATTTTTATCTTCGTACCCTGCATTTGAAATGAATATAACATTTGCATTAGCTGAATTGGTAAAATCAAAACCTGCCTGAAATAAACCTACTCTATTCCAGTTATTACCCTGTATTGTCGTTATATCATTCCACGTTACCTTTGTAACATCATATTTAATACAAGTATCAGTAGTATGAGTTGTGCCATTGACAAAATTAACCGTTGTAATAAACATATCCATTGTAGTTGCATCAACAAGATCAATCCCAACCCGACAATCCTCAAAATTTGTAACCTCAATATCAATAGCAGGAACACCTGTTGTATTTACCTCAACACCTTTAATGCAATTTGAAAAAACAGTATTATGCTGAAAAAACGCACTGCCAGAAACTAAATTAATACCTCTATAAGCATTATCAATATCCATATTCCGAAATTCACAATATAGTCCTGCCTTAGTGATATTAAAAGCGTTTTCTAAAGTTTCGTTCCCCCAACCTGCAAGTCCTGTTCCATCAATAGTAAATCTTTCAAACGAAACATCTGATCTGATATTAAACATAGGTTTATCTTCTAAGCCTGTGCCTGATTTTATAGTAGTTGTATTGAAAGAAAATCCTCTGAATGATAATTCATAAGGTAATTCTATTCCTATGCTGTCAACAATAGTAAAATCACCACCATCAAGTATTAATTCACTTGGAGCTGTCATAGAATCAGTAAGCCAATTAATCGCTGAACTTATAGTTTGGAAATGTCCCTTTGTCCCTACATAATACCGATTTACTAAAGTATTTTTACTTGCTGAGAAATAACCTGATGTTACAACATTTCCTAAAGCATCAATAGTCACTTGACCTCCCGTAGTATTGCCATTTAAAACGGTTTGACCATTAACTATCAGGCTAATTAATATCAGGAATATTATTGTTATTGTTCTCATTTTAATTATTTATTTGTAATACCCACGTTTTATCTATTTTTATATAATGATAGGTTTTATTGTGCAAAATCACTATTTTATGCCTTACCCATTCTAATTTCATTATTGCTGTCATATCACTTTTTATAAAGGTTTAAATCTTACATTCGCAATTCTGTCATTTGCATCTAAATCAACCACAAAATAATTAGAGGTTGTATATGTATTATCGGTTGCAGGGTTACTGCCACCGCCACCAACTACTGAAACTAAAGTCCATGCACCTCCAAATGAACCTCCTTTTATATAAGTAGTATATATTCCCGTTGCAGTCCTTGTTATTTTATAAGAATACATTGTTGGTGTGGTAGATATGTACCCAAGCCCAGACCTTGTAACATCAACAGACGAACCATTAACCCTATATAATGAAACATTCTCTGATGCCCCAATTACTAAGGCATACCCATTAAAAGAATATCTCGGACTAAGATTATCAGTAATTATATGAACTGCTGAAATACTTACATCTTGTTTATATACATCAAAGTACCACTCACCGTAAGCCTGAGTACTCGAAATATACATAGTCCCTGCAACTGAACATTGAATGTAATCATTTGGAAAAGTACCCCCATTAACATAAGTGCCTGTACCCATAGTCCAGTAGGCAATATCATTTGGTATATATCTGTAAGGACTTGTTACGACTGTTGAAAATCCTGTATTTGGTTTAAATCTTACATTACTTATTCTGTCCCCTGCATCTAAGTCCATGATAAAATAATTAGAGGTTGTATGAGTATTATCGGTTACAGGGTTTGTCCCTGAACCACCTGACGTTGATACTAAAGTCCAAGCATCACCAAATGCACCACCTCTTATATATGCAGTAAATATTCCCGTTAAAGACCTCTCTATCTTTACATTGTACGTTGTATTATTAGTAATATATGAGCTTGTGGTTGATAATATAGCAGAACCAACACCACCAGTTACTCTCTTTATCGTAAATCGTTCAGCTCCTGTTATGTTTACATTATATCCATCATCTATAATAGCATCATTATTAATAAAATAAATATAACTATCATTAGCAGTATTTCCTTTATAAAAGTCAAAATACCACTCTCCGTAAGCCTGAGTTGACACAATATTCATGCTTCCTGCTGTGTTACATTGTATATAAGCATTTGCACCTGTGCCACCATTCGCAAAAGTCCCACTCGTAACAGTCCAGTATGCTACGTCATTAGGAATATATTTATATGGACTTGTTACAACTGTCTGATAATCCCACCAAGTCAAAGGAAAATTCTGATATTTTTCAGCTACATTCAAAACAGGGTCAACACTTGTATATAATTCTGTCCCTGAAAGTAAATAGGGTACTAATACTACATTTGTCAGATATTTTACTTTTGTACATCCATAGACTTCATTATAGGTATTTGTTGCAGTAGTCCAATACCCTGTTCCTGATATTGTGCCATGATTTCCATTACCTGATACATCATAAGCTACTGTATTATATCCCTCGCTTAAAGGATAGTTATATCCACTACTGCCATTAAACGATACCTTGATATTGTAAAATTTAAAATTTGTATTACTGACAGCAGAAGCATTATAAGTACCAGCCGATACATTATAACAAACATACTTATTTATATATGGTAATGGTGTATTAATAGTCCCTGCGACAAGCGTATTTGCTGATGTTGTAGTCCAAGCTACAGGTAAATCATTTACGTATAAGACAGAAGCATTTGGTATTGTCTGAGTAACTCTTATTTTGTATAAATTCCCTGCGGAAAATAAAGCTGATTTTATACTAAAAACGTATTTATTATTCACTCCTTGCGTGTATGATTGTAACGTATATACTGTTAATTTACCAGTATTATCTATTGATAATGTGAATCCATCATAATCTGTACCTGATGGGGTATTTCCATTAGGGTCAGTAAAACCTGCTAATATATATAGGTCACTGGCTGGTAAGGTATTAATATAAATATAAAATTCAACATCTAAAGAAGATACATTAACTCTACTACTCGAAGCTGTTATAGAATTAGAACTTGACGTTAAGAAAGCATAATTTCCAAGCGTATAAGTTGGATTATATTTCAATACCTGACTAAAACTAACCAAGCAAGATAAAAAAAGTAATATTGTTAAAAGTTTTTTCATATTATAATTGAGTAATTACCTGTTCATCTTTATTAATAATATTATAACTTATAGTTGAACTTACATTCAAGTCGCTGTCTGCTGTTACGCTTATTACACTTGGATTGGCTGTTGTTCCTGCAAAAGTAACTGTATATGTCCCTGCATCTGATTTATGTTGTGCTGATGATGGTTTGGTTACTGTTACTGTTACTGAGCCATCGTTAGAGCCTTGTATGTATAATGTTCCGCTTTCAGTATGACTTTCATTTCCTGCACCACCAACGGTTTTAATCGTGTATTCAACTGTAATTCCAAATGAACTCCCTGATGCACAAGCAACATTGAATAATGAAGTTGAAGTATTGTCCCCACATATCTTTGATGAAGGAATTATCATTGCATCTGAAAAAGTATTAAGCACTGTTCCAGTAGTAGAAGCTCTGCTACATCTCTGAAATAACATAGCCGATGTTCCTGTGCCTTTTGACTGTCCCCCTGATAAAGTAAATGTTCCTCCAGTCAGGTCAGCAGTTCCCCCTGCTGTATTTCCTCCTCCTCTCATTGTTAAAGTATATCCAGCAACCGTATTGGCAGAAGCAATAATTCCGTATGTAGAATTACCTGCTTTATGTTCTATATTACCTAATGAAGATAACGCTGTACTTGTAAAGTACCCCATATTTACATTATTAACTCTCATAACAACTCCACTCGCACCGCCTACTGCCATTGTCGTATTAGATTCATTCCCTATAAAAGTAAGAGTAGGATTAGAGTTCCATTTTAGATATGAACCCGTATTAAAAGCAACAGTAGGAGCATCTAATATTATTCCCCCTGTTTCAACAATTTCAACACTATCTGAAATATCATTCTCTATAGTGCCACCATTATCAAACAGTATTTTTTGTAAGTCAGAAACATAATTATAGAACGCTGTGTCGCCCTCTGTTGTGCTATTGTTTAAATTTCCTGTTAATGAAGTTGTGGCTACTGATGGGGCAGAAGCAACCTCACCTGAACCACCTTTTACGTAAACACTATCTATTGTCGCGTCTGTTGTTGTGTGAACTGTTAATGTCCCATTTATAGTAGTACTATTAGCTGTTGAGTTTCCAAGAACTGTTGCACCATAAGACAATAAATGAGCTGTATTAAATACAACTGGATTTTCAGAATAAACCATAAAACTGTCTGCCCTTGCTTTAAAATAACTTGTATCTCCACCATTATTAAAATAAACTGTATCAGTAAAATGATGATCTCCATTCGTGGTTAATTCGTCTGTTGCAAAATCACCATATATCAAAGGTGTTGCTGAATTACTGTTTTCGATATACAGTTTATTTGAGGTTAATTCGTTGTAACCAGCTTCATAGCCTAAAAACAGGTTACCACTGCCTGTTATATTACTGTACCCAGCTCTATAGCCCAATGCTGTGTTATTATTGACTGTATCAGAAAATAACGCTTCACATCCTATGGCTGTTGAATACGCTTTAAAATTCTTTATGCCAGTGCCATAACCTGCCAATTTACCAACAAAAACATTTCCTGTGCTTACTCCTTCTGCATTATCACTTGTTTCATAACCAGATTGGAAACCTACAAAAACATTATCTGAACCTGTTATATTTTTATATCCTGCGTCTTTACCTACAAATGTATTATTGTCGCCAGTTGTATTACTTCCACCAGCCATTTTACCAAAGAAAGAATTATAATCACCAGAAGTTGTTTGTGCGCCTGTTTCCTTACCGAACATAGCATTACCTATGCCAGTAAGATTATAACCCGTATAAGAACCCATGAGAGTATTATCATATTGCATCCCTGCCGAACCGCAAAATGCACCTACAGATGTATTATAAGAATAATTTGTGCCTGTATTAGCTGACATACCTAAAGCCGTATTATAGCCTCCGTCAACATTATAATATCCTGAACTATGACCGTAAAATGAATTATAGATACCTGTTGTATTAGCTGTACCTGACATTGTTCCTATTGATACCATAGGTACTGTTGTTGCTCTGGCTGACCAATCACCCAATGCAAGTATATTGTCTCCATTTGCATTTTCACCCGTACCGTTACCAATGAGTATAGCTCTGTCAAGGTGTACTCCATTAACCCCTGCTTCGTTTCCAATACAGATACTCATTACGCTTGAACTATCTGTATATCCTGCTTTATATCCAATATATACATTACCTCTGCCATCAAAAGCACCTGCCAATGACAAATTTACATTTCGTTTCAATGAAAATCCTGCCTGATAACCAAACATTACGTTATAATCTGCTGAATCATCGTTAAATGAATAACCTGCCTGAAAACCATTTGCTAAATTATAATCACCTGTTGTATTACTATATCCAGTCTGATAACCAAATAAACTATTACCTGTACCTGTAGTCAAACTATTTCCTGCATTTGTTCCAACCCTGCTGTTAAATAAAGCATCTGAAAGAATATCACCAGTGACAAAAAGATCATTATTAAATAGTGCATTACCTGTAAACTGAATAGGATTTGCAGGAACACCTTCTGATATACTCATAAAATATGAAGCCCCCCCTATTTCTGCTGTTGATGAATGACCTGCTCCATCTGTATTTAAGGATAAATAAGGTCTTATTCCTGTGCCATTCCTCTTATTAATATATAATGTTGTTCCATCTTCATAAAAATAAATACTATCAGAAAGCTGAATTGTGTCCGAAAATATTGACTTATCCTGAAATGTATTTTTTAACGTAAATACATTTGCTTGATTTTCATAGGCAACATTTGTTAATGTCCCTGCCGTATTTATGTTTGCACCGTTCAATAATATTGAGGTAACTGCATTAAGACTGCCATTAACAGTTAAATTATTTAACACATTTAAAGGATTATCACTATCAATTATTGCAGTAGTCCCGTTATCAAATATATTAATAGAATCATTTTCTGTTGCATCTGTAATAACAAGACTATCTCCACCGATTCTGACATTTGCTAAAAAATTTGTTTTATGAGTAACAGGGTTCATACTCATTGTGCTTTCAGCATAATAAAATATATTGTCTGCTCCTAAAGTACCAAGTTCATAGTTTGCTGTATTACCTGCATTTCTGAATGAAATTGACCCTTTATTGGCCAATCTTATGTTTCCGGTAGTGGCAACATTTGTACCTATTGATAAATAATAGGACCCAGTAATAAATAAATTATTTCTTTGATATAATGGTTTTCTTGCAACCAGAGAATCCCTGTAAATACTAAACATTGAGGCAATATCTTCAGTATGTGAAAAATCATGATAACCGGTAAGACCGCCATACATTTTATATTTTGTACCTTCCGCATCTGTTCTATTATTCAATGACTGGTGTAATATGTATGAATTATAAGAATTCATATAACCAATACCGGCGTTCATGAATAAATCAATAGAATCACCGATAACTGTCAATTCATTATTATTACCAAGATATGAAGGTCCATTATTTCGTAAAACCGAGCCAATATATAAATATTTGGTTCCGGTTGTATCTTGAATTCTGATATTCCCAAGATAATTAGGTTGAGCATAATCATCATCACCTATATTGACAGGAATTGTCAACTGGCCATAGCTTATTAATGAAGCTAAAATTACCAAACAAAATAATAGTATTTTTTTCATTGTTTTAAAATTCAATATTAATTTTTACATTATTAGCCAATGTAGGAACAGCAGTAACAGTAATTGTATTAATGTTTTTATTTTCCCAGCTATAATTTGCTTTTTTACCATTGCTAAGGATAAAAGTTACATCAATTGCTTCCTGACCTACGTTATGAGCAATATCATTACTTCCTACTACAAGATTTGAAGTAATTGTTTTTTTATTAACGGGTGTTGTTCCGGAAGGCGTTGTACTTCCATTACCGTTAAATCCAAATGAATTTGTTTTTCCCATGACTATAATTTATTATAAATAATAAAATACAATTGCAGAACCTCCGGAAGCAGTAAGCTTCATATATGAAGTTGCGCGACCCAGTCCTATTGTTACAGAAGGATCAGCAACTGTCAATATCACGGCAGGGTCAACACCATTTTCAACTGTAAGACTACAGCCTGTTCTTATTGAAAAAGACGCGCTGTCAAAATTTTCGAGTGTAAAGCTTTCCCCGTCTGCGATTAATTTTTGTCTGTAATTTCGTGCTAATTGGCTCATATTAATTTATTTTAATAAATCGTTAATATTTAAATACTTATTCAATAATTTAGGGTCAAGAACATAAGCCTGACTACCTTCTTTGCGAATTATTATCATTGCTTTATCTTTTACTAATGAATTTAAAATTGTTGCTGAAATTTCTTCAATTTCACATTTATTTTCAACAGCTTGTTTTTCAATTATTTCATGAATTATCATAAAAACAGCATCACCAATTTGAATTTCAGGTAAAGTTATGCCGGCAATTTTAAATTCGCTTTTATTAACAAGATCATTAAGGGCTTCTTTAGGAAGGTCACATACTTTTTCCTTATGATTATAAATTGAACCTGTCACTTCTTCTTGTTTGTTCGATTTTAGTTTTAATCTGATATTATCAGGTTCAATATTTCTATTTTTAGCTTCTTTTTCTAAAATAGAACTCATAATCATCAAAACACAGGAAGCCATATCAAGACCATAAGCCTTCATTAACCCCTTAACTACAAAATTATTTAAAAAACTCATATATTTTCATTTTAAAAGTTAAACATTTATTTGTTTCACAAAGTTAAACTTTTGCTTTTTGAAAATAAAATAAAAATTCTTTTGCGGAAGACAAGAATAATTATACCAACCACAATTATCACTAATATTGCAATAAATAAAATTTTCTTTTTATGTATTGCCATTTGCCATTCATCAATCAATGTATAGGTAAAATTGTTTCCATATTTTGATTCATGAATTTCACATAAAAATATAAAATTCTTAAATTCATTAGCATTTTGAAAAACCTGACAGCCGGCAGAATAATCCTGAATATACTGTGTTGTTCCGGAAGCAGAGGCCCTATGAATATTAATCCCAAACATACCTGTATGAACGCTTTTGCCAAAGTCATATAAGGAATCCCTGTTCAGATCGCGGTATATTGTTACCGGTTTAATTTGTACCAGAGCTTTATATTGTCCTTTATGATAACCAAGACCATAAGACTTATATTGTCCTTCTTTTAGAATTGCTGTACCTCCGGAAGAATCAATAGGGTTTTTCAGATAATTAATTGAAGGGTCTGTTGTTATTTTATAATTTCTAAATTCCAGAATATTATTAGAATTTTTCCAGAATACATAAAGCCAATCATTGAACTCTTTTGGGTTTCCATCTTTTGAACGTATTCCGACAATATTAAGTTGATACGGTTGTGTATAAACAGCATAGCCCTTACTTTTCATAAGTGCAATAACTGACCGTATATCTTTTTTCTTTGCCATTTACTTTCATTTTACAGGAAGGTTTATAGACCTTACATTAATGGTTTCAGCTTTTTGCTTTTGATTGTGATTTTTTTACAATTTTTGTTTTCTTTTTTGTATTTAACCACTCTTTTGAAACAATACGAAAACCGTTATTATAAAACACAATTGTTTCACCTTTTTTCACATACTTTTTCAGGATTTCACCTCCATTGATTTTACCTGAATAAGTAGGTCTTGATTTCGCCGGTTTTTTCTTTACTGGCATAATTTTATGATTTATGTTTTTTAATAAATGTTTTATAAGTAAGGTATACTGCAACTAACATGATTAGTATAATTGCTATAATAAGAATTATTCTAAGGGCATTTCGTTTTGTGATATACTTTTCTTCGTATTCTTTAAACTCATTAACTCTGTTTATCCATCCAGTTAAATTAGAAGGTTGATTTAATGACCTATAATAGTTTTTCTGAAATTCAATAAGTTCATTAAACAGTTTTTCTTCATTTTTTTTTGCAAGTTTGTCAAGTGACAAAACAATTTCTTCTCTGGAATTAACATTTATTCCTTTTTGAGACAAGAATTTTTCGAGCTGGTTTTTCGCACCGGCATTTCCGGAGGCCCAAGCAAAAGAAACAATATAATCAGCAACTACCTGACTTTTTATAAAATCAAGTTTCCAGATATTCCAATAACCATTTTTAAATATTTTACCCCAGACATCTTCTGGCATTTTAAGGAAAGTTGAACAATCAGAGCTAAAATTGAGCTTTGGAGCCAGATAAGAAAATGTTTGATAAGTAATACCTTTATTAGTATGCCAGCCTTTTTGACCATTATAGGAACATGGAGAAGGATAATTTGAGGCTGTATCAGATAATGATCTTGACAGCCCCCCTTCTTTTTTCAGAATAAAAGGTATTATTTTCTTATAATCTGCCATTATTTTCTTCTAATCTTTTTTATAAGTTTTTTATATCCTTTTTTTAAAACTTTTTTGCCGGCTTTGGCCCCTTTTTTCAATACTTTTTTACCGGCTTTACCAACTTTCTTAGCTTTTTTCTTAGCTTCCTGACCTGCATACTGACCAAGCACTTTAGCGCATTTGCCAGCTTGTTTTTTTGTTACTGCCATAGGTTTTTTATTTATGAGTTCTTTTTACGATCATTATTTTTTTCCCTTTTTTTTCAAGGACAGAATAAACAGAACCATGATATATTTTAACCGGTCTTGCTTTTATCGGTTTTTTAAATATACCTTCTTTTTCTCTAACTATATGATTTAAAGATAAAGCTATACTTTTTGCCATTGCCAGAGTAAAATCACCGAAATAATTTGTTCCATTGCCCCATACATATCTTCTTCCTCTGTATGTTAGTGACACACCGTAATTATAAGTTTTTTTTGCCATAACTTTTTTTATTAAATTGTTTTACATTTATCCTTTAAAATTTAAAGCATCAAATGATGAAAATCTATTTTGACTTGTATTTGTAGACCTATATTTAATATCAATATGATTCTTTAATACAGCAAAATATTTACTATAATAACCGGAATTGTTAGGTTTAGAATATACACTTCCAATCAATTCAACTTCATAAAAAATAGACCCATCTGGTGTAACTTGAGCAGGCATTGTACTTGTATCAATTCCAGAACCATATTTAAACGATAAAATTTTTAATCTGTCACCATGACTTAATAATTTATGAAGTGGTTTATATAGTCCCACAGAATCCTTAACCCATGCAGTTCTATTTGAACCTTTAACTTCAGCTTGCCATTCATCATTAATTGGCAGTCTATCTCTAATAGTAGTATTAGTATTAGGAGTCCCAGATAAAATTGGCGGTTTAGATGGAGCTGGCGATGGTGGAGCTGGTGTAAATTGTCCATTTGGCTCAACATACACTGGTGGATCCGGTTTAATGTCTATGATATCCGTTGATTTTTTATCCGATTTATTTTTATAAATTATAATTGCAATAATAGCAATAAGGACAATTGCACCCA
>Ga0172379_10004891_pt1 | contig 19254 bp, 24 predicted proteins | sample GrowelOW334metaG_FD_119756 | JGI IMG/M metagenome (GOLD analysis project Ga0172379, IMG submission 119756) | Groundwater microbial communities from an aquifer near a municipal landfill in Southern Ontario, Canada - Groundwater well OW334 metaG | ecosystem: Environmental > Aquatic > Deep...
CTCAGCATTCGGAGTAGAAGAATTTGTTGTAGACGGAGTAATCGCACTATACTTTTCCCCACCAAACAGAAGTTTGTTTGTTAGAAAAATGCGCGGAACAAACCATGACAAGAACCCGCACCCATTTGAAATAACTCCAAAAGGCGCAATGGTAAACCCAAGAGACAATATCATCTGGGATGCTATAAAGTAAAGAAATAAAATTCTTTGTGATTGGGCATATAGTATGAAACTCACTAAATATGCACAATCTTGTTTTCTTTTAGAAGACAAAAAAATCAAAATACTCCTTGATCCGGGTTTTCTTTTACTTAACGAACAAACAATCAAAGAATGGATGAACCCCGATTTTATTTTAGTGACTCACAAACACCAAGACCACTTCTTTGAAGAAGCTGTTAGCAAAATCACTTCTGCAAAAACCAAAATATATGCAACAAAAGAAACTGCTAACTCTTACCCAAACACTAAATTTGAAATAATACAAGAAAAAGATAAATTCAAACTTGCTGAACTAACTATTGAAGTTGTGCACGCAATTCATGGATACAACCCTTTACTAAAAGGCGGAAAAGAAGCTAAGGAAGAAGTTGGATATATTATTGACACAGGAAAACAAAAAATCTATCACACAGGAGATACTATTTGCTTCAATAATGATTACAAGTGCGAAATAATACTACTCCCATTTACTGGATACGGATTAACAATGGCTCCATTTGAAGCAGCACTCTTTGCAAAAGAAACTGGTGCAAAACTAATAATCCCAATGCACTATGATAATCCAAAATATCCAGTAGATATGAAAAGAATGGAAGAAGAACTACAAAAAAACGAACTCAAATACAAAATTCTAAAAATAGGGGAAAGCATTGAGGTTTAACCCCCAATGCAATCTAAAAAAACTAATTCTTTGCTATTTTTGCAATTATTGCTTCTGCAGCAGCAATTGATGGAGCTGGAGGAACGTTTCCATCATACCTGTGAAGCAAACCTTTCTTTTGGTAATACTCTATCAATGGAGAAGTTTTCTCAATGAAAGTATCATATCTTTTTGCAATTGTTTCTTGCTTATCATCATCTCTTTGGATTAACTTTCCGCCATCTTCATCACAAACACCTGGCTTTTTTGAAGGCAAAGAAATTGTGTTATATACTTTCTTGCAAACAGAACAAGTCCATCTTGACGAAAGTCTTTTTACTACACTTTCTTTTGAAGACTCAATGTAAATAACCGCGGTTAATTTTTGTCCAACTCCTGAAAGAATATTATCAAGCATTGGTGCTTGGGCAAGAGTTCTAGGAAACCCATCTAAAATAAATCCATTAAAAGAAGCATTCTTTGCTTTAGACCTAATTTCCTTATCAAGCATTTTTGAAATTAAATCATCGCCAACTAGTTGACCAGCATTAACTATAGCAGCTAACTCTTTTCCAAAATCAGAACCAGAAGCAATTTCTGCTCTAATCAAGTCCCCAGTAGAAACTTGCACTAATTTGTACTTATCCATTACTGCCTGTGCAACAGTCCCTTTACCTGCCCCAGGAGGCCCTAAGAAAATTAAATTCAAAACCATTTTTGACTCACCTAAAACAATTCGGTAAGAATTAATTTAAAAAGGAAATCATTGCTCTAGTTGACAAATAGCTAAGCCCCCCAAAATGCACTTAACTAAACCAAATTTAAATTACGTGCGATTTGCATTAACCCTTTTCTTTCTTTAGAAGGTTTAGTTTTAATAAGTGCAATCAATTTAGTCGGAGCAGTAATTTTTGGTTCAAAAAATAATGGATTACCTCTAACATTACTTATGTTTCCAGTGTAATCCACTCGAATTCCACTTTCTTTTAATATTTTGTTTGCCAAAGGATAAGCAACGCTTTTCATAAACGCGATGTGTCTTTTTGCAGCTTTGGAAAAATTGGCTACGCCACCCCTAACTTCTCTTTGGTATACTTTAAAATCTGGACTTTGACGCCGTTCAATTTCGCTAACAACTCCCCAAATAGGAAATTTGTACAATCCCCTCTCACGTCGCTTAAGTCCCCTGTTCAAAAAATCTCTAAGAGAACCATCTTGGACATAAGTATATGCTTCAAACTCCTCAGGATAACTTGCTCGTATTACCTTACCCGGAATTCGTATTAACCCAACAGGAGTTAAAGAATTATTTGGATACAACTTGTGAAACAAATCTAAAACTAACTTCTGTTGAGTTGCAAGAGGTTTTGAACTTCTAATTCTGTGTACTCTGCAAAACCTTCTTTTTCCTTTTGAAGAAACAACAAAAGTCCAAGCTTCCTCAGTAGAAAAACTGCGAAAAGCACGACGAATATTTTTATAACGACGAGTAAGTGGAGAAGAAAAAAGACGCTGAGCAGAAACTCTTCTACGCGCAAGAGACATAAAAAGACTACAATTAACCCAGTATTAAACATTAACTATTTACTTACTCAAGCACAAAAATATCAAATACCACTTGTTCTTTTACAGGAGAAAAACTCCTTACTCTTGATTTTCTCACAATCTCTACTTTTCGCTTAGCTTTTTTGGCTTCATCCATGATTTGCTTTTCAGGAGTGGCAAAGTCATCCTTAACAACTATTTCATAAAAATGAATCATCCCATTAGTTTTAATGCAATAAAAAGCTTCTTTTAGGAATTGGTAACCTGTGTGAGGAAGAGGCATTGCAATCCTATCAAAAAAACGCTTATACTTCTTGGCAACTTTTTTTACATCCCCCTTAACAAAAACAACTCTTTCTTTTCCTTTAGGACAATCTTTATTTACTTTATTAAGTTCGGCATTTTTCAAAGCATATTTGTGTGCAATTGGATTTAGTTCAATCGCAACAATTTTTCCAACAGAAGAATTCTTTGCAAATACTATTGGGTAAGGACCAACCCCACTAAACCAACAACCAACCACTTCATTTGGTTGAATTATTGCAGATAGCCTTGAACGCTCCCCACTTAATCTTGGTGAAAAAAATACTTTTCCCAAAGGAACTAAAAAAGTGCAACCACTTTCCTTGTAAGTTGCAACAAGTTGTTTTTTACCAGCAATAACTTTTACTTTCTGCACCCTATACTTCCCTTCATGATTACTCTCAATAGAACAAACAGTTTCAAACCGAGGGTTTAACTCAATTAAAGTTTCTCCAATTAGTTTTTTTCTTTTATTAAGTTCTTTAGGAATTTCAATAACCGCAATATTTCCAAAAGAATCATACGCATTAGTTGCAAATTGCCTTTCCTTTAGCGGAAGCTTTAATTCAAGAGCCTCTTTAAGAGTAACTGGTTTCCTATTTACATCCCTAAGAAGCTCTGTTTCCATGACCATGATAAGAATTTAATAGTAACTTAATTTAAAACTAAGTATGGAAACAAACTTTATTCAAGAATTCTTCATAAACCCCATAATTAGTCCCGAACTCCAAGGATACAATTTAGTTAACACTGGGGTTTACATTATTTTACTTATACTGTGCTGTGCAGCAATATACTTGTTTTTGAATAAAAAAATAAAATTTAACACTAAATTCTTTATTTCAATAATCCCTTACATTTTATTTGGAATTTCAATGAGAGTAATAATGCACCAAATAGAAGCAGGACATTTGGTTATTGAAGGGATAACTAAAACCGCGAGCCCCCTTCAAATTGGATTTTGGTTTTTTACACCCGGAATATGGATACTTACTTTCACAATTGTTTTAATTGGATTAATTATTTCAAAAGTTTGGAAAGAACTAAATTACAAAAGATTGTTTTTATTTGGAGCAACTGTTGCATTAATACCAATTTTATTTAATTTCGCACACTTCAATAATTGGATTCCTTTTATTATCACAACAATAATAATTATTGTAATTTCTTACGGATTATGCAGAGTAATTAATAGATTTACAAAGTACAAAATTCTTCATGATAAATTAAATTATCTTATTGTTGCTGGACAAGCAATTGATGGGATAGCAAGTTCAATTGCAATAGCTTTTTTTGGTTTCTCCGAACAACACGTTTTCTCAAACATGCTAATTCAAATAAACCCAATTATTTTTGCAGGACTAAAACTCGTACTCGCAGTGCTCATTTGCTGGAGCCTTGATGATTATATTAAAGATTTTGAAAAACAGAACAAAAACCCTCAAAAAATTGTTCAAAGAAAAAACTTAATTGGTTTTATTAAAGTAATAATTGCTATTCTAGGATTTGCCACTGGCCTAGCTAGCTTATTCAAACTAGGAATTATCTAAAACCACCCAAAATGGCGCCTAAACCAGTTTTAAGGCCTTTTTAGCTTTAGTTGATTATTAAAAACTATGCCTAAAAGAGATACTTTGGTAAGTATGCTTTATTTAATTGGAATTGGACTTAAACCCGAACACGTTACGCTTGAGGCTATTGAGACTATTAAAAAGTGCGATACGGCTTTTGTTGAAGTATACACTTCACAATACGCACAAGGGTTTATTGACGAGTTAAAGGAATTAACTGGAAAGAAATTTTTAGAACTAAATAGAAACGAGGTTGAAGAACAATTTGAATCTGCTTTAATGAGCGCAAACAAAAACAATGTTGGGTTACTCATATTTGGAAACCCATTAACAGCAACCACACACATTCAACTATTACTTGATGCCAAGGAAAAGGGAATAAAGTACAAAGTTATCCCCGGAATATCTATTACAAATATGATTGCTGAATCTGGGCTTGATGAATACAAATTCGGAAGAACCGTTACTATTTGTTACCATGTAGAAGGATTTGAACCAGAATCATTTTATGACCAAATAAAAGAAAACCAGAAAAGCGGGTTACACACGCTTTGTTTACTCGATATTAAGAAAGATCAAAAACCACAAAAAATGATGAATGCAAAAGAAGGAATAGAAGTACTTGAAAAAATTGCAGAGAAAAGAAACGAACACAACAATTGGCTTTATGTTGCACTAATTGGAATGGGTTCTGAAAAACAAAAAATACTTGCAGGACACACTCAAATAATTGAATCAAAAGAAATTTACGAAACCTTCCCACAAAGCCTAATAATTCCTGGAAAACTTAATGAAAAAGAAAAGGAATGCTTAACACAATTACACGGAGCAAAAATTAAGTGGAAGGATTGAATTGCCCAACTAAAAGGATTTGAGAAAATGACTCTGGAAAAAGATTTAGTTACAAAAGTTGAGAAATACCAAAAACTTACAGAACGCGCACTAAAAGAAATTAAAATTAAAAAAGGAATTACCCCTAATGAAGAAAAAATTGCTCTTGATTTTCTTTCAATGGCAAAAAACTATTTTAATGATGCAAAATACTACAAAGAAAAAGGAGAACTATTAGTTGCATTAGCAAGTTTCTCTTATGCTCACGCATGGCTAGATGCTGGTGTTAGAGCAAAAGTATTTGAAGCAACTGACGACCAACTTTTTACTCTGCCATAAATACAATTAAAATACCTTTTTTGAATAATATTTGTATGGGCGGAAGTTTAACTTATTATAGTAAACAAAAATTCAAATCAACTAACGAAGCTGAGCTAGTTGGTGCAGGAGAATTTCCTGCATGCAAAGGATTGTTTCCTGATTGTCCCGAAGAACCAAGCCTAATGGCTTCAATGTGCAGAACCTGCCCAAAAACAGACGGAATGAAGAAGCCAAGAACTGAAGAGTAACTGCTTGCACTTCTTTTCCAGAGGCTCTATTTCAAAGGGCAAGTAGATTTAAATAGAACCTAACTTATTTATCTTTTGTGGAACTTGAAACTTACTACAAAGCAACAAAATTTATTGTTACTGGCCTATTAGGCCTATCTTTATTACCCTTGATCTACTTGTTTTTTATTTTCTTTTATCTTAACATTTTTGGCGGATCAGAAGGCGGGGGATTTGCAGTTGGTGTTTTTGGAATCATTTACATCATAGCTATTCTGCCTATTTCACTAGTTTCTTTTGTCACACTTCTCTTATTACAAGACAAAAAAAAGTCAGCAACTTATCTGGGCATTATTTGGTGTTCTGTGCAAGCTATTTTATCTTTGATTTTTATAATTATTGGGTTGGGCCCCGGAGGTCATCGTACATTTGAATACCCATTTGATTATGCTTGCATACTATTTGGTATTTCAATAGTAGTTGGTTTTTTTATGTTCAAGTCTCTTCAATACTTAAAAAGTCTACCTAAGGAAACTACCCCAATTATTATCCAATAAACTACTAAAAACTAATTATCATTGAAATTAACTTGTTAAGGAACAATTCAACCAAAAATGTAAATGAGCCTTGCCCTTTAAGCTTACAAAACCTTTAAATAAAGTAAATCCTTTATTGTATCATGTCACTTTACGGACCAAAGATACATTTACCCAAAGTCGAGCTTCCTAGCCCAGCAAATCCTTCTTGGGGGATGGAGAAAGAGAAAAAAATATTTGTTTTTGGAGTACTTGCAATAATAATTATTGTTTTGTTAGTAATGTTTCTCCCACCTTTAACTCAAGGAGTGGCTGATTTTTTTTCTAATTCAATAAATCCAGCAGTACAATTATCCTGGAATAATGTTCCTCTTGATAAAACAAAGAGTATTGATAGAGCAGAAATGAGCATTTCTTTTACAAACAAAGACACAGCTACAAAAGATATTTTGTACAATTTTAACTATGATAGAGAAATATTGTATGAAATGTGTGTAGGCGCTTTGTATGATGCAAATCAAAATGCATACATTATTCAAAATGTTTCTCAAAACGAAAAAAGAGTTCTAAAATGTTCATTTAATACTAGACCAGACAAAACAGTATTAACAGGAAGTTATACTATTGAAGTAGCTTCAAATATAGGAAATGTTAAAACAACTCTAGAAGTAATTACTCCTTCATCAAAGTAAAAAAAATAGTTTTTACAATAAGTAATTCTAATCAGAACCAAACAACTCATCTTGCTAAATGCACTTCAACTTCTAACGCATGAAGCAATTTTGCTTCTTGATGAGAACGATGAATAAAATAAAATATTATTATAATTGTTATAACTGGAGACAACCACAAAGGTAAATCTACTCCGAATGCTTCAAGAAGCATTGATAACCCCAAAAACAAAATTGAATACATTGCCCCATTACGCAAATAAGCATACTTTTTTAGTTTATCAATATTTTTTAGAGTAATTAATCTTACAACAACTGCACCTAAACCAGCCCCGATTACAATTAAAGGAACCGAGAAAGTAAATGCAAATGCGCCAAGAACACTATCTACAGAAAAAACAGCGTCAATTATTTCCAAGTAAGCTAATTTGTTCACATCAGGAAGGTTTTTGCCTTCACCAGAAGCAAGAGATTTTTTGTGCAATAAAAAATGAGTTTTTATTCCATGAAGAACAAAAAACACTGTTGCCCCAATAAAAATAGGCATTACAAAAATAGGGTTTACTGCAAGCGAAGCAAAAACCATTACCCCTAAAAAAATTAACAAGAATATGTGAAATAACTCATCTCTACCGTGAAGAATCTTTTCATGAATATGTGCAAAGTTTTTTGGTTTTCTAAAAATCCAATCAAAAAACAATAAAATAAAAAAAGTTCCAGCAGCAATAAGCAAAAATGGTAAAGCAGTATCTATTGCAAGTTGAACTTCTTCCCCGCCAGTACCAGTAGCATTAAATGCTCCAAAAAAACCAAGCGAAGGAATAGTTGCAAAAACAATTAACCAAGGCAAAAGCCCCCTTACAATCAGAATAGAGAATACAGTGTCAATAAACATGAATATTCTTCTAGATTTTTTTGCAACGCTCGCAAGAACTTCAGCATCAACTATCGCATTATCAATACTATTAACAATTTCAAACAAACAAAGTGCAATTAGTACTAGCAAAAATGAAAAAGGGGCAAATAAGTCCATTACAATAATACATCTCACAGGTTAATAAACAATAACGACATTTCTAACTTATGGTTACAAACACTGATTATGATAGGTACCTTGCAACCAAAGCCGCTGCATTAATTAGAGAAAACTTTCCTGAAAGAGGGGTAATTAATTTTCTTGTAGTAAAATGGGGCGGAAAGTGGAGAAGAACACTTGGACACATAAAACCACTAGAAAATTCAGAGTATGGTTCGGAGATTGAAATTAATTCACTCTTAAAAAGTCTCCAAGTTCCAGAATATGTTTTGGATTATGTGCTAATGCATGAACTTACTCACTACTTCCAAGGATTTGGTTCAAATCATGAAAGAAAACACAAACACCCCCACAAAGGAGGGATTGTAGAAAAAGAACTTGCAAGACACGGGTGGGCAGAAATTACTGAAAAATCAGAAAAGTGGTTAAAAGAAAACTGGAAAAATATTCTTACACAAGAAAAACTAATCAAATAAGGAAAACTAATCAAATAAAACAAACAATTGACTAAAAAATTCAAAAAAACACTAAATTAGTTTCTACCCCTATATTTTTTCTCTTCAATCGCTTGTTCTTCAAGGTACTTTAAATATTCTGTTTTAAAATTCTGAACTTTGTAGAGCTTACCCGATTCAGTAAATTTGCAAATGTTTTCAAGGAAAATGTTTGACCCAATAACTGAAGGCATTGCAACAAAATCAACTCCTTTATTATAGAAATCCAAAGCATCAGTGAAATAATGCGCAATAGCAAAAATAGTTATTTTTGGACAAACACACCTCGCTTGTGCAATTAAACGAATTGCTTCATTATGATTCAAAATTGTAACAACAACTAATTTTGCATCAATTAAATCAAGTTTATCCCACAAGGCTTCATTTTCCGAGGTACCATAAACATAAGGCAAACCATCTTTTTGTCCTTGAGCAACTACTTCAGGATCATGATCAATTACAAGTACTTGATTAGATTTAACAAGTTCTTTTGCAAGTCCCCTACCAACTGTTCCACCGCCAGCAATTATTATGTGCTCCTTTAAATCACGCTTAGAAGGAATTCTTTCAAGTTCTTCAAGTTTACGATTAAAAAAATCTCTTCTAAAACTCCTTGGCAATCCTTTAACAAAATCATAAACAAATTGAGTAACTCTACTTGAAGAAGCCATTAAGTAAGGAGTAATTATCATTGAAACAGCAATAATCGTAATAATAAAAGAAGCTAAATCCTTTGAAAAAACACTTGCTCCAGAAACCATTACCGTACCAATCGCAATCGTAGTTATTTCAAAACCAAATTCAGAAATACTCGCAAGCCCTAAACCTAATTTAACCCCCATTTTACTTCCATACCCAAGAAGAAGAGAAATCCCGAAGAAAATAAGCGGTTTAATAACAAATATAACGGCTAAAATTGCGCAAATAAGCCAAATATTTAAAGATGAAAAACCAAAACTTAATTGAATTCCTAAAGAAACAAAGAATATTGTTAAGAAAAAATCACGCAAAGCCCTAATTTTTGAAAATATTTCAAAGTTATATGGAAGAGTGCTTAATGCAAGCCCCCCAATAAAAGCCCCAATAGGTTCAGGAATCTTTAGTAAAGCACTTAAACCAATAAAAACAAAAGCAGTTGCAATACTCGAAAGCAAAAACAATTCTTGTTCTTGCACAGCAACCCTAAATAATCTTGGAAAAACAAATCTATTCAACACAAGAGCAACTAAAATCAGAAAAATACTTTTTCCGATAATATTAAGAAAAACATTCGCATCTCCAAGACTAGACAGGTTTGCAAGCAAAGGAACGAAAAACACAACCAAGAAATCTTGTAACAAAAGAATTGAAACAAGCAATCTCCCTTGGAGAGTATTAAGTTCATTTGAATCAGATAATATTTTTACTACAATCATTGTAGAAGAAAATGCAATTATTACTCCAACAAATAAAGCTTGTTCAAACTCAAGTAAATGAGTTGGAACAGTGAAAAGAAAAGTAAATAAAATTACTAAACCCACTTGCAACAATGTCCCTAGCAGTACTGGCTTTCCAATCTTAAGTAGACGATGAATAGAGGTTTCAATCCCAATTGAAAATAACAAAAGCGAAGCCCCTAGAAGAGACAGCAATTGAATTTCGCTTGAAACCTGCTTAACCCCAATCTCAAAAGGCAATCCTAGTGATGACCAATCAACATTCCCAAAAAAAAATGGCCCCAAAAGTATTCCTGCAATAATATAAGCAAAAAGAGTAGGTTGTTTTAATTTTTTTAACAAAGCACTAACAATTGTAGCAACTACAATTATCTCAGCAATATGTGTAAATAACAAAATTGCGTCCAAAAAAAAACACCCTTAACCTTGTTAAATAAGGATTCTCTGGTTTAAAATCATTTTGTCCAAGCAAAAAAAGAGTTTAACTAAAGAAAATTAAAGAGCTTTAGCAGAAGAGGAACCATCTTTATTGTCAACTAAAAGAACTCCTTGCGCCTTAAGTTTATCTCTTAATTCATCAGACCTCTTCCAATCTTTTTTGCTTCGAGCAAGATTTCTTGCTAAAATAAGCGCTTGTTGACTCTCGGTTAACTCAAAGAACTTTTCTTCAAAACTAAGCACACCAATAACTGAATTTATTTTCTTTAAAAAAGTAAGTGCTTCGCTAGCCCCACTAACCCCAAGTTCGGACTTGTCAATCATTTTATTTATTTTACTCACAAACTCAAAAACATGTTTCATCGCTTCAGGGACATTCAAGTCACTATCCATTGCAACAGTAAATCCTTCTAGAGCATTATCAACAATTGATTTTACTCCATCCCCAGCCTTTTTTTCTTTAATTGATTTTAATCGTTCAATAAAATTTTGCAACCCCTCAATAGTTTTCTGTGCATCACTAACTGATTCAAAAGTAAAATTCAAAGATTGACGATAATTAGTATTAATGAAAACATACCTAATCGCCATTGGAGAAAACCCTTTGTCCAACAAATCGCGAAGAGTAAAAAAATTTCCTAAACTCTTAGACATTTTTTGGCCATTAACCATTAAATGCGCTGTATGAAGCCAATAATTAACAAATTTCTTTCCAGTAGCAGCTTCACTTTGAGCAATTTCATTTTCGTGATGAGGAAACTTATTATCTACTCCACCAGTATGCAAATCAAAGTGTTCACCCAAATATTTCATACTCATTGCAGAACACTCAATATGCCAACCAGGTCTGCCTTTTCCAAGAGAAGTTTCCCAAAAAACAGGACCATCATTATCATCCCAAGCTTTCCACAAAGCAAAATCTCCAACCCCTTCTTTTTCATACTCATCCTGTTTAACTCTCGCACCAGCTTTTAATTTCTTTGGATCAAGACCGGCAAGTTTTCCATAATTTGCAAACTTTTTAATTGAAAAATAAATACACCCATCCTCTGCGCGATAAGCAATCCCCTTATCCAAAAGAACCTGCACTAGCTTAACCATTTCAACAATATGCTCAGTTGCGGAACAATAAATTTCTGCAGGCAAAATATTTAATTTTACAACATCTTCCATGAATGCTTTCTTATATTTGTCAGTATACTCACTCAACGGCAAACTATTTTGAATACTACCCTTAATTGTCTTATCATCAACATCAGTAAAATTCATTACTTGTTTTACTTTATAGCCTTTAAAGATTAAGTAACGTTTAAGCAAATCTTCCCAAGTATAACATTTTAGATTGCCGATATGAACTAAATTATAGACAGTAGGGCCGCAAGTATACAAACCCACTTGGCCAGATTTAATTGGTTTAAACTCTTCAAGTTTATTTCCAAAAGAATTAAAGAATTTTAGTGACATAAACCAACACACTCTTATTTTATCTTAAGTTACCTAAACTAAATTGTGTTAGGCAATATTTAAAGATAGTACTGGAAGTGGATTTTAATCAGTCAGAGTCACAATCGTCAGTTTCACTTTCTTCTGAATCATCTTCCTCTTCCTCATCTTCCATTTCAAGAGTTTTACTTTCAATAAGCTTAAGGACACCTTTTTTATCAGCAACTATAGTATACTCAAGGTTGCATTCAGGACAAGCCAAAGCATCCCCTTCTTCCAAATCATCCAGAGAAACGTCAAACTTTGCCTTACATTCAGAACATAATTTCTTCATCAAAACCACACTAATTTTCCTTCTATTTGCCTTTATAAATCTTTCTTAGGGGGGCTAAAATTAATTAAAATAGCTTAAATCGCCAAAATAAACAACAAGAGTTAGTTAGAATACAACCCAGGGGGGCAGAAAATTAAATTAGAAGGTTAACAAGACTTGAAATAAAACCAATTATCATAAGGTTAAGAAGGTTAATTATTGCCCAATTTATTACAAGCTTCCACTTGTGTACACCAACTAGCACCTTAAGCATCTTAAATGAAGCCACAATCCAAGCAATCACCAAAATTACAATAATAATCATGAAAATTGATCCAACTACAAGCAATAAAGCATCACTTGAAAACGGAAAAATAAAAGCTACAAACGCAGCCAAAATACTACTAATTAAATTAATCTTCCAAAGCTCACCAACAACACAAGCACACTGAGTAAAACTAGTTCCAACCATTTTCTTTCTTTTTCTAACATGAACAAACTCAAAAAACCAAACAATCGCACTATACACTAACCACTGCACTATTGCAAAAATAAAGAGATAAATTGCAGGAACAAGTTGAGCCGTTAAAAAAAAAGCAGCTAAACCAAAAAACAAACCTGATAAGAGAACAATAATCAAAGCTTTGCTAACATTTGCTACTTCAAGAGCAGTTTCAAAAGTCTTTGTCGGATGAAATATTATACTAAAAACCATATAATCACTTTGAATACAATGAAAATTCACCTATATAAAGCTAATTAATGACCATTTTACGCAAAGCTAAGCTAAATCCTTTTTCATTAAATAATTATCAACATATTTTCCGTTAATAATTGCCGCTTTCTTTAGTAACCCATATTTAACAAACCCTATTTTTTTATACAAAGAAATTGCAGCCTTGTTTTTTGAATCAACAGAAAGCAGAACAAGTTCTTTCCCTTTAGGAAGAGAAGATAATGCAAATTTCATTAATTCAACTCCAATATGTTTTCTTCTATGGTGTTCTTCAACTACAAGAGAAGTAACTTCAACCCTATGCTTGTGCAAACCTTTTCCAAAAACTACTTTTACGTGGCCAACTATTCTACCATCTTCAATAGCAACAAATCTTTCATCAATTCCTACAAGCGTAGCATTAAGCTTTTTTTGAACAGAAGATTTTTTCCATTTAGGAAACAAAGCATGAATTTCTGCCTGGGTATTCAAATTAATTTCTTTAAGCTCTTTGTATTCAATTTTATCCATAAACAACACCTAACCCAAATAAAACCTAACTCAAACAAAACCTTAAGTTCTTTTCTTTGCAATACTTCTAACCATTGAATCGGGCCCAAGCAACCTATCCCTCTCGCCCTTATCCTTATTATCCCCAACTTTATTACTAGTGTGAGTTTTTGAAACATCAATCAAAAAATTATTGTGAATAATATCCCTTCCAATTAAAACAGAATAAGGCAAACCTTCTCTATCTTCAATATTTACTCCCGTTCTAATACTTTTTCCTTTAACAATAATAGTTGCTTGAGCAATAGCTCTCCTTGTGTACCCCCTTGGAGAAGAAGCACTCTTAACACGAACACTAGAAATTATGGGGCCCACACCAGCTTTAGCCGCAGTACGCACATCAATACAAGTTCTAGTGGCCCCTGTATCAAACAAAGCACGCTTAGTAACAGAACCCTTTTTGCCCCTAACTTCAACTAGTTCAACTAAACCAATAATTTTTTTTGACTTACCCATACAATCACTAAAAATCAATCTGAAATTAATAGGGAAACCGAATTATTAAGGTTTTTGGTGATAATAGCTTTAGAAAATCAAAGAAAGCCTTTTATAGAAGTGGATTCATTAAAAGCTTGATAAGGTTTGGTAAAACAATGGATATTTTAGTTATTGCTGAAAAGAAGATAAAAGCAGACGCTTTCTTACAAGCCCTGAAAGAAAAAGGAGTACATGCAAAATACTTACGAGTCTCAAAAATTACTCTTGTAAGCAAACACAAAGAAACCTTAATTAAAGCACTAGGAAAAGAACTCCCTTTATATGATGCAGTATTTATTTATGTTCGACCAACCCTAGCCCAATTCATCGAACCATTACTTGAAGAACTTACAAACCAAGGAATATATTGTAACGCAAAAAAAGGGGCTTATTATATTGCACTTAACGAACCATACCAATTTGTAACACTTGCAATAGAAGGAATACCGGCACCAAGAACAATTTCAAGTGCCTCAGCAAAACACATTGAAAAACTATCCAAAAAAATTTATTACCCATTACTCGCAAAATCATTTATTAATAAAAAACCACAACAAGCACTAATTGTAAACAACAGTAGAGAACTAAATATTTTTATTAAAAGCATTAAAACTGAAATAGAAGGATTTATTTTAAGAGAATTTATCCAAGGCGATACAATTTCTTGCGTAGTTATTGGCAGAAAGGTTTTTGCAATAAAAAGAAAACACTTTGATGGAGAAGTTGCTGAAATTAGCAAAGGGACTTGTTACAAACCAACTGAAAACGAAGAAAAAATTGCTATTAGTGCAGCACACGCATGCAAATTAGATATTGCAAGAGTAGATTTGGTAAAAGGAAAAGTAGTAAAAGTTGAACCATCTTTCCCATTAGAAGAATTTGATAATATTTGTTCGGATAATTTAGAAGAATGCGTTGCACACTTTTTGATTGAAAAAGCCGAGCAACACGAAAGCAAAAGAAAGACAACCTATGATTTCTTGGGAATAAAAAAACTTTTATCAAAAACAATACTAGCGAGGTTTTTCAAATGAGCCCGCCAAAATACGCATTTATAAAAAATGAACCAAAAATACAATCAAAAACAAAAAACAAAAGCCTACTAATAATCGGATCAAAGACCTACAAAGAATCAACAGTAAATTCTCTTCTAGAAGAAGCTAAGAAAAGATTTGATTCAGTTCTTTTTGTCCCAATTGACAGAATACAAATACAAACCGCTGAAGGAAAAGTTGGATTGTTTTACAAAGGAAAAAATCTTCTTGCTTTTGATGCAATATACCCAAGAATTTCTTCAAGAGACTTCTTACTCGGAGAAGCACTAATGAAAGCAATAGAAAGCAGTAGCGCCTATTGCCCACTAACACTTGATTCATACCAAGTAACAAATCACAAATTCTTTACCTCCCAAAAACTCTCAAACAAAGGAATACCAGGAATACTTAGCACCTTATCAATTTCCCCAAAATATGCAGATTATGCAGTTAATGAAACAGGTTATCCATTTGTAATGAAATTAATTTCAGGATTTGCTGGAAAAGGAGTAGTACTTGTTAACTCAAAAGAACAAATGGAAAGCATACTTGACACAGTACACTTATTTGAAGAATTTATTTGCACACAAAAATTCATCAAAGGAAAAGATTCTGATGTTAGATGTTACGTATTTGGAGATTATGTTATTGCAGTAAAAAGAAAATGCAAAAAAGGGGATTGGAGAGCAAATATTTCAAGAGGTGGAAGCGCAATGCCAATAAACCCTACTCCCGAAATGCTTGATATTGCAAGAAACTCTGCTAAAACCCTAGGCATGGATATTTGTGCAGTTGATTTAATGGAATACAAAAACAAATGGGTTGTAATAGAAGTTAACTTTATGCCAGGACCATTCAAAAAATACCTTGGAAGCATGGTAATCCACGAATGGATAAGAGTAATTGCTGACAAAACTGAAAACAAAATCAAAAATTTATTATAAACAAACTCTGTTCCAAAATTTAATCTAAAAACCCGCCACACAAACAAATATTAATTTCACTAAACTAATTTACAACAGGTGCACAAAAAAATGGCTTTCAACAATTACTCCTTACTTGATCAAAAAATATGCTTACTTGCCGGAGCAATAGAAACAAATCTCCTAGCTTATATAAACCCAACAAATCTTGAGGAAGAAAGAAACAAATTCTTTTCACATTTAGAAAAAAATGAACAATACAACCCACTATTCACTTATGCCCCAAGAAACCCAATATATTCCTACTTTACAATGTCCCCAGCATTTAACACTTACAAAAATGAACTCAAAGAACTCCTTGAAGAAGTAAGCAAATACGATGAAAATACGCTTGCACTTATTTACGAAAGAAAAGTACTTGATCTCTTTGACAGAATGGAAATGATAAGAAGCGTTGGAACCCAAAACTTTTCCGCAAACTCAGAGGCTTATTATGGAGGGGTTGATGCAAAAACACTCAATTATGCAAAAGAGTATTTAGAGAAAAAGTTTGAAGAAGAAAAAACAATAATTCACTTTGACGAAGCAAAAAAAATAATTAATTCATTTCTAAAAAAGAAAAAACTACCCTACAAAATAGTTCAACGCACTTCAGGGGGCTCAAAATTTGCGGTAAATATTAGAACAAAAGAAATACTAATAAGTAAAGACGTTTCCTTATCTCAAAATTCTCTAAAGAGATTAATTGCCCACGAAATTGAAGGACACATATATAGATATGAAAATGGATTAGCTCAACCCTACGGTATTTTTGCAAGAGGATTATCAAAAGAAACACTTGAAACCGAAGAAGGAATAGCAGTCATGGCAGAACAATCACAAGGAATTAACATTGAATCCCAAATCAAAGAATACGCAGGAAGAGTAGTTGCAATTAACACTGCTTCAAAAAATAGTTTTTATAACACATACGAAGAAATGGCAAAACATTTTTCCCCAATAGATGCATTTACTCTTACATTTAGAGCAAAAAGAGGGGTTTGGAAACAAGATGGCGAAGGAGCGTTTACCAAGGATTGTTTATATTTGAAAGGAATGCTTTTAGTACAAGACTTTTTAAAAGAACAAACCATGCAAAATCTTTATTATGGAAGATACTCAATAAATGATACACCCCTAGTACTCGCAGTTGATGGACTGGTTAAACCAAAACATTTACCGGATTTTTTGAAAAAGTGAAACCCAAAATGGATTATGAAAAAATACACAAAATTGATTCTCAAATACTAAAAATTGTTAAATCATTTGAAAAAAGCATGTTAGAATCAATTAATCCAATTAATTCTCAAAAACAAAAAGAACTATTTTTTTCAAAACTACGAGAATACAAACAATACACCCCTTTATTCGAATATAACAAACGAAAAGATTTTACAAAAGAAAAACAACAACTTGAGCTTATCAAAAAAGAGCTTGGAACAAGTATTGAAGAAAAAATATTTTTTGAAAGAGTTAATTGCCTTTTAGGGGGACTCACACTAATTGAAAGCGTTAATACAAAAGATTTTTGCCACAACTCCAAAATACAATATGGGGAGCCAAATAGCCGCGAAAAGAAACTTGCAATAGAAATATTAAATAGAAAAGTTTCTGCTGAAGAAAAAAGTCTTACTCCAGAAAACCTCAAAACTCTTCTTGAGCCACACCTTACAGGCACGGACTTTACTATCTCAATTGAAGACAATATGTCTGCCAAAGCTTCAGTTCATTTAACTGAAAAAAAACTAAAACTAAACAAAAACCAATTATTTTCAAACAAAGATGTAGAAAGATACTTTATCCACGAAATTCAAACCCACATATATAGATACCTAAATGGAAACTTGCAACCCCTAAAAATCCTTTCACTTGATTTTGGAGGAGATGAACTCAAAACAGAAGAAGGGCTTGCAATTTATAATGAACAAACGTTAGGAGTAATGTCACCTGCTCAAGAAAAAATAATTGCAGGAAGATTATATGCGGTTGATTACGCGCTAAAACACGATTTCTTTGATACTTTCGAAGAAATGAACAAATACCTACCGGAAGAAGATGCTTATACAATTACCCAACGAGTTAAACGCGGAGTTACATCTGGAAAAAAAGGAGCTTTTACTAAAGATCACTGTTATTTTTCTGGATTACTCCAGGTTCAGGATTACGTTTCCAAAGGAAGAACAATTCATGATTTGTATTACGGAGTAATTAGTACTAGAGAAACTGGTTTAGTTAAAAAAATTCATTCTCTAGTTGAACCAAAGTATTTACCTAGCACTCAACGCAAATAATTCTTTATACTTCGATCCCCAGTAGCTTCTTTTTCTTTTGAAAAATAACAAGCAGGCAACTCTTTTTTTGTCCTATGATATTTTACACACTCACAACAAAAACCCTTCTTTTCACAATCAAAAGAACAAGTACAACCTTTCAAATTTTGTTTCTGCTTACACTCCATTTAAATCAACCCTGGCAAACTTTCTTTTGTGCTTTAAACATTTTTCCGTGGCCAGGAATAATAAACTCCGCAACAGCTATTATTTTTTTGCGGGATTTAATTAATTCAACCATATTGGTTTCTAACGGATGTGCATCATCCACTTTTTCAACATCAACTATTTGTTTTTCACTCTCAACCCACCAAAACACATCTCCTGCAACAACAACAGTTCCTTTTTCTGTTGAAATTAACACAGAACAGTGCTCAACACAATGGCCAGGAGTTTGAATTATTTCAACATCCGTATCTGGAACAAAGTTACCATACTCAACCTGCCTGTCATTATCATAAATCTCTACTGCATTCAGCACTCTTGCTTTATCAAATATTCCACAAAGCAAAGTATGATCTGCATGCGCATGAGTTAAAATTACAAAATCAATATCAGAAACAGAAAGCTTTTCTTTTTTTAATACTTCAAAAAGTTTTTTCCGGTTACACCCTGGGTCAACAATAATATTTTTTCCATTTGATTTAATTAGAGTAACAGTAGAACTAGCAATCCAGCCACCTTTTACTTGCTTTGCATACCCTTCAATTAGAACTTTTATTTCTGCCATCACAACACCAACTACCAATAAAAAGTTAATATGCACGGGAACTGCTTTGAACAAAAAGTCATACGCCCTACAATTTCACATAGTTCGGTTCAAATCACTCGCTAAACATTCAACCTATCAGCAGTACAATATACTAGCTTCTATAAAATACTTTCTCTAAAATTTCTTGATTTAGGCACTACACTTTTAGTTAGTTTAACAAGGTTTTTTAACAACAATCCCTGTTGTTTGTTTTATGAAACTACTCTCTTGTGCCACTGGAAATTTCTATAAATTCCTAGACCAAATAAACGTAGTTGAATTCATTAATACTCTCGGAGTAGATGGAATAGAATATACTTATGGAAGATATTATGAAGAAAGACCAATCCTAAAAAGCGATGAAACTATTTTGTTAGCAAAAAAAGAC
>Ga0172379_10004892_pt1 | contig 19254 bp, 14 predicted proteins | sample GrowelOW334metaG_FD_119756 | JGI IMG/M metagenome (GOLD analysis project Ga0172379, IMG submission 119756) | Groundwater microbial communities from an aquifer near a municipal landfill in Southern Ontario, Canada - Groundwater well OW334 metaG | ecosystem: Environmental > Aquatic > Deep...
ATCATAATGCTGATGAAAAACTAATTACAAAATTATTTGTTTTCTGCTTGCTTAAACGCCAGGTAAAATCAAGTCTCATTATTGATAAAATATTTCCGATTCCACAACCCACTTCGTAGTAATTGTCGGTTTGCTGTTGAGTAACGATCGTTGGATTTATTTTATCCCCTTGCAGTAAAGCCCAGTTGCAAAAAAACAACAAATCATATTTAGTTTGTTTGAAGAAAGGGATCCCTAACAGATTGAATACAGTATTCTTAAAATTATTTTCTACAAAAAAAGCAAAATACTTATCTCCCAAATATTCATCAGAGGATATTGTTCTAAACAAAGATTGACTTCCGAATGTACCGTAGTTACCGGGCAAATGGAATTTAAACTGATTAATCCTTTCTCCCAATAATACCCCGCCTTTCAAAAATAAATTTAGATTAACGTATGGAAGCATTTTCTGAAAACGATTTATATCTAAATGTATCTGATGAAAAGAGAAATCACTCTTCAATGCTCTTAAACTATAAATATAATCTAACCGTAATGCTGTAAAATTGTTCGAATAATCCGGAGTCTTCGTAAATCCCAGATCATAGTACTTTAAGTCTTTGTATTCTAAAGAAAATGTTAGAGCATTTATTTTGCCGCTGCTTATTAAAAAAGAAGGATTGTACTGTTTCCCTTTATTAAAAAGCGACCACGACGTATTATTGTTTGCCGCCGCATGTCTTTCACTAGAAACAGATATGCTCGAATTTATATAATCATTAAATAAAATAGTAAAACCGGCGTTAAATCCTTTTGTATAAAAATAATCGGCATAATCATTTTTAATAAAAATTGACTGGTACGTAATATCAAAAACATGATATTCATAAAACTTATCAACTATAGCTAATCGATCGAATATTTCAACAAATGGAGAGAAGATATTATTAAACAAACTATAATTTATAAAAGTATAATATTTGAACTCCTTATCGTTAATTCCATAACCCAAACTTAATTTGAACGTAGCTGGTTCAAACTCCTTCTTGCTGTCAAGACCGAATCCTAAATAATTCCCCTCCACACGGTTAAAATGATAAAAGTCATTAAAATTTGTAATTGGCAAAGTGTTAAAAGCGGTATATATCTTAGGCAAACCAACCGCAATACTTGTAAGAAAATTTGCATTTGTCACAATACTGTCTATCCTTCGTACTTCTGCGTTTTCTTCCCTCGTAAGTGGGATTGTCTGTTTTATTTGCCAAAGACTGTCTGTTTTAACCGAAGAGAGGACTGATTGTTTTAATATGTATTTATCAAATTTATATGAAAAGGTAGAATCATTTATTTTATAATCGGAAATAAGACTTGTTTGATTAAAATAGACCGGTGGTATTCCTGGTATCCCTATATTAACTTCCGAACCATAAAAAACCTCTACCGGTAACCAAAACATATTATCATATTGTCTGAATTTCTCTTTAATAATTATCTTTTGTCTATCTTTGGTAATGATATTCATCTCTCCGGAGAGTTCTACAGCCGCAACGGTAAAAGCATTATCAACAATACTTATTTTACCAGTAAATAACGGAAGGTTATTGTTTTTGGGAGCGAACTCCAAATTAAATACTCTTTGATTCGATAAATATGATGTGTCGATAATAACGTAAGAATAATAATCCAACGCTTTGGTACTCAAAGGCGAAATTATTCTTTCATTGTCCAAAGTTAAATGTTCTTCCAACACATTTGGAATTTTACCAATTGAAAAAATATTGTTCGCTTCGGTTATGTTTTGGGTTTGATTTTTTGCCAGTATCACTTCCTGGAATTTATCTGGATATTGATAATAACCTTTTGATAATGTTTGTAATACACCCCCGTAACGAAGTGAATCATCGGATGGAACTAATAATACGGTTTTAGTATAAGCGTCATAAATATAATTTCTTATTTTTTTTAAATACTCCATCTTATTAGCGATTACTTCCCTTATGATCTTTTCAACTTCACTTATCTCAATAGCGTAGATGATCACTTCAGGTAGTTCTATAGAATTTGACTTCAAAATAATGTTCTTTGCAAGAAGTTCTCCTTTGCCAATAGTTAAATCCAGTGTATCACTGATAAATCCTACATAGGAGAAAATGATGGTATTTGAACCCTCGCTTAATTTAATGATGTAACGACCATCAAGATTTGCAGCAGTACCGGTATTGGTATTCTTCAGATGAATATTTACGCCCGGTAAGCTTCTCATCTGTTCATCATAAACAAAGCCGTTAAGCTGTTGGGCTTGTGTATTGGAAAAACAAAGGAAGAAATAAAGTATAAGGGAAATATAAATCCGTTTTTTCATAGTTTTATTTGAAAACATTTCTAAATAATTTTGCTCTCCGTATCACAGATTATTAATCTGTGATACAAAAAGTTTAGAAGAAAGAGAACATTATTCACACCCCGCTCTACTATTTTTCAAACGCATCGATATCTTTTGTCTTGGCAAAACTACTAACGTCAATTAATTCTTTTCTATTAAATGGTTGGGTTATTTGAACTGTATGTTCTCCAAAAGTTAATTCGTCTGTTTATATATTCCCACTGTTCCATCCATCAACCATCAAACATCCTCCATCAACCATCTTGCATCGCAACTTGCCGCGCTATGGGTTCATCAATTTAATTTAGTTCCCAAACTTTTAAGAAACTCTTCGGCAGTTAAAACATCTATTTTACTTCGTTTATAATCGGTTTTATTCCTTGTGAGAATAAGTTTAATACCGTTATTAACCGCTGTGAAATATTGAATTGCATCTTCAAAGTCATTGAATTCTGAATTTAGTGATTGTTCAATTACTCTTTCATCTATCGGTAAAATATTTATTAGAGCCTTGAGTTTTCTTAGACTTTTTAATGCCGATAAATTTGAGGCTTGTTTCTTTAGAAGATAGTGGAGATTTGCGAATATGAGCGGAGATGTATAAGCAATAACTTCTTCTTGATCTATCAATGTGAATAGCCTTGCTGCGTGAATATAGTGCGGTTCTCTTTGAGCAAGTAAATCTAAGATGATGTCTGAATCAACAAAAAGTTTAATCATTTGGAGTATTTCTCTTCGATATGCTTTCCATAAACTTTTTTAACATTAATATTGTCCGGTAATTTGATAATCCCGGAGAGTTCAAGAACATTTGGTGATATTTCTATTTCCGTAATGCTCTCTTTATCAGCTATCAGATTAAAATACTTTTCAACCATCACCGAAAGACTTTGTTTGTTTTTCTGAGCATATTTTTTTGCTCGATCGATGACGCGTTTATTAAGCTTTAGTGTTAGTTTGGTATTCATATAGCTCCAATTAAATAATACGTAATTATTTTTACGATAAAATACGTATCATAAACTATATATTCAAGTTCGATCTTTTAACTATAGAACAACATTGTTTTTAGTCCACCTCCCGCCTTAAATCATCCCTCAACCATCAAACATCAAACATCATCCATCCTCAAGCCATGCAGCCGGCTGAAAGAACTTTTTGAATGATTTTATTATGCAGCTTTGGGCGATGGTCCGTAATTATTTTCACCGGGGTTTCCATCTGTACATAAAAGCACTAACAACCATATACCGCCAATAAGCGGAATTAAGGAAATAAAGAACCAGCCTCCGCTCTTTCCAACATCGTGCAGTCTTCTTACTAAAACTGCAAGGCTTGGAATAATTAGCGCCAACATATAAAGCATATAGATAACGAAATATGTGCCGACAATAAAATCGACAATTATTGCTGCTATGCTAAATAGAATACTAAATAGACCGAACATCCAATATTCTTTCCGTCTTGCTCTTCCTTTGAAATTAGCATAGTTGTCTTTTACAACTTTTAGAAACCATTCCATAGCACTGTTCTCCTTTTAGTCCCTTGTTTTTCCGGTTAGACGATTTAAGGGACATACAACCGTCTAACGCATATGTTTTTATAGCCACCGCTTAAGTTCAGCAATGCAACTTTGAAAACTAACGCCAATAATTTTAAAAACATTTTCTTACAGCTTACTTTTAAGTGCAACTAATTTTTATTTACTAAAACATTTATTTAACAGAACTACTTTGAACAAGTAACTTTACACGGAAGAACAAAACCAATAAATACACAAATACCGAAAGCGAATACGGCGCCCGCTTGATTGGCGGTTTATGTTGTTTATCTAATCGGCAGCCCATCTGTATTCAAAATCCTCATTTTGCAACTGAAAAGTATTCGACAGTTTGGTTCTGATTTCTTGTCCTCCAGGAATCATTGGAAGCATATTGTAATAATTCCTAATAGCAAAGTTTATTCCAGCCAAACAAGTTTTAGCTTTAATCCAATTCTGAGGACTGAATACTCTGTTTTGTGGTTGGGACTCATTCGCGGCAGCTTCAAGAGCCATATTTAAACTAATTCCACTTATCTTAACAATTTCATCGACCATATTTTCGGATTCTGCTCTTTCCCAACATCGAAACGGATTAGGCACACGATCAGACTGATTATTTGAGATAGAGAAACACATTGAGATAGCATATAAATGATGATATGGTGCGTATGCTTTCATTGCCAACAGAGTTTCATTTAAATTAAGCGGGTTTTCTTTTGTCCAAGCTTTTTGTATTGCTTGCATCCATTTATTTAGAGCTTGGGCATTCTCAGGTTTATACTCTCTTTTAAAGAGTTGTTCAAAATATTTATCAAATATTTTTGTTTCACTATACGAGATGTTAGGTCTTTGCGAATGCCAGGCGATTAAATATTTTCCTAAATCAGAAAGGTCAAGAACGAAAGATTTATTTTTATCGGCTTGCGCACTTTCTCCACGTTTTGTTATAAAGTAGCCGCTTGGATATTTTTGTTCAAAAAGTTTTTTAAGATTTAGCACTCTTTTATCATTACTTCTCAAATCTCTTGGTTTAACAGCACTTTGAGAATTAGTGTTAATGCTTATCCTATCGGCTCTTTCTCTTTGAGGAATTTCATAAAATCTAAATAGAACAGATGTATCATCAAGTTTTTTGACTTGCTCACTGCAACTTAAAATGGTATTTAATGATTGACAACCATTTACAACACTAAGACCACGCAAAGTTAATTTGTGGTCCGAGAACTCCAACTTATTACATATGGCAGTAATGCCATTATGAAAAAAGAAAAAGTCACGATGCTTGTCACCATAAATCGTGTTTTTTATTCCTTTGTTAACGGTGTTATTTAATCCAAGACTTTGACGAACATTTTTCTGAAATAATGTCCCATCTTTTATTCCAGGAATTTTTATTGTTTCCTTTAATGGAACTACGGCTAAAACCGCTTGAGTGCCAGAGATTGATACTGGTAAAAAATGACCATCTGTTAAATCTATTGTGTGGTTTATTGAAGGATTTTCCCTCTCCAATGCTAAATCATATCTGCGAACTAACTCATCACTATCAATGACTGTAATAGAACAAACAACATCATCTTTTTCTGAAAGTTCGGCTAATTGTTTTTGAAAAATTGCTAAATCTTTATTAGCCGATGAAGTTAAACCAGAAGTGGTGATTAATTCAAAAGTAATCTCATAGTCATCTTCTAATGCTTTCGCTAATTCTGATAATTTGCGCTTTAGTTTATTGTTCCCAACTTCTTGTAATTTAATTAAGTCTCTTATTTGTATCCACGATGACAATACTTCACGCAAAGGTTCTGCATCAACAGATTCACTATTGATGAATTTGCCTTGGATAATAAATATTGTCGATTTATCATCATCAATAAAGATTGCGTCAATTTGCTTATCATCGGCGCCATCTGTTATATCGTCCTTTGCCTCGTTCCTATCGCGTAAATGGATATTTCTCAAATACCAAGCAACAAATCTTTGTCCATCATTAGGATAATTTTGTTGATAATAATCTTGTTTGATTTCTCCTAATATTTTGGAATACATTTATTAATCTCCACATTTATGAATACAACATAACGGCGTGTTATGTTAAAATCCAACACTGCCGTATTAATTATTTAAAGATTTCCATTCTCGTTTTATGTTAGTAAAATGAACCATTTAATTATTAAAAATCTCCGCACCCAAAGTAACGGAGTTGTGCTGAACAATAAAAACAAAGAACATTTTATCCAAGCACCCGCATTTGTGGGATGTCAGTGATATTTATTTTTATTTTGACTCTTTACGTATTAAAGATGTTATGTGCTACAATAGTTTCTTATCATCTTATAATGACCAGCTCTTTTTATCAGAACCATAATACATACTGTTCACAACTGTTTTATTCTGATGGATAATAGAACTCATTATAGGAAATATTTGAACAATTGACTTAATAAGGCCTTGGAAATAAATACTGCGAAATATTCTCCTACGCATTTTAGAACCAGTAAAAAAGCCATTATAAATATGCTTTATCTTAAAGTGATACCAGAAATAAAATTTAATTAATTCCTTCTCTAAAGAACGCTGATTACTAGAGTTACCAAAAAATGTCATAAAATTATAATTTTCATAGTTACCGTCTAGATTATACCGTTCAGTAAGTTCGTTAAATGATTTTGTCCATGGATAGGGTGTTGTCCAAAAATAACATATAAAATCAGCATTAAGATTAGGAACTTCTCTAAGGGTCTGGAAAAATTCAGATTCATCATTATTCCAGCCTAACATTATATCTACCATCGCAATCATTCCGTTAACTTTAACCAGCTGAATAGCGTCGTGTATTTCCTCAAACTTTTGTTCTTTAGCTACGTCATTGAGCGTTTTATTGTTGGTAAATTCCGCTCCAAATAGAATTATCATAAAACCAGCGGCTCTATATTTAGACATAATATTTTTATCTCTTTGAACATCCTTAACGCGAGCACAAGTAGCAAAGTATGCACCTTTTAATTTTTTGCTAATTATTTCATTCAACACTTCTTCCCAAAGTTCAGAATCAATCTGAGGGGCTTCATCCGCAAGAAGAAAATAACGTATCCCATATGTCTTATAAAGCATTTCAATTTCATCAGCAAATACTTTTGGAGAGCAAGAATGCCATGAGTTCCAAAATTTCCATTGCGAACAGTAACTACATTTTTGCACACAACCTCTGGAAAATTGAACAACTGCACTTAAATCTCCGGTAAAGTGATTTCTATATTTATTCCAATCCGGAATAAGTTCGTATGCCGGTCTATATTTGTTAACATCAGTTACTTCTTGTGCCATATCATTAACAACAATATCATCTTTTCTCCAAACTAGATTTGGAATCTGTGATAAATCATCTCCTTTCTCTAAAGCATCCAATAATAAAGTAAGTGTTTCTTCACATTCATATCTGAGAATATAATCTACTTCAATATGATGAGACATAATTTCTTGAAACATGAAGGTTGCATGGATACCACCCATGAGTGTTAAAAGTTTTGGATTTCTTTGTTTACAATAATGGATTACTCGGATTGCTTCACTGACAAGATGTGTTCTGGCTGCAACTCCAATAATATCAGGAGAATATAAATCAAAAATAGAGTCACATTCATTGTACTTAATATTATCGATTGTTAGATCCAAGTATTTTACTTCATGCCCATTTTTAACAGCAGCCGATGCAATAAATAGAGGGCCCAAATTCATAAGTGGTCCTTGAATAGCTTCCATTCCTCCACAATGATAATTTGGGACAATTAATAACAGTTTCATAGAATCATTCCTATATAATACTTTCGTTATATTTCAAAAATTGCATTTGGTCGTTGCGCCAACTTAACACTAATTGGTCAACGCAAATAATATCAAGAGAGCTTGGGAACATATAATAAATATTATTACAAGCCAGTATCCCCAATATAAATTTGGTGTAACTTCCATTTTTAATTTTTCCGCAACCTTAATTTCAGCATGAAATATATTTTTTGCCATTTTTTTAAAATATCCTATTGCAAAAAAAGCTAAGAAATTAGTTACTGTCATGAAGGCTATTACTGGATATTTTGAATTAGTTCCATCCCTAAAAAATAGTTTCTCCAGAACAAAACCGGTTAGACCTAGATATATGGCTAAAGCTTGAATATATTTTGCCATTATTGATCTTCGTTCTTCGAGGATTATTTTATATAGTTCTATTGTGTTTTTGTAATCATCATTTGGGGATGACTTATTCTCATTTGTAGTTTTCAATGGTTTCGTCTGGGACATATCTTATTCCTTAATATATAATTAACATGATATTCGAAGCACATAACGGAATGTCATGTTAAATAGCAACACTGTCGTATTAATTATTTATAGATTTCCGCCTTCGTTTTACGTTGGTAAAACGAACCATTTAATTATTAAAAATCTCCACACCCAAAATGACGAAATTACTATCCTCTAAAATCGGGATATACTTCCTCCAGCATTTACAAAAACAAACCAAACGTTTTGGATTCACCTTTACTCAGCAATTGGAGTGAGGTCATTAGTATTGGCTTTTTAGTTGGTTTCACTACTTACCGGCATTATTTGCTGCTTCTTCGATTCTTGTGCTTAGTGTTTCGTGGTCAATATATTTATAAACTTTGTAATTATTCGCAGTTAGTTTATATGGTGTTTCACCAGCAGAATCGGTTGCGCCATCTTTGTCCTTTAAATGAAATATCTGAATACCAACAATTCCATTCCCTCTTTTTATAGATTGTTCTATTTCATAATTGATGAATTTCCTTCCAGCTGTTTTTTCACCAATACAAACTACCGTAACACTGGTATTCTCAAGACCTTTATCAATCAATTTTTTTATTTCGTCATCACCTTTCTTTTTAGCTTCTTCCCAAAGTGATGCATCTTGAAATCCAGCTGCTGCACAACCAGTAATATTTGGAATACTTCTAATTTGATTTACTCGCCAAATATCTCTTTGATAGTGAAAACTGAAAAATACTCTACGTGCCATTATAATTCTCCTTAATTATTTAAGATATTCTTTTGTTTCGGAATCAATTATTTGAATAACTGCTTCGATAATCTCTTTTGTGTTTTGTGAGTTTTGCAAAACTTTTAAATATTTTTTTAAATATGGATACTTTTTAATGTCTTTTTTGATATCATCAAATATTTTTCTTGCGACGAATCCAGTTGAACTGATAGGAATTATAATAAGTCCTTTTCCCTTTGCAATTTCAAATTCACGATATACACCGTTAGCTTCAATGATTTTAGCATCTTCTCTCTTTTTGTTTCCAAACAAAAAAATTGCAATTCCACATTTAGATATCATTTCCTGGCGATATGACTCCCATAATTCAGGTAATTGTATTCCACCGCTCGCAATTTGTGGAAATGGTTTTAATTCTAAATATTCTGCGGAATTACCAAATTTCGATTTATATATTTCTGATAAAGCTCCGTTTATAACTATGCTACCAACTCCAATACCAAAACCAGAAACAATTTTGAATTCTTCTTTAATTAAAATCGCAGATAATCTATGCATAAGTTCAATAGCATCTTTATTTTCCCAATCGCCATAAACTTCTGCACTTCCAGATATAAATATTTTATTTAAATGATAAAGCTTTTCTAAGTCTGCCAGTATTTCATCAATTTCATCATATCCGTCAACTAAAACAGAAAAAATTGAATACCTTTTTAAATCATTAATACGCAATTCTTGTTTAACTTGTGCATATTTATATTCTTTCAGACTATGATAATCTTTTCTTGCAACTCTTCTAAAAAAAGCAAAATGCTCTCTAGTATTTTCGCCTAATAAAATTCTTATCCTGCTTAGTATATATTCAAGATTTGGATCCTCGAAACTAAAACCAATGAATAAAAAGGTTTTTGTAATTAAATCTCCTTGTAAGGTTGTTGTAAATAATTGTCGATTTAAGTTGTATGATTCATAATCATCTTTTGTAACAACTGCGGAACTAGGATGATTTACATCCCCGTGCATTTTATAAACAATTACATCTGTTTTGGGTTTATTGGTCGCCAGATTTTCTCTAGTAATTTTTACATCAATATTTTTGTTCGCTTTTATTAATGACTCTTCTATTAATGGGTCATAGTTTGTAGTCCAATACCATTTTATTGGTAATCTTGAAAGCAAGATATGTTTATTATTTAATTGAATATTTCTGGTAAAATGTTCTATAATTTCTTGATTTATTGTTGCTCTACTTTTCCGTTCATTTTTATGATATTGTGCTACTGCAATTAAATCAGTTTCCTTTTCTATATCTAATCCAATATCCTCTGCGATATCCTTCAACAATTGCTTCCAATTCACCAATCCACTTTCTACTGATAAACCAGCACCAGCAAATACAGCAGCATTTTTATCTAACAATGCTTTTAAATATTTCTTTTTGAATTCCCTTTGAGTAATCATTTTTTATATAAGTTTTATTCTTGAATTTTAATCAGCTAACTATTAAGTATTTTATCCGTAAATGAGCTAAATATTAGAATGATGAGGACCATAAAATCTACTCATTCTTTCTCTTCCTTAAAGGATGTCAACCTCCCCCTCCATTATCATCCTCAAAAAGTTCTAGCTCCTCCTTAGCGAATCAGTAGTCAGTTTTCATCCATCGACAAATGACTCCTGATTCGCCGCGGCGAACTGACTTCCACTTTTAACTTTCAACTTTTTACTTTCTACTGCCCTACCGGCGGTTCCTGTGGCGGCTCTTTCTCCTTCCCTTTGCTCTGCGGCCAGGGAGAATCAAACAACTTCAGAGTAACCGGGTCGTCTTTATACTCTTCCCTTCCCGTTTCATTAATTTCGTTTATTGTGTCTTGCAATTTTTTATGCGCAAGTTGTCTATTAACTGTATATGATTCGCTGCTTCCATCCATCAAATTATATTCTGCGGAGATGGTTTCAAGCTCAGCTTTTAAAGTCTCCCCTTTCTGCTTAAGATTAGCAGGAGCTCTTTTAGCAATAAGCTCGGTATTGTATTTATCAATAATTGTAAAAGCCGCCGGAAGCAAATTTATCATTTTTGCCGCGTCTTCCTTTGCCGGACTTAAATTTGCAGGGAACTCCTTCACCTGCGGGGAATCACCTTTAAATGTCCTCTTTAAAGCAACCTGAACCTTCTTCAACCAATCATAACACTCCTCACACTTTTTCTTTACCTGAGCAAGCTTTTCAGCGTTCTCTTTTAAAACCTGATCTGCGGTCTTAAAATTTTTAGCAATTTCAATATTAGCAGCAAACTCCTCAAAATACTCCGCCGTTAAACCTGCGGCGGCAAGTTTTTCAAGTCCCTTTTTAATTTTGTAAGCTGTACTTGCAATCGTAAACAACTTAGTTCTCGAAACCGGGATACCATTAAATTTTTCAGCCATAACGCACCTCTTCTTTAGTTTATTTTTGTTATTTATTGAATTTTATTATCAGCCGGGATTAATTAACTTCCATTCATCCATCCACCCATTCATCCATGCATGGTTGAATAGTATCCTCGGTTAAATTGTTGTTTTTTTTGTCAAGAAATTTTTCTAGGATTTCTACTTTATCTTTTTTTTAATACAATATCAAAAAACATTGAATCCCGACGGGATTCTTTTTTGAGTTTTGTTCTTTTGTTACAAATATTAAATCCCTACGGGATTTCTACAACCCGCCTAGCGGGTTGAATCTTTGTAACAAATAAACCCACCAACAACTAACATTCCCATCGGGAATGAATGTTTCTTATCTCCAAAGAATCCTTTCTGTGAGCAAATAAACTTTGGTTGTCGGCTACGCCGCGCTAAGTTTGTATGATCGAATGAAAAACAATAACATAAATTATATTCATTCATCCAATCACTCTGGATTTTATCACTTCTCTTTACTATTCACGTTCACTCACCGAACCTCCTTTAATTGCAGTTCTATTAACCCATCAATAAAGATCTTAGGTTAAAACCGAATAAAGTTCGTTTATTAATCATTTTAGCACTATTTTGTTCAAAGAATAGTCTTTTCCCCTTACCCGGAGTCTTCAAAAACCCGCTAAAAGCCCTTTTCTGCGTACTTAGAGCGTCCGGAAACGCACTTAGAGGTTTAACTTTTCACTTTAGAGCGTTTGGAAAATGACTTAGAGCCCTAACTTTTCACTTCAGAGCGTTGGCAAAACGACTAAGAGCCTTAACTTTTCACTTTAGAGCGTTGGGGAAATGACTAAGAGCGTCAACTTTTCACTTTAGAACGTTGGGAAAATGACTAAGAGTCTTAACTTTTCAACTAAGAGCGCCGCGGGGAAATGACTAAGAGCCCTAACTTTTCTACAGAGAGTGAATAAGATTGTTAGTAAAACTCAACCATAGCGGACTGCACAAAATCGATGACACGTTTACTTGGGGTATTATTTTAGAAATTTGCCAATGACTTTTGTCATCATTAAAAAAATTCTGACTATTGACCATTGATTCGCCGCGGCGAACTGACTTTTTCCACAAACTAACACTCAGAGTTTTGTAACGAGTTTTCAAGGGTATTTTTTTAATGATGAAAATAAGAAGTGATTTTAAGAAGAAGTAAAAGATGAAATATTTTGATCCAACCATTCGGTCAATCAAACATTCAACTTTATCGGGAGATGTTTCTGTCTTTCCGAAATGAGTAACCTTAGTCCCATTACATCATCCGTCAAACATTATACATCAACCATATAGAAGGAATCTTCCCTTTTAAGCAAAATAAAATATCTAATTTAATAAAAGCTTAGCGCCACCAATGTTGAGCGAGAAATACGACCCTAGCCTTTTCCGAACCTTAAGACTTTGCTAAAAGGTACTTCAGAAAAATAAGCTACAAATTCCATCAACTAAAAAAAACAACCGGGAAAGATTCAACTATTCAAAGAACATCCCCGACCAGTCGGGGAGCCAATAACTTTTGCTGTTGTAAACATAAAAAGGAAATATTATTTATGCAAGAACTATTTTCATTTAACAACAATTTCTTTTTAATTTGTTGCACGCTTAAAAACCGCTAAAAACCTCCGGGGTTTCCAAAACCTTTGCGGTTTGAATGTTTATCAACCCGTGTTATTAACGTATTGAAATACTCGTATCACAGAATATTATTCTGTGATACAATTTTATTTCATTTTGATAACATGTTGAACTATCACGCATAAGGTGAGTTATTAAGTCATGTTACACAAAACTTTTCAGTATTAACCCCGCCATTCATGGCGGGGAAGAAACAACTGCAGACAGTCTAGGCTTTAGCCACTATTTGTGCTACTAATGGGCTAAAGCCCAAATGTTTTGCTACATTTTAATCCCCTGCCTGCCTGCTGCAGGCAGGCATAAATGCCAGGGTTACTCGATAAATTGGTATGAGTAAGATAATTTATTAACGTATTCGAATACTCGTAACACAGAATATTATTCTGTGTTACAATGATACAATTTTATTTCATTTTGATAACATGTTGAACTATCACGCATAAGGTGAGTTATTAAGTCATGTTACGCAAAAATATATTTTGGCGTTAAATTCTGTAACGCAGACTTAAGTCTGCGCTACGGAATTACAAAACGAATTTGATTTATGCATAAGGCGAGTTATTAAGGTAAGCCGTTACCCTTTCAATTAAAACCGGAATAAACGCATACATTTCCTTATCACGGATACGGATGCCGGAAGCGTTTCGATGTCCGCCGCCGCCATACTCAGCGGCAATTTTCTGCACACTGATCTCCCCTTTTGAACGAAGGCTGACTTTGAATCCTTCATTCAATTCCATAAATTTCAAAGCAACCTGAACGCTATCGATAGTAAGACAAAGGTTTACAAATCCATCAGTATCGGCTTCATCAGCGCCGCTTCTTTCCATTGCTTCCTTTGTAATTATCATTACCGCTATATCATTTTTATCGCCATGCAATTTTAATGATTGGATAGCATCACCAAGTAATTTTATTTTCCCGATGCGGCTTGTATCATAAACTTTTGTATAAACATCATTTGGTTTAACTCCGGCGTTAAGTAAGTCTGCCGCAATAAAATGGATATCCGCAGTAGTTCTGTCAAAGCGGAAAGAACCTGTGTCCGTCATAATAGCAGCGTATAATGGTTCCGCAATTGAAAGATCAATTTCTACAATCGAAGTTTCTTTAATAAAATTATAAATAATTTGTCCGGTTGCCGCAAAAGAAGTTTCGGAGAATAAGTGATCTGTAAAATTTTCCGGGTCTTCATGGTGATCAATACAGATTTTCAATTTCTCGCTTTTACGAAAAAGATTTTCCATGCGTACCATCCGCTGACCGCGGTTAAAATCTAAAGCAATGAGTACATCAACTTCATTAAAAACATCACGATGCTTCTCTTCATCAAAATATTGAATAACATTTTCCGTATCCATAAACTCAAGATAATACGGCGTCTGGCTCGTATTAACAACGTGAACAACTTTCCCAAGCTTCTTCAACAAAAAATAAAAAGCTATTTCGGAGCCGATGGCATCCGCATCCGGATTAACGTGCGTGGTAAGAAGAAACGAATGGTTCTCGAGAACTATTTTCTTTAATAAACTAAAATTCATAATATTTTTCTTTTTCGTAGGGACATGCCATGGCATGTCCCTGTTAAATACTGACCGGAATAAAAAAAGGGTTCGATGCAGTTTCAACTAACATCAAACCCTGTTGAAAGATTTATTTTTCTTTAATTTGAATATCGAATATTGAACAACGAACAAAGAATAATGAAGTTTTTTTCACTTCTAAATTCTGCATTCCCCGTCTGCCCGCCTGAGGCGGGTGTTCGTTATTCATTATTTCATTTTTCGTTCCGGTTACCCGGATTAAGAAACATTTAAGCGACTTCCCAGGTGTTACCCATGCGGAAAAGTTTTTCTAACTTCCCTTTCCCTTTAAGTTTGGTAACTTCATCTAACTGGGCAAAGAGATCGCCGTCATAAGTTGATTTTTGAATTTGTCTGAAGACTCCAATAGGTGTTGGAAAATCTTTCAGATCGGAAAAGTGTGCAAGCACAAAACTTCTTCCGGGATTTTCATCAAACTCATCGTGAATCCACAGATCATTTACAGAATATTCACCGGTTGTAAGATCAACAATAACCGGATTCATTCCGTCCATACGAATTCCTTTATCGTTATTCTTTCCATAGATCAAAGGTTTTCCATGTTCAAGAACAACAACATTATCAGCTTTTGTTTCTTTATCGGTAAGCGGTTCATACGCGCCGTCATTAAAAATATTGCAATTCTGATAAACTTCAATAAATGCCAACCCGTGATGAGCGGCAGCGCGAAGCATCATTGCTTGTAAATGTTTTGGATCTCTATCAAGAGAACGGGCAACAAACGTAGCGCCAGAAGCAACTGCCATATTAACCGGCAAGAATGGGAAATCAATACTTCCGTATGGAGAACTTTTCGTCTTCTTCCCTTTTTCAGAAGTCGGTGAATACTGTCCTTTTGTTAAACCGTAAATTCTATTGTTAAAAAGGATTACTTTCAGATCGATATTTCTTCTGCAAGCGTGAATGAAATGATTTCCTCCGATACTTAAGAGATCACCGTCTCCGGCAGCAACCCAAACTGATAACTCAGGATTTGCAAGTTTAACGCCTGTAGCTATAGCCGGGGCTCTTCCGTGGATACTGTGGAAACCATACGTGTTCATATAATAAGGGAAACGGCTTGAACAACCAATACCCGAAACCCATACAAATTTTTCTTTAGGAATTCCTAATTCAGGAGATACGCGCTGCACTTGTGCAAGGATTGAATAATCACCGCATCCGGGACACCAGCGTACATCTTGATTAGTTGCAAAATCTTTTGCGGTCAATTTCACATTTTCATCCGCCACGGCGGATTTCATAACTTCATTAGTCAACATTCTCACCTCCGAGCAAAGAGATAATTTTAGTTTCAATTTCTGATGATTTAAAAGGCAAGCCTTGTATTTTATTAAACTCGATAACCTCAAGTAAAAATTCCATCTTTAACATTTTAGAAAGTTGACCGAGGTTTCTTTCCGGTACCAAGATTTGTTTATACTTACTTAGTACCTCTTTGGTATTCTTCGGGAAAGGATTTAGATATTTAAAATGAACCTGAGCTACTTTATATCCTTTCTTTTGAAGATTTGCAATAGCTTCTCTAACCGCGCCATAAGTTCCGCCCCATGCAGCAACAAGTAAATCGGCGTCTTTATCACCGGTTACTTCAAGATCAGGAATGTCATCTTGAATTTTCTTCACCTTCGCATCACGCATCCGAACCATAAATTCATGATTCTCTGGAACATAAGAAACCGTTCCGTATATATGCGCTTTTTCCAATCCGCCGATACGATGCTCTAAGCCGGGCGTTCCGGGGATTGCCCATGGGCGGGAAAGATTTTCATCTCTAGCATATATATTATAGGTCTCTTTGTCTTTCCAATAATTTACCGGAATTTCATGAAGCGAATCAACATCAGGGATTTTCCAGGGTTCAGAACCATTTGCTAAATATCCTTCGGAAAGAAGAAAAACCGGAGTCATATATTTTACAGCAATCCGGCAAGCTTCAAAAGCCATATCAAAACAATCGGAAGGAGTTGAAGCGGCAAGAATCGGAACCGGGGATTCGCCATTTCTTCCAAACATTGCTTGAAGCAAATCTGATTGTTCTGTTTTAGTTGGTAAACCTGTACTTGGTCCGCCGCGTTGAACATCAACAATAACAAGAGGAAGCTCAGTCATAACTGCTAAACCAACAGCTTCTGTTTTTAGCGCTAATCCGGGACCGCTTGTTGTAGTGATAGCAAGATTGCCCGCAAATGAAGCGCCAATCGCCGAAGCAATTCCGGCAATTTCATCTTCCGCTTGAAAAGTTTTAACGCCGAAGTTTTTATAGTTAGAAAGTTCTTGAAGAATTTCTGAAGCTGGTGTAATAGGATATGAACCAAGGAATAAAGGAATTCCCGCTTTATAAGAGGCAGCAACAAATCCAAGTGCTGTTGCTTCGTTCCCGGAAATACTTCTATATGAACCTTTTTCTAACTTTGCCGGAGCAACATGGTAACGAGTAGTAAAGATCTCGGTATTTTCTCCATAATAATAACCGGCAGTAAGAGCTTTTTTGTTGGCTTCAAGATAAACCGGTTTCTTTCCGAATTTTTTTTCAAGCCATGCAAGCGTTGGTTCTAACGGTCTGTCAAACAGCCAATACATTAAACCTAACGCAAAGAAATTTTTTGTCCGCTCAACATCTTTCATGGAAATTTGTAAGCCTTCTAAAGCGGCGGCTGTTTGTTTTGAAAGAGGAACTAAAATAACATTAAATCCGGCGAGAGAATTATCTTCTAAAGGATTGGATTCATAATGAGCTAATTTTAAATTCTTGGAATCAAATGCATTTTCGTTAACAACAATTGTAGCGCCCGGTTTTAAATCTTTTAAGTTAACTTTTAAAGCCGCGGGATTCATCGCTACCAAAACATCAGGGCTATCACCCGGAGTTTGAATTTCGAGACTGCTAAAATGTAACTGAAAACCGCTGACGCCATAAAGTGTTCCGGCTGGGGCGCGAATTTCTGCCGGATAATCGGGAAGCGTATTTAGATCATTCCCAAATAACGCTGTGGTATTAGAAAACTGTGAACCTGTAAGCTGCATACCGTCACCGGAATCACCTGCAAAACGTACAGTAACATCTTCTAGAACTTGAACTTCAACATCTTTTGCCATTGTATATTACTCTAAACTATTTTATAAAAATTTTTGTATTGAAATTTATCAAAAAGTCTCGTGTTAAAAAAGGGAGAATTAAAGATTAGTAAAAAAAATATCTTTATTCGCAAAACAAGTATTGATGAAAGAGAATGGAAAAAAGAAAAAAAGTAGAAGATTTTACTTCATAATTCCGGTTGTTCTGAAGGTACTGAAAAGACAAATTTACTCCCTTTGTCTAATTCACTTTCAACCCAAATTCTGCCTCCGTTTTTTTCAACAAATTCTTTGCACAAACCCAGTCCTAATCCGGTTCCTCTTTCTCCTCCGGTTCCCATCTTAGAATGGATTACATTAATATTGAAAATATTTTCTTGTGTAGCATCGTCCATTCCAATTCCGTTATCGTGTACCGCTATGAATAGTTTTTGATCTTCTTTATAAGCTGAGAGTTCAACCCGCCCACCGGTTTTACAATATTTAATCGCATTATTCATCAAATTACGAATGATTATTTCCAACATAGACGGATCAACAAAAGCAGTACTGTTTTTATCTATAGTGTTTAATAATTTGATCTCTTTTTTATTTGCCTGAGGAATACATAAGTTTATTATTTTATCGGCTATTTTAGCTGTTTCAACAATGACGGGATTAAAACTAATTCTTCCGGTACGCGAAGCTGAAAGGTTTAACAAATTCTCAACTAATTCAAAAGTCTTTATGGCTGTTTCCTCAAAAGCAGTAATATATTCCAATCTTTCATCATCTGAAAACTCATGGTAATCTTCTTTTAACATAATTGCGATATTTATCAAGGTATTGAAAGGACTTCTTAAATCATGTGCTATTATTGAAAACAATTTTTCTTTGGCTTCATTTAATTCAAGTAATTCAACATTCTTCAGTTTGATTTCCTTGCTTTGACCTTCAATTAGAAGATTTTTTTCTTGGAGAAGAAGATTAATCTTTTTCCTTTTGTTGTTCATTCTAAATAGAATAATTGCTATGATTAGTAAGAAAAGAATTGCAGAGATGGTAACTGCCAAATAAATTTTTTGTTTCTCATTCTCATATTTCTGGACATCCAAACTCCGCCGGTATTTATCATATTCAGATTTATTTTTCAGGTCTAAGAGTCTTTTCTGCATCCCTTCATTTTCAATTTGTAGGTTGTACTCATTATACTGTTTCATTGCTGCGAGAGCTTTATCGGTTTTCCCCTGCCTTTCATAGATTTCAGCTAAATTTGCGAATGCATCTCTAAGAATAAACTTTATTGATGATTTTTCGCCTATTACAACGCTCTTTTCAAAATTTTCTTGTGCCTCAATAAGGTTATTTCCTAACAAAAATCTTTGACCTAATCCCTTGTAAGCGCGGGCTATCCTCATAGGAATATTTTCGCTAATCGCAATTTTTAACATTTGAGTCAATTAAATTTTTGCGTTATTCCAATCATTTAAATCTCAATAAAAATTGCCTAATCCTTGGTATGCCAAAGCTGTACCAATAGTGTCATTACCGGCTTGATAAATATCTAAGGATTTCTTCAAATAAAA
>Ga0172379_10004893_pt1 | contig 19252 bp, 15 predicted proteins | sample GrowelOW334metaG_FD_119756 | JGI IMG/M metagenome (GOLD analysis project Ga0172379, IMG submission 119756) | Groundwater microbial communities from an aquifer near a municipal landfill in Southern Ontario, Canada - Groundwater well OW334 metaG | ecosystem: Environmental > Aquatic > Deep...
AGAACGGATTGGTTTGGGTCGAAGCACAAGGTATAGAAAGATTTAAGCACAAATCCACTTGAAATATAGTGGCTAATTTGGTATTTTAGTTGTTGTACGCTCTCATGATTTGATCGACCCAGCTCAAAAGGTGTTCAAAACAACTTGCATCAGGGAGACCAATCCGTACTTTGTAATTTTTTAATATCGGAAGGAGCTTCGCTCCGATAATCAATAATACTATAAAATCGAGGGAAAATGGTAAAATTTATACTTTATTTAATTCGCTGGCAGCTTTCCACTTTGATACTTGCTCCGGCAGTGGCGTTTTTTAAACACTCGCCTTCGCTATGGGGCACCAAAGAAGATTGGATTGCGGCAACAGTGGCAAATCTAATCGGAGGATGTATTTTTTTCTGGGTTGACCGATTCATATTCAAAAGCAAAGCAATTGAAAAATGGGAGATACTTAAAAAAGATAAGTGTTTTGATTGTGGTAAAATAGATTCAGTCAAAAGGCTTGTTATAGCCCTCGGAGGATATGATAGATCCTATGACACAAAACCTGAATATCGATGTAAAGAGTGTTCCGATAAAAAATTATTAGAACTAAAAAGAAATAAAAAAATTCAATAATAAATATTTACCACCCACCGCCACCACCGCCACCACCGCCTCCTCCGGAAAATCCGCCGCCGCCAGCACCTGAACCAGATGGTGAGCTCACCATGTTGGAAGCGATATTTGATGAAATATTACTAATTGCGCTATTTAAACTGTGTGCGTCAAAATTTGTAATACTGCCGCCATAAAACCAAATTGGCGAGTATGATGATATATACTTTTCCGAATAAATTTCTTTCATTTTTTCTATCCAAAGTTTGGTCATGCCAAATAAGATTGCATAAGGCAGAAATCGCTCAAAAATATTTTCTTTTTCATTGAATTGTTGGCGGTATTTTTCCGCAGTTTCCATATACATTTTAAAGCCCAAAATTCTTCTTTCCATTTCAGCCCCTTTTACAGTCCGTCTTTTCATAAAAAACGAAAATATAATTACAATTAAACCGCTGATTATTAGTGGGACGGTTAGTTCTATAAAATTGCTGCTAATTCCAACTCCAAGTACAAATAATAATACAGCAAAAATAATAAATAATATTTGTAAAGTTCTTGAATTCTTATACAAATAATTATTTTTTACTAAATATTCAGAAGCAATGGTTTGAATTTTAGGAACTGCGAGATAAAAGTTATCCTTTTTTAGAACAGAAGCTAAAATTTCTTGTTTGCCGTTAAATATCTCCTTCATCAGCCTAATCTCAACTTCAGATAATTTTTCCGTCTCATCATGTAGTTTAATAAATTTATAATCATCTGATTTTATAAATCCTAATTTTTTCTTTTCTATTTTTTCAATTTTTATAAATCCTTCAACTGCCAGTTTAATAATTGCCGCCGGTATAGACGAGGACATTAAAACTCCGTCTTTGTGCGCCAAGCCAAATTCAATCGGCGCTAATTTATCCGGTACTTCAAATTCAGGTACAATTGTTTTTTTGGATGCGGGATCTTTGCCGTATTTTTTCCACAGAAAAATACATAAAAACAAAATAAGAAGCGGAATCAAATATGCGAAATTTTCACCATTTTTTTCCCAGAAACTCGGAACATAAGGAGTAAAAATATTTTTTGGCATTTGTACTGAAATAGTTATTCCCTCATTTTTTTGAAGAGTACCGTTTGAGCTAAAATTAAGTTTATCGCCGCTCCATTCGTATTTTGCTTGATCTGTATTTTTTGAACCAAATGAACCGGTGTAGTAATCAACACTTGAATTATTTTTTGATACACTGTCTGGAAAAGAAATTGAAGCGGTAAATTTATCAATTTCCATATCCCAATAATTGCCCAGCAAATTAAAATACAGCTCATCAAAATTAGAATTATCAAATCGAATCAAATTCTCGATTTTGTATTTTATTTCATATTCATTAATTCCATTAACGGTTTTGTGTGCGTCGCCAATTTTCCAAGTAATTGTATGATTTGTTTGATCTTTTGATGTTGAATATTTGAGATTTTTTCCACTAAAATCTGTAATTTCAAGAAGTTTAACAGGTGTATTTACAAAGTTGTCTTGGCTGGTTTGCATTCTATTCGGTATTACTCGATAAATTCCGTGTTTGTCCGGCAAGCTGCCGCAATCAGCAATAATTTTTTCCGTAACATCGAGCGATGAATCTTTATTTACAACAACATCCATCTTCATTTCTGCTACATACCAGTCAATTGGATTCATCCGAATATTATCTAGAGCAAATATTTTTGATGGAAAGGCAAATAACAACAAAGCAATTAACAATATTTTTTTCATATTTATATTATAGCTGATTTTATTTGATATTCCACATATAAAGTGATTAAATATAATTAGTATTTAATTCGTTATTCGTTTTCGTCTACTGACGGATTGCGGAGGCGTAAAGGAGGAATATGGACTCAATAATCAACAACACTCAAGAACAAAAGGACATTTTTACCGATCTTGGTCTAACCGATTTGCCTGATGAAGAAAAAGGGGCGATTTTGGCAAAAATGATTGAGGTGATTCAAACTCGAACGCTTTTGCGCGTGGCTGATGCATTAACGCCTGAAAAACAAGAAGAGATGAAAAAATTAGGCGAAGGTGAAGATACTGAAGCAATGGAAAAATTTTTAACTGATAATGCTCCCAATATGACGGAATTATTTGAAGAAGAAACAAAAAAACTAAGACAAGAAATGATTGATAAGATGAATCAGGGAGGGAGTATCTAATGACAGGAGGATCCGAAGGAGGAGATAGTACTTTTTCTGAAGAAGAAATTGTAGACTTGATAAAACGAGGTACGAAGCCAGAAAAAGCAGATGAAACACCAGAACAATCAGGACACCCTGACAATATTGAGATTGAAGATGAAGAAGAGCCGATCCAAATTCATGATGATTTTGATGTAGCAGGTCAAGCATTTGGTCCTGACTATCCCACCGGTCCTAAAGAGGCACCTGATCCAACGCCGCTTTGGCCGGATGGACCTACGGTAGAACCACAACCAGCTCGATTAACAAGAGAACAGTTATTTCACAGTTTATTTGAAGGAATTATTCAAGATACAAATAAAGAAGTTGAATCTTGCGGTTCAGTAGGTCGGTTTATTGCTAAATATAAAAGAGATTCATTATCCAGAATAATAGGCGGATCAGCTGCTTCTCTAATTGCTAGCACCATTCCGGGAGCTGATATTGATTCTAATTTTATTCGCTACATTATGAGCATAATTGGTGGTGCAACAGCAGGAAGCGCCATAAATCTTAAAAGATTCGAATCCGGTCTATTATCAGATTTAAAAGAGTATCAAAAAAAAGATCGTTACGGAAATACATATTACGATATGGAAGCAATTAAAACTGCCGGCGTTCTCGAGACTATGGATTCGGACAAACTAATAAAAATTCTAGCCGGTTTAAGTGAAGTTGCTTCAATGAAAGGGCTTCAAATCAATTCCCAATTGCATAATCTAGAAAAAGCTGAATTTGAAGCAAAAGAACAAAAATACAAATGGCTTTATGACAAAAAAGCTGCATGGGCAAATCTTGGTGGTTTTAAAAAGCTAGGTTATAGTGCTGCCTTTGCACTAGGTCTTGGAGCAGCCGGTTTAGCGGCTGGAGTAATGGGAATTCCTGTTCTTGCGTCTGGTGCAGCTGCCATCGGTATTCGAAGTGGCATCCAAATTGCTTTTGGCATGATTACATCGCAAGTTCAATATTATAATAAATCTTATGAAAACACTGCTCTTCTTGAAGAAATACAAGCTGCTTTACTTAATAAACAAATTACTGCCGGAATGGAACTTCTTGATATATCCGAGCAAATTCAAAACCACAGGGATGAAGCTTATATAGCGTCTGGCAAAGGAGCTGCTGTTGGAGCAATCTGTGGTGCTGGTGTTACATTTGCCCTTCAATATTTAATGAATCATGTTAGTTTATTTCACCATAGTGAACCTGCTTCAAATGGAACTACCAAAGCAACTAATACAGAACAACAAACTGAACAGTCATCAACTGGAGCAGCTCAAACAACAGGCGCAGAACAACATAATGAACCCGCTCCAGTTGGAACTGCTAAGCCAACAGGTGCAGAGCCACCTGTTCCTCCAACAGCTGGAAAGCCCGAAATTGATATAAAAAATCAAGAATTTATGGCAGGACAAAATCCAAAACTTCATGTTGAAAATCATTATTTTTACAAAGATCTAGATCACAAAGTTCTAAATCCTGATACAACCGGTCCGCATGCCGACAAAAAACTAGCCGAAATAATAATGCAAGAGGAAGTAAAGCGAGAACATTTGCACTTTGATAATCACGCCCAATATCTAGCTGCTCGAGATCATATGGCTGAAGAATGGAGAGAAAAAGGTTTTTTTAACACCGATGGATCGTTAAAAAACTCTCCTGAAGATATAGTTCAGAAAATTAATGGAATCGAAGAAGCGCGTGAAGCAATTCATGGGGTTGCAAGCGGTGAAATTAAAGTTCCGGGTCATGAAGTATCGAATTCAGGCGGTATTGCGCATGCAGGTGAAAGATTAACCAAAGAAATGAAATTCGTTCCTACACCTGAACAGGCATTTAATTCTGCTCAATCATTTGATTCTCGCGAACAGCTCGATATGCTTCTTGATCCTAAAAATGGATATCTTTCAGCCGATACATCAACTGAATTAAGAAGACTTCTTGATGGAGGTCAGCTGAAATATGAAGATTTCAAGATATCTATTTCCGAGGGCCACCAATTTACCGATATTAAAATTCATCTTCCGGGAGGTGATCCTTCAAGAGAATATATCGGCCATCAATTATTAAAACCATTTACCCAAGAAGCGCCGGTTGACAATGTCCCGTGGTGGCAGCGAATATTTGGGCATACTCCATCAGTTGAAGATCAGTTTAAATTAAATAAAGACGGTTCGCCGATTGATAATGGACAAGGCGTGGGAATAGAAGCAAAACCTCCAGTTGCAGGAGCTGAAGTTGTAGCGACTCCATCAGATCGCGCACCCGGTCAAATATATGAACAACCGCCTGCAGTAGATGTGGACAAACATGCTTCCGGCCTTGATTTGCCAAATCCTCCGGCTGAAGCTCGCGGAGTTGTTACTCCTGAACCAACTGCCGACAATACTCCTGTGCCGCCTCCAACCGAGATTAACTCAAATCAAGATTTAAGTAACACTCCGGAAACTCATTTGCCGCCGCCGCCAGTTGAAACTCCGCAAAGCGGAGGCGGGGTTGTAACGCCTGAACAGATGACTGGTCATATGCCCGATCTCTCAAAAATAGATTATGATGATATTCCAAAAGATATAATTGCTAGCACAAAAACTGCTCATCCTGATTGGAATGCAGCACAAATTCTATTATCATATAAAGAATTTCTGAAACAACAAGCCCTAGCTGAAATTCAAAAAAATCAAGTAAATAAATAATACAAATTGTTCTAAAAAACGAAAAGCCCGTCGGGGGATGTGACCCCCGACGGGCTTGAGTATGGCTAGAGTAGAAAGCCCATAGCCACGCCGATGAATGTCTCGGTGTTCGTCTGTTTGAAGCGAAGCTCCGGAATGGTATTTCCAGATCGCTTCGAAGTTCGGAACCAAGTTATGTCTTGCCCGAAGGCAAGGTCATAACTTCTTCCGGAGGTGTAGTTTATGCCGACCAGCGGCTTGACCTTGTCCCCTGCTGTGCAGAAGACAGTGACCTTCCCGAAGTTGGCCCGAGGGCCGAACTTGATCTGGTTTTCCTCCTGAAGAGGGATCCAGATCCCAAGACCGATCTTGGTATTGTGCAGGTCCAATATGATGTCCTGCCTCTCTCGTGCGCCTTGCCACGCCTCAGTGTTAACCGCGGCGTTGAAGGTGGTGGTAAACCGGTGAGCTAGCGTAACTTGACGCTGGACTTTCTTGTTGTCGTCGCTCTGCCATCGGCAGAATGTAGCCGATGTTTCAGAGTCTACTTTCACGATGCCTAACAGATACTTCGGTCCACCATCATAGGCGAACTTCACGTAGTTGATGGGCATCGGTGTGTGATCGTTCATCACATTCGCCGGGTTGTTAGCCCCGAAACATCCGCTCGAAGCCAGAACCAGAATGATTGCGGAAACAACAAATAGTGTTTTTTTCAATTCTCTCTCCTTAGGTGTACAAGGGATTATGTTACTATCCCTATGCTAAGTATTTATTATACACTAAAAATACTCATTTGTCAAGGTCTCAACAGGTTTAAGATATATACTAATTAGTTTTTAAAGGTGATTTTATTCTTATAGTTTGTTAAAATAAATATAATGAAAAAATATTTAAATTATGTAATTGTCTCTTTTAGAGTAAATTTTACTTATAAAACAGATTTTATAATTTCCATTGTTTTTGAAATGGTTTATTTTTATATTTATTTTGCTCTATGGAAAACAGTATATACTTCAAGCGGCGATACTAGCATTGCCACCTATACACTCTCGGCCATGGTAACATATTATTTTATAACCGCATTTATTCATCAAATCGAGCCATCAGGAGCAATTTATCTTGGAGAAAATATTTGGAACGGTAATTTTACCAATGATCTGGTCAAACCATGGAGTGCCAAATTTATTGATACAATCTATACAACCGGCGAAGTCGCTTTTAAAGCTGTAATGTACCTTCCATTTTTTATATTTATTTATATCTCGGCACACTCATATATAATTCTTCCCACATTGTCTAATTTTATATTGTTTTTTGTTACTATTTTTTTAGCATTTTTTCTGATGCTTTCCTACCAGATGATTATGCATGCACTAACTTTTCACTTTGGCGATCAGGATGCAAATATCGGACTTGTAACTTATTTAGTTTCCTTTGTTGGCGGAGGTGTAGTTCCGTTGGCATTGTTGCCAAACAAACTTCAATCAATAGTAAATATTTTGCCTTTTAGATTTATTTTTAATGAACCGGCGAATATTTTTTTAGGAAAAGTTTCTTTTAATATTATAGTTTTAGATTGGTTGCAAATATTACTTTGGATTTGTGTTTTTTATGGAGTACATATCATTGTTTTTAATAAAGGAGTTAAAAAATATACCGGAGTTGGAAGATGAAAAAATATTATAAAATATTAGTTATAATTTTAAAAAACGCTTATATTAGAGATTCTAAGATTCCCGGATATATTTTTATGAATCTAATGTTTCAATTTGCCGAAATGACCGTCACAATTATCTTTTTTAATGTTATTTTTGAAAACACAAAAACACTAGTCGGCTGGAATTTTTATCAAGTGCTTTTTCTATACATGTTTGCAAGAATGACATTTAGCCTTCACAAAGCATTTTTTCGAGGAGGTTTTAACTTGATAAGCGGAAATTTGATCAGAAATGGAGATTATGATTTTTATTTGACTAAACCTGTGAATTCTCTATTTTTAGCATCAGTCAATAAACCGAGAATCTATGAATTTATTGCAATTATTTTTCAGATTGGAATCGCAATTTGGGCAATTGTGATTGGAAATTTAGCAATTAGCACTTTAAGCGTTTTTTGGTTTATATATCTCGCAATACTTGCATCGATTCTACTCTATTATTTAGCAGTTCTTACAGTTACGCCAGTCTTTTGGTTGATAAAAGTTTGGTCGCTTCGAGATGTTGTGCCTAGGTTGCAAGCTTTTATGAGATATCCGCTCGGAGTATTTCCGGGTTATCTGAAAATTATTCTAATGGGTATTTTTCCAATAATGGCTACTTCTTATATACCAGTCAGGACTCTTTTTTATCCTCCTGAAATGAAGTATATTTTATATATGACTCTAATTACGCTAATATTTGTGTTTATTGGAAGATGGTTTTGGAAATTAGGAGAAAAAAATTATGGAAGCGCCTCAAGCTAAGATAATAATTGAAGCGAAAAATATTACAAAAAAATTTATCAAAACATCTTGGAATAAAGATGATATTTTTCATTTTAAAAAAGAGGAAAAAATAGCTGTGGATAATATGAGTTTAAAAATTGAGGAAGGCGAGCTTGTCGGCTTTCTTGGTCCAAATGGAGCAGGGAAAACCACCTTTTTGAAAATATTATCAGGCATTATATGGCCAAATAGTGGAGAAGCAAAAGTTTTGGGATTTAAACCATGGGACAAGAAAACGGAATTTCTGAAACAAATGGCAATTGTTATGGGGCAAAAAAATCAACTCTGGTGGGATTTGCCGGCAATCGATTCATATAATTTATTAAGAGAAGTTTACGCAATTGACCCAAAAAAATTCAAGAAAAATCTCGATAATATGGTTGACATTTTAGATATGCGTGAAGTATTGACTAGGCGTCTACGAAATATGTCTTTGGGTGAAAGAATGAAATGCGAGCTAGTGGCATCGCTTCTTCATGACCCAAAAGTGTTATTTTTAGATGAGCCGACTATCGGACTTGATGTAGTGTCATCTCAAGCAATTCGAAAGTTTCTTAAAGAAATTAATCAAGAAAAAAAATGCACCATTGTTTTAACCAGTCATTATATGGGTGATATTGAAGCTTTGTGCAAAAGAGTTGTTATTATCAATAATGGTAAAAAAATTTACGATGGCGACTTGGTTGGTCTGAAGGAAAAATATGCGCCTGAAAAAAAGATTGAAATATTTTTAGCTACTTTAAAAGATAAAGAAAAATTTGCAAAAATTAAAGCCAAGAAAAAATCTTTAAATGAAGGCAAAGGTATCATTTTAGCTGACAAGGAAGAAATTGGCAAGTTAGCACAAGAGGTTTTTGATAATTTTGATATTGAAAATATATTGATCTCGGATATAGATACTGAAGAGGTTATCTCCAAAATTTTTAAAGAAAATAATTAGAACTATTGAAATATTATCCACCATATTGACAGATTTTGTATTTGATTTTAATATTAAAAATAAGCAATCGATTGTGAAATAAGCAATGCGATTAGCATGTGTGTTCATCAAGAGGTGATGGCATTATGCTCAATGGATGATGGTTTTCGTCACTCGGGTGGTGGGGAAGGTTACTGCCACCACTGACCACTCCAAGCAGTATTTCTTGCGACAATCGTCGCAGAGAGGCAATACATCATGAGCAGAATCCTGTTTGTGGTAATTGCCATCATGATGCTGTTTTGCGTTTGCCTAACGGGTTGGGCGATGCAGCAGCCAGCATCATTGACGGCACAGACGATCATTGCTACTGGCAACTCGCCGCCTTCACAGATGATGAATATGGCGTGGCGGTCGATGACTACTTCCGCATATGCGGCATCTCAATGTGAGGCTACGGCACGTTCGGGCATTCAACGTGGCGTATCCTTCACCACCTTCGATCGCGAATCTACATCTACACCGAAGATCAACCAGACCAGGGTCGCCACGAGCACACACACGGCGGCGATGGTAAGCACTAACGCGCAGAAGAGCGCAGCGCAGCACACGGCTCCATTCCTGTCGTAGCTAAGAGTCGGCACGGCAGGGCTTACGGAGGCAGATGAGGAATCTGTTCCCGCGGAGCAGAACTAGAGTGAAGGGTCTCTCCTTCAACTGCAAGACCAGACGCCGGTTTTCCCCTTGAGGGAGCCGGCGTCTTTACATTTCAGAACTAAACGATTGATTTTTATAAGTTTTAAGACTATAATATAAATATCAAATTATTTTGCGGGTATCGTATAATGGCTATTATATCTGCCTTCCAAGCAGAGGACGCGGGTTCGATTCCCGCTACCCGCTCCAGAAAAATGTAACTAAATTTTAGTTACATTTTTTTGTAGTGGGATGAGAACCCGCCTGCTCAAGGAAGTGGAGTTTGTCTTGTGCAAAAATATATATTATCCAAATGGAGAAAACTAAAACGAAAAGTGGGTAGGGGGCCCCGCTTTCGATTCCCGCTACCCGCTCCAAAAAAAATACTCGCCTTGAGGTGAGCATTTTTTTTGAGATTTTATATTCTTACTAATACTTATTGATTTTCTTTGGAATCCAACCCATCAAGCTAAAGCCGCTATCTAGTTTTCTGATTTGCTGATATGTTGCCAAATACTGGTCTTGCAGAATAATTATTTGACTGGAAATAATATATTTATTAGCATCTCCAGCTGTATTTTTAACAGCTTCTTTTAATGTTGATATTTGGGTTGAGTTTTGTTCAAGAGTTGTTTTTGCGATTTTCAAATTTTTATAATCCGGACCAATAAAGAATTTTGTATATTTTGATCGCGCATTTACCGTATCAATGGATTTGTTGATTATATCTTGGTTTTCCACCTGTTTTTTAATTGCTGCCCGAATTTGTGTAGCTGTATCTGTATCGGTTATTTTATATGATGTTCTGACAATGTTTTCAGCAACTTCAGCTAACTGTTTTGCTTGCACTGCAGATTCAGTTGTTTTTGGAGTGTAGGCAGGTTGGCTTGCTTTCACAGCCAGCTGTATTTGTTGTTCAGCCGAGATTATTGATGATGTTGAGCCTGCTGAATTTGAATTAGAATTAGAGTTCGATGTTATAGTCGTTGTGGTTTGAGCTGAATTTGTGTTTGCACTTCCAGAGTTAGTATTAGTATTATTAGAGTTTGTGTTTGCATTATTAGTATTAACATTTCGGATTGTTGTTTCAGTTGCAGCAGACTCTAAAGATGGATCAGATACGGTTTTAACGCTGATATTGTTAATGTATATCCGATCATCTCCGCTTCCCCAGAAACCGATATTAAGGTTTGTATCCATGGCTGTTGTTATACTTAATTCATAATGTTTCCACGCGCCAAGGTCATTGCCGAAATTATAAATTGTTTGCGGTCCAAATTTATCAGCATATTGCAATTTAAGATAAAGCTTACCAGTTGGAGCAGTTGTAACCTCACCCATAGCATCAAATGAAATAATATTTTCACCGGCAGGAATAACCCCATCATTAAATATCCAGTTTGTATTATCTGCAACATTATCACAAGTAGCATAAATGGCGCCTTCGATGTTCCATCTCTCCCATTCGTTGCTGGCAAGTTTCATATTCCACTTATCTGCAATTGATGGTCTGGCTCCAGCTGTGGCGAAATTTCCATTTAATATTTTTTCAGAATAAACAGGTTCAGCAATTTTTGTTTTAAAGCTCACATTATCCAAGTAAATTCGGTCGTCTCCTTCACCTAAAAATCCGACATAAAGTTTTGCTTCAGATGCGGCAGTAACTGTTTTTGTATAATTTTTCCAAATTCCATTGTCCTGACCTATTTCCCACGAGAAAGTATCGCTTTTGTCATTTGCATATTGAAGTTTCATGAATAGTTTACCGGTTTTAGTCATATCGCCCATAGCATCAAATGAAATAACATTTTCTCCGGTAAGAATTGCAGCATCATTATTAATCCAAGCAGTTTGATCAGCTGAATTATCTGCCATTAAGTATGTCTTTCCTTCAATATTTAGTCTTTCCCATCCTGTTGATGATTCCATATTCCAGTAGCGAGCAAATCTTTCGCGCAGAGTTCCTTCCCCAGTTACTATTGCCTCATCAAAATTTCCATTATATATTTTTTCACTGTATCGAACAGTGCTTGCTGAAGCTGTTTCACTTGTAGAGGACGAGACTGTTTTTACACTCACATTGTTTAAATATATCCGATCATCGCCTGCGCCGAAAAAACCAACATAAAGTTTTGAATCTTTTGGAGTAACAATCGCTTTTTCATAGTGTTTCCAAGTGTCGCCGTCATTTCCAAAATCCCAAGTTACTTCTTTAGCAGTTTTGTCGGCATAAACAAATTTAAAGTAAAGTTTTCCTGTTGAACTTACTGCTTCGCCTTTAGCATCAAATTTAATAATGTTTTCCCCAGCTGTAACATTTGCGTTATTGTTCATCCAACCAATTTTATCAGCTGGATTATCACAAGTTGCATAAATGTCGCCTTCAATGTCCCATCTTTCCCAAGCATTATTCATCTGGTTCATGTTCCAGTCTTGTGCCCACTTAGGTCGTGCATCTGCTTGAGAAAAATTATTATTTAGAAGATTTTCTGTATATTTTGGATCGTTAATTTTGTTTTTAACACTTACATTATCAAAGTTAATTCGATCATCATTCTGACCTAAGAATCCGACATAAATTTTAGCGTCTGAAGTTGTAGTTAGGGATTTGGAAAAATGTTTCCAGTCGGTTGTATCAGGTGTAATCTCCCAAGTTAATATTTTTGTTGTACTATCATTAAATTGAAGTTTAAAATAAATTTGCCCTGTTTTAACTGCTTGAGCCATGGCGTCAAATTCAATTACATTTTCTCCGGCAGGAATTACGGCGTCGTTATACATCCAGCTTGTTAGGTCGGCACTATTATCACAAGAGGCGTAAATATTACCCTCAATATTTAGTCTTTCCCATTGGCTCTCGCCGCCAATCATATTCCAGTATCGGGCAGCTCGCTCAAGTTTTGTAGTTTCAGAAGTAGCTAAAGCCTCGCTAAAGTCTCCATTATAAATCTTATCACTGTATCTAACTTCAGGAACAGTTCCGGCTTGAAAGAAATTGGTTTTGCTTAAATATATCCAGATTAAACATGCAGCCAACAATATTCCGACAATAACAAATAGCAAAATCGGCCTTTTATTAAGCTTATTATACATCTCCATTACGCCCTCCGCTTTAAGTTATAATAACTATATTTATTATATATCTAAAATAAGCAAAGCGGAATACTTTTTTTAATGTTTATTATCTTACAAGTCCAAGAGGTCTATACCAGCCTTGAGGTTTTTTGCATAAAGGACAATTTTTCGGTGCTTCTGTTCCTTTGTGAATATACCCGCAGTTTTCACATTTCCATTCTTTTTCAGTATTTGATTTATACAAGCTGCCATCTTCCAATTTTTGGGCTAAAAGCAAATATCTCTCCTCGTGTTTTTTTTCAACTTCTCCAATTTCTTTAAATAAAGTAGCAATTGCTGTTTCGTTTTCAGCGCGTGCAACTTTTTCAAAATCAGGATACATTGATTCGGTTTCAAATTTCTCTCCTCCTGCTGCTGCTTTCAGATTTTCCACTGTTGTACCGATAGAATGAATATCATAAGTATTGGTCATTTCAACTTTTCCTGACATATGCTCATATTCTTCTTCAGCATGAGCCCGTTCATTGTCTGATGTTTCTTCAAATATTCGAGCGATCCATTCAAAACCTTCTTTTCTTGCCTGTTTGGCAAAAAACATATACTTATTTCTTGCCATTGATTCGCCGGCAAAAGCCTTTAGCAAATTTTCTTGTGATTTTTTTCCACCCAAGGTGGATTTCATATTATTTAACATATTTCCTCCTGTTTACATTCTAATCTAATGCAGGAATAATTCAATTGTAAAAACATTGAAAAAAGTATCAATTTATGCTAATGTATAAGGTGTCTGCAAATAAAATAGTTTTTATCAACAGACACTAAAAAATGCCCTGGTAGCTTAATGGATAAAGCAACAGCCTTCTAAGCTGTAGACTACTGGTTCGACCCCAGTCCAGGGCACCACGCTAAGTGTGGTGAAAGCGACGTATAGCGTCGCACCAAAATTTCGCATGGTGGCTTGTATACTAAAGGGATTATACAACCGTGTTAGTTGACGATTGAACATTAACATTTTATTATTGATACATGGCGTTAAAAAATTGTGTAATTTGCAGTAAAGAATTTTATGTGAAACCATCACAAGACAAGCTTGGTTGGGGTAAATATTGTTCTGTCGCGTGTCAAAGGAAAGGACAAAGAACAGGTCAAAAAGTTGCTTGCTATATCTGTGAAAAAGAAATTTATAGGCCTAAGCACGAACTAGAACGGTCAAAAAGTGGACTTTCATTTTGCAGTAAATCATGCCAAGCAATATGGCGAAATAGAGTATATTCTGGAGAAAATCATCCTCATTGGAAAGATGGATCGAACCAAGATTATCGTAGTATGCTATTAAATTCTAAAAATGAAAGAAAATGTATACTTTGTGGAGTTATTGATTTGCGAATACTTGTAGTGCACCACCTTGACGAAAATCGAACAAACAATAATTTAATTAATTTATGTTGGGTTTGTCATAATTGTCATCATCTAATTCATTGCCATAATGTAAATTTGTAAATCGCATGGTGGTTGTAGCTCAGCTGGTTAGAGCACTTGGTTGTGGCCCAAGAGGTCGGCGGTTCAAATCCGCTCAACCACCCCATAAAAAAAACATCCAAAAGATGTTTTTTTATTACTCAAAAAATACTTTAGTAATATAAGCAAAAATAATTCCCAGTAAGAAAATAAAAAAACTGGTGATTGATTTTTTAAGATTTGATTCTTTATGAAGTTCAGGAAGTAAATCAGAAGCAGAAATATAAATAAATCCTCCGGCAGCAAATGCAAGCACAATCGGGACAAAATTTTCCGATTCCTTGCCAATTATGTATCCAACGATGCCGCCAATAATGGCGGTACATTGAAAAATAAAATTATAAATCAATGCTCGCTTTGCCGGCATTTTTGCCTTGAGTAGGATTGCAAAATTACCGAGTTCTTGTGGAATTTCGTGAGAAATAATCAAAAGCGAAGTAATTACTCCAAGTCGAATGTCTACTAAAAATGCGCCGGCAATTATTAATCCATCTGCTAGGTTGTGAATTCCGTCCCCGATTAAAACAAGCGATGAAACCGGATGAGTATCGCAATCATTTTGCTCATGACAATGACGCCAATGAAGAATCCGTTCGATTATAAAAAATAAACAAAACCCGGTTAGAATTAATGTGGAGGCTTTAACTCCTTCAATTTTTTGATACACTTCGGGAATTAAATGAAAAAAAGCACCGCCAAGAAGAGCACCGGTTGCAAAGGCAACTAAAATAAAAATTAATTTTTCAAGCTGCTTATTTTTAAAAAAAAGAGCAAAAGCGCCGACAAAGGCAATTAATCCATTTATAAGAGTTGCGCTAAGTATCCAAGTTAATGTTGTCATGATATAAAAATATTCTATCTTCTACTTATAGTCAATGATATAATATATTATGAGATCCTAAAGGAGGGAAATTGAACGATTTTCATACTCTTTCTATTAATCAAACTTTAAAAAAAATTGAGTCAAGCGAATCCGGCCTTTCTTCAGAAGAGGCAAAATCTCGCGCGGAAAAATTTGGCCCCAATTCTTTAACTTCCAAAAAAAAGACTAGCCGTATTATTTTGTTATTAAACCAATTTGCCAGCCCTTTGGTCTATATTTTAATAATTGCTGCTGTTGTCGCTTGGACCATGAAAAGCGCCCTAGATGCGCAGGTAATTTTATTAATTGTAATAATAAATGCCTTATTCGGATATTTTTATGAAATAAAAACAGAAAAAGCACTTGAAGCGCTTGAAAAAATTATTAATTTAAAAAGTAGAATTAAAAGAGACGGCAATTTTATAGAAATAGATTCAGTTGATATTGTAAACGGTGATATTGTTGAAATAGTTTCAGGGATGAAAATTCCCGCAGATATCAGAATAATTGAATTATATGATTTAACGGTAGATGAATCATCCCTGACCGGTGAATCTGAACCGGTTGTAAAAAAAGAAGTTATCATACCGCCAAATACTCTTCTCTCCGACAGAGTCAATATGCTTTATGCCGGTACTATGATTATCTCTGGCCGCGGAGCGGGCGTTGTGGTTGAGACAGGGGACAGTACAGAATTTGGTCATATCGCCCAAGAAGTAACAGATACAACAGTCGAACCGACGCTGCTTCAAAAACAGCTCGCTTTATTCAGCCGAAAATTATTATATTTAGTAATAATTGCCATGATATTTTTAATCGTTCTTGGCCTGTCAAATCATATGGCAATTTTAGATATTGTGCTTGTTGCTATAGCTGTTGCTATAGCTGTTATTCCCGAGGGACTGCCGGCGGTAATTACCATAACTCTTGCTTATGGCGCTTTTAAAATGTCAAAGCGAAAAGCCATTGTTCGAAAATTATCAGCTGTTGAAACTTTAGGTTCGATTACGGTTATTGCGTCTGATAAAACCGGAACGCTTACTCACAATCAACAGACCGTTAAAAAAGTATATACTTTATCCAATATATTTGATGTTGAAGGATCAGGATATGAACCCCGCGGTATGGTTAAAGTTAATGATAAAAAAATCAATATTCATGAGCACCCCGATTTATTTCGGCTGGCAACGCTCGGAGTACTTTGCAATGACGCCAATATTTTTGAGCGCGAAACAGGCGATTTTAGCGTTGAAGGTGATCCAACCGAAGGAGCGCTTACATGTTTTGCTTTGAAAAATCATATTGACAAAGAAACACTTGATGAAAAAATGCCGCGCCTTGATGAAATTCCATTTGAAACAATCAATACTTACATGGCCACACTTCATAAAAGCAAAGGCAAAAATATTTTAGTTGTAAAAGGCTCAATCGAAAAAATGCTCGATTTTTCAGATTATATATTAAAAAATAACAAAAAAATTAAACTAACCGCCGAAATTAAAAAACAAATTTTGGAAGAAAATAATAAGTTTGCCAGATCGGCTTTGCGTGTTTTGGCAATTTCTTATCTTGAAACTAATGCAAAAACAATTGATAAATCAGACCTTAAAAATATGATTTTTGTAGGATTTTTCGGTATGATTGATCCTCCCAGAAATGATGCAAAACAAGCAATTGCAAGTTGCCGTCTTTCCGGTATCAGAACTATCATGATTACTGGAGATTATCCGATAACTGCTCAAGCGGTTGCGTTTGATTTGGGAATAATAAATGATCGTCTTGAAAATGTTGTAACCGGTGCTGAAATAGAAAAAATGTCAGACGAAAAATTTAAAAGTACAATTAAGACTCATTCTGTTTACGCTCGTATTACTCCGGAAATGAAACTTCAAATTGTTGAGGAACTTCAAAAACAAGGCGAACTTGTTGCTGTAACCGGTGATGGCATAAATGATGCTCCGGCGCTCAAAAAAGCAGATATTGGTGTAGCAATGGGCAAAGGCGGAACCGATGTAACGCGAGAAGTGGCCGATCTTGTGCTTTTAGACAACAATTTCGCAACAATTGTTGCGGCAATTGAAGAAGGCAGAACAATTTTTCAAAATATTCGTCGTTCCGTATTTTTCTTGCTCTCCACAAATATTGGAGAACTATTAATCATAGCTTTTGGTTTGATTCTTGGCTGGCCTCTTTTGCTTCTGCCAGTTCAAATTCTTTGGATGAATTTGATAACTGATGGAACAGCCAATATTGCGTTGTCTCTTGAACCGACTCACATAGGACTGATGAAATATAAACCAAGAAAAACCAATGAGCCAATTTTAAATGGGATTATTTTAAGAAGAATATTTGTTGTAGCTGTTACCATGACTTTAGGAGTTTGGTTTATATACAACTATGGAATCAGGAATAATTTTGACATGATTTTGATTCGAACTTATATTTTTGGTTTTATGATAATCATTCAATTATTAAATACATTTAATGCCAGATCTCTTCGCGATTCGCTCTTTAAATTGCCTTTATTTAACAACCCGTTTTTATTAGTTTCAATTGCTATTTCTTTTGCTATTTCTTTGTCCACTTTTTATGTCGGATTTGCTCGAAAAATTTTTCAAATAAGCTATATAGATTTTAGCCAATGGCTAATACTTCTGCTAATAAGTTTTGTAATTATTTTTGTAGTTGAAATTGAAAAAATTGTTGCCAGAGTCAGAGTGGCTAAATTCTAATATTTTTTAAAAAGCAGCAGCCCCTGTCTTAATGACAGGGGCTCAAGTTTATCCAAGCTCTCTGTAGAGGTCGAGCAGTCTCGCTCTATAGGCTTGGGGGTTGTTTTCGGATCGGGCGTAATTTTGCAGCTCTGCTGTATAATCTCGCCGCCTTTTCTCATTAGTCAGCAGATCGTGGCTTATTTTCGCCCAGCAGATCGGTTGTTTGACTAATGCCAATTCCTCAATCGGCATGTTTTCGTCATGGGCGCTGTGCCTCATCACTAGAGGTACGGCTCCGCAGTGCTCTCCCTCTTGCATCATTATACCATATGACTCGGTCTCCGATGGGAACACTAGAACGGGGATGATCTGCATCAGCCGAATCATCTCATCATGTTGCTTGCCGTCCAAAATGACTACATCATCTTGCAGTCCCAGTTCGTCGAACTTGCGACGAAGTTCGGTTCTATATTTTTCAGGACCGGGTCCGCAGATAACCAGTAGCGGAAAATCTGGTGTTCGTTTGTCTTGGAAGACCTGCTTGAGTTCGTACAGATACTGAACCAAGAACTCAAGGTTCTTTTCAGGACTTACTCGACCAAGACACCCAATCAAAGAACGACTTCGCAAATGAGATGGCAGTTCATTGTTGCGGAACATCGTCTCATATCCAATGGCGTCGGTTGGCGTCATCAGCTCGGGTTTTAGTACGAGGTTTTTCAGCAGGATTAGCTCTCCCCCGAAACCGGTTGCTTCGTGCAACTGGCTTCCGAACCACAGGCTTGGGACTGTCCGCCACCTTGCATTCTTTGCAATCCTTATGGTTCGAAATGTATGAGCTTCTTTTGCTCGCTCCCTCATAGATTTGTTCTTGACCCGCAAGTCAAGATACATCCAATCATGAGTGTGAAAAGTAACCCCATAGCCTCTGCCTAGTGCTGTGGCTGCGTGGGCTAGATACTCGGCAACTTGATGAGTGCCGTGTACATGAATGCCGATCAGTTCCTCTAGAGTGGCTAGCTTTTGCTGTAAGTCCAAACTAATCTTATTTCCCCACCATGGGGTTGCATAAGGAACTGCGATCCGATATCCTTCGTCCGTTTCAGCAATCCATTTTGGAATCCAGTCGATTGGTACTGATGGCAATGTCCAGACATCACTCCTTGAGGTTGTGTCTGGATAATACGGGCTAACATACTGACATAGGCAGTCGCGGTACAGAATTTCACTTATGGTTCGAAGAACATCTGCTACTCCGTTGAGCGCTTCAATCTTAGTTTCTGCCCCATGTGCAACTTTTCTCAATCCAGATACCTCCTTGAGCGTTGTCGATTCATTATATCTCGGAGAACCAAAAAAATCAAGCCTGTGTAGAGGTTACATACATTTGAGACTCTGGCATGTTTTGTAAAAGATAATCAATCGGCGTTTTGTTGCCTAAAGATTGATGTATTCTTTTTGTATTGTACCATACAAGATGATCTATTAACT
>Ga0172379_10004894_pt1 | contig 19252 bp, 12 predicted proteins | sample GrowelOW334metaG_FD_119756 | JGI IMG/M metagenome (GOLD analysis project Ga0172379, IMG submission 119756) | Groundwater microbial communities from an aquifer near a municipal landfill in Southern Ontario, Canada - Groundwater well OW334 metaG | ecosystem: Environmental > Aquatic > Deep...
GCAGCCATAAAAAGGGCATCTCCGGTAGCCATCGCCGCTTCGTGAAGTCCGAGGAATGCGAAGTTGGTGGTATAAAGCAGGTCGCTTACCCGGTCGCCGTTTTGTCCGATCAGTGAGGCTTCGTTGGTGCCATACGCTTCATTGCTCTGGGGGGGCGGGAACCTGCCCATTTTCAAGTCACCCAATTCCTCCCGGATGGCACCGCACGAATCCTGCAGTTTCAGCAGGTCATTGACCATCCGGTTAAGGTAATTCCGGTGTTCGGGGGTATCCTTCACCCTGACCAGCCAGGCCAGCGGTAAAATCATCCTGGCCTTTTCCTGTGCCAGACCGTTGGTCCACGACCATCCATCGGGATAGTTCTTCATGGTGATATCGATCCCCTTTTCAGCCCTGTCAAGAAAAAGCGGATACTTTGTCTTATCATACGCCCAAAGGAAGCAGGCCCATAAATAAGCCTCAAAATGCGGAGCCATGTTTATGATGTCCCTGTTGAAATAGTATTCCCAGCCATTCTGTGTAAATTCAGGCAAATCAATGCGGTCGCCCCTGAATCCGGATACTCCGGTGGTCCGCAACTGGGCTAGCAGGCACCTCAGGAGGATCTTATCCCATTGATTCGTCTTGTTCAGCGCCGAGGATACCATGATGCCCATCATCTCCCGCGCATTGTCGTCACCATAATTGGCACGGTACCAGGCGTAATTTGTAATACCCCATGGAATCAGCCCGAAGGCACCGTGGGTGGAATCGGCCCATTCATTCTGGGCAGCAGTTGAACGTACCAGGTAATAATCCAGCAGGTTTTTCGAAATCTCCGGGTAATTCCTGTTCCCGAGCAGGGCCCCCGCCGAGGCAAACGCCATGGCCGTTTCACCGATGCAGTCGCCACGCTTGACCGTTCCCACCGGCTGGGACCCCCCTTCATCTATCACGGACATGATAGCCTCATAGGATCCCTGACGGCCGCTGTCGACGATCATATTCGCATTGAGGTACCATTCGATACCTGCTTTGACCGCTTTTTTCTGATATCCCGGAGGCAGCTTTTCATTGATTTTATAAAACGGTCTGACCGCCGGAGTCCAGGTGATATCAGTAATGACTGATTCCGGCAACAGGAAAGTGAGGATTTGCTTCCATACCTGTCCCCATTCCTTCTGCGGTGCATACCTGCCTCTGACCAAATGACTGAAGGAGGAGGCCGAAACCAAAACATCATATTCAGGCAACTTGAACAGTAAGGGAGAATACTTCTCAGGCAGTCCAAACTGAGCCCGATCAAATCCGGCCACCCGGGCTGCCACCATCAGGCTGTTTTTAATATCAGTGGGAATATAGGATAATCCATTGGCAACCATAATATTCAGGCTATCAGCCCCCCCCTTGAAGAAAGATGAGTTAACAACTACACGCTCCACGGTACTCTTCACCGGTTCACCAATTTTCACACCGGGCAGGTAGGATGGGAATTCAAGATAAACACGGAGGTTTTTACTCTTGACCAGTGCAAAAAATCCGGGGGTAAGGATCAGGCATTTGGATGGGTATTCATCGGCGACAACCAGGACTGCTTCTCCATTTCCCGCGGCAATCACGGTTTGTCCGGGATTATCATACCAATTGATTTTTATCCGGTTTTGGGCTTTCAGAATTCCATACAGATCGTTTGCAGGGGGGCAGTAAACATGAATAACGTTTTTGTGGCCTGAGCAGGCCACAAGAAAAAAGAAAAGGATCAGGAGATTGAACAGCTTTAATCTCCTAAAAAACCAACACCGTGCCATGATCAGCTGTTAAGAATTTTTGCCTTTCTGTTTAAAAATTCCTCCTCAGTGATAATTCCGCGTTGCTTAAGGTCAAATAACCTCTCCAGTTCTGCAGGAACATCCGTCTTATTGTTCTGCTGTCCGGCTAAAATCGCATTTGCCAGTTCAGATGCCTGCCTTTTGACCTGATTATCTTTGTATTCTTCCTGCATACGGGTAATTGTATCCTTGAGTTTGGAAGGATTCTCTACAAAGGAATAGGTGGTGGAACCAATTTCAGCAGCTGTTTGGATCTGAACATTTCCATACCCGAATATCTTTCCCCAGAATGACTGGTTATAGGTTACATTATTGATTTTATCGAGCGGACTCTCCTTTGAATTATTCGAAAATACACCGAATTCATCAACAATTCTCAGATTGGTGACAGCCCAGATATTATTACTCCTTTCCACCAGTTTGTAATAAAAAAATAGTGCGGTAACTAATGTTATTAATAAATAATAACCGCTGTAAACCAAAAGTATAAATCCCACAATAACCCCTGCAATTAAAATTAAAAATGGAACAATCATGGTAAACCAATGCAATTTTGTTTCCAGAATTAATTTTTCGTCTTTTTTTAATTGTGTTTTCATGATTATTTAATTTCCCGGATCTGACATCGAATCTCTTTATAATTATTGACGGAATATATATTGCTGATAAATCCTGCATGAATCTTTTGCCCGTCAGCCTTTTTCAGCACCACTTCATCAACTTTCACCCCAACCTTTTTGCTAAATTCAATCAATTTATGCTTACTGGCAAATATATTTTTCAAGAAGCCGATTTCCCAGATGGGTTTTCCAAAGAATTGCTTTTGTGTATAACCGAGCATTTCAATCAGGAAAGGATTTACATCTATAATCTCTCCACTTTCCGCATCCATAATCAGCATCCCTTCTTTTGCCGATTCAAAGAGGTGCCTGTAACGAGTTTCAGAGATGGTTAACGCTTCATTGGTTTTCTTCAGTTCAATTTCCAAGCGCTTGTATTCCGAAATATTCGTGAAAGTCATCACCAATCCGTCAATGTGGTCGTCGACTGTCCGGTAGGGCATGATCCGCACATTAAACCATCTGCCGTCAATGGTAGTGATGGCTGTCTCGGTTGATATCAATGATTTAATCACCTGCCGGGCGTGCTTATCAATTTCGGGGTACTTTAAATCGGTCGCCAGATCGGTAAATGGTCGTCCGATATCGGAATTACGGAGTTTAAAAACATGGATTGCCTGATCAGTAAATCTTCTGATATTTAATTCTTTATCAAGGAAAAGAGTAGCGATTTCGGTACTATTAAGCAAGTTCTTCATGTCATCATTAGCCCGCGCATAATCTGTCACCTTGCTTTGCAGTTCAGCATTCACCGTCTGGAGTTCCTCATTCAGGCTTTGCATCTCCTCCTTTGAGGTGGTCAGCTCCTCATTGGTGGATTGTAATTCTTCATTGGTCGACTGCAATTCCTCGTTAGTCGATTTCAATTCCTCCTGGGAGGTCTGCATCTCCTCGCGTGTACTTTGCAGATCTTCGAGGCTGTGCTGAAGTTCCTGCTCCAATTCCCGGTGTTTAGCGGTCGACATTCTCTTCCCTGTTTTCAGATGCACCGGGTCCTGGTCAGGCCTGATCTGCATATCATGAAATAAAAAAAGTATCAGGCCTTTGACTGCCTCCGGGCTGCTCAAACGCTGAACCGTGAGGTCAATAAAATGTGGTGTTCCATTGTTGTCGATCTTGATGTTGTGGATGACCGAAGCGTCAAAATTTTTCGCGGCATTGCGGAAAGCAGCCGGAAGAACCTGTCGCAGTCCTTCCCGGGCCATGGCGTAAATATTCATATTTGCTTTGCCGGCAGCCGGTTCAAGATATTTCCCGGTGCGGCCGGTGATATACACAAGATCACCCGTGTCGTTGACAAGCACGCTGGCAGGGGCAAATTGTTGGAGAATAATCTGGTCGGTAAGGGCCTGGATGTTTTCGACAATGATAGGTGCCATACTTTTTTTCGCTGCTATAGATTTAGGGTGGTAAAATGAGCTGGGAAAATTAAAAAGACTGTTGGCAAGATCAAATGGAGATCGCTGAAAAATTTTACATTTTGTATCAAGCTCTTTAAATCCGTCATTCTGATTTCCCAGGGTTTCAGCCGTTCCCAGCATCATGATTCCCCCGGGGTTAAGACTGTAATGAAAGAGGACCATCAGTTTTTTCTGCAATTCCGGCTCCATGTATATCAGCATATTCCGGCAGGTTATCAGATCGAGTTTGGTAAAGGGCGGGTCCTTGATAACGTTCTGCGGTGCAAACACAACCATTTCGCGTATGGCGGCATTCACACGGTAACCAGCCGGTTCAATGGAAAAAAACCGCGTTAACCTTTCAGGATTTACATCAGCGGTGATATTCAGCGGAAACAGTCCTTTCCGGGCGATTTCGATCGCATCCTGGTCGAGATCGGTGGCAAATATCTGTAAACTTAAGTTTTTGGGGGTCTTAAGTTTATCCATAGCCTCTTTGAAGATCATTGCAAGGGAATAGGCTTCCTCGCCCGTGGAGCAACCCGTTACCCAGGCCCGAAGCACATATCCGGCGGGAAGATTGTCAAGCAATTGGGTAACAAGTTTCTCTTTGAGCGCTTCCCATACCGCACCGTCACGGAAAAAGCTGGTGACCCCGATCAGTAATTCTTTGAAAAGGATCTCGATTTCCTTCGGATTTTCCTGTAAGAAGCGGATATAACTCTGTATCTTATCTATCTGATGAATGCCTTTGCGCCGTTCAATACGCCGGAACAGGGTATTCTTCTTATACTGTGAAAAATCGTGGCTGGTTTGTTCGCGCAGCAGTATAATAATTTTATCGAGGTTGCTGTTGAGTTTATCTTCGGTTTCGGGATGGTGAACTGCTGTGGGAATGAACTTTAGAAAAGCTAAAAGCTTAACAGGTAATTCATCCGCAGGTGCCACAATATCAGCAACAACCGCTTCCGTAGCACTACCCGGCATGCCATCGAATTTTGCCGAAGCAGGATCCTGGACCAGCACCGTCCCATTGGCCTCCTTAATGGCTTTCAAGCCGAGACTGCCATCGGAGCCCATGCCCGAAAGAATGATGCCGATGCTCCTTTCCATCATATCCAGCGCCAGGGACCGGAAGAAAATATCAATAGGCAGACGCAGGCCCCTCGATTCGACCGGATCGAACAAATGAAGGGCACCATGCAGTAGCGACAGGCTTTTATTGGGCGGTATGACGTAAACGCAATCGGGTTTAACCAAAACTTTATCGGTAGCCTGGATAACCTTCATCCGGGTAATACGCTGGAGCAATTCAGGCATGATGCCGACATGGGTCGGATCAAGATGCTGGATCACCACAAAAGCCATCCCGCTGTCAAAAGGCATATTCCCGAAAAACTGTTCCAAAGCCTCCAGTCCGCCTGCAGAAGCGCCGATTCCAACAATCGGGAACCCTCCCTTTTGCGGATCATCCCGAAGTTTATCAGCGGCTGTTTTTGCTACACCTTTGATTTTGGGATTTTTCGGATCAGACTTGCTCTTTGCTACCATTTCCGGACGGACATTTTAACCTTGTAACCAAAGGGATTGATCCCTTTCCAGGTTAAAGGTATGGAATAATAATTGAACTGGCCGGCATTGTCCGGGTTTGTTCCACACTACCCGTTTAATCCTTATGATAACTGATGAGCAGCGATCCCGGCTTTTCCTTGTTTTCCAGCAAAACACCCTTCATAAGTTCGGCGCCGGTCCGGGTGGCCTTCACTCCGGTATCTTCGAATAAGATGGAGTAGGAGGCACCGGGATCAAGACCCCTGAGTTTGATTGAAATTTGCTCAACCGCACACGCAGGACGCCTGAAAGCCATGACGATCCCGTCTCCCTTGTCGGGCCGGTTCTGCTGATAAGCCAGCCAGATGCTGTCAGTAGTGATATTCACATTCGGGGTTAACGGATAAAAGTCACCGTAATAGTAAGGCTGCAATCGCTTAAAATCAACCATGATTTTCTGCATATCCGTTTGTGACCAGGCTGGATTGTTCAAGTCCCAGATGGTGACCATGGCACTGCTCATGCTTGACCGGAATGCATACTTGGTCGGGGTGGTATTGCCGGTGCCATGAAGGGGCAGGTAAAAGTTCAGGCCATAGGTATGGCATTGATAACCATTTGGTTCCCCGTAATTATAATCAGTCCTCCAGAGTGGTGAACTACGTGAAACGGTCTCCAGATCGAGTCGCCGACCTCCGCTCGCACAGTTGTCGATGACCAGATTGGGAAAATTCTTATGCAGATCATCCCAATAGGCATACAGTCCCTCGATGTGCCGGATTTCCGAAATCCCTGTCCGATTGGGCTTATCGTTGTATTTCCAATACGGATACGGATCAAAATTGAAATCCTGCCTGTAGTAATCGACCCCGTTGGCCCTGATCAGTTCAGATATATAGTTGGTAAGCCAATGCCGGGCTTCTGGATTTCCCAGATTAAACAGTGACATATTGCTGAAGAACCGTCCGATTTCCGGATTTTTTACCGTATCAGGTATCCTGATCATAAACTCCGGATTGAGCTTGTCGAACTGAGTGCCGGCAACGATCCGCTCCGGTTCGAACCATAGTATGAACTTGGCTCCAACTTTATGAATGGCATCAGAAACCGGCTTCAAACCATTGGGAAAGTTGATCTTGTTCACGGTCCAGTTACCGACATTCTCCCACCAGGATCCGCATCCGGTGTACCATCCGGCATCGATCCAAAGCACCTCCGGAACAACCTTGAATTGCTGGTAACGCTGGGTCATTGCCACACAATAACTTTCGGTGGCGCAACTGAATTCATTGCAGGGTTGGGCCCCGCTTCCGCCCAGGGTGCCGGCGAGAGGCAATTCGGCAAGCTTGCCATCGATTTGCCAGCTGTGGTACTTCAGGATAAACTGCCGGAAGAGGTTGTGCCCGGTCATGCGGTCATCGCCCTTCCAGAAAAGCAGGCAGATTTCGGGCGTCCGGATCTCCTCACCCGGATACAGGATAGTTTTCATCCTCTCCATACCTGCATGCAGCGACCAACCTTTCAGATCGGGCTGCTTAACATCCGCATACCACTTTCCTGACCAGCCGATTGCTGCAATAATACCCTGATTTCCAGGCATCTCTACATTAAAAAACGGAAATCCCGTGTTATCCGATGAGCGCCCACCGGTCGGGGTCATGTATACATTTTTCCCCGCACTCAAAACATCCGCATATCCTGCAAAATCTGACCGTTCGCCGCTGCTGCCCCTGGAATGGTGCAATGTTACAGAACCCTCGGTACCATATCGAAAGTCATAATCAACGGCCCGGGCATTTTCGATGACCGGTGTATTTTTTTCTGATGAATTCCTGAAATGGATCGTCCATTCCACCACCGGAAAATTAGAATACCCTGATACCATGCATGATACGATCAGTCCTGATTTTTGATCCCGCCAGGTAAAAAGGTATTTTAAAACGGCCAGATCGTTCTGCTTAAAAGCCTCCGTCCTGAATTCCCATGACTTGATAAACGTCCGGGAATCTTTTCCGCCATAGGTAAATGAGAATGGAGGCAGCGCATTTTTCGAGAAATTCTTCCTGATCCAATCCTGTGACGTATTATCCGGTGCCGGGAAACCATTCAAAGCCGTGACCAGAAACGAAAGGAAAATAAGGGTAATTTTTTTCATGGGGTGAATAATTTGCTAATATGCTAATATGCTGATGTGCTGATGTGCTGATGTGCTGATGTGCTGATGTGCTAATTTAAGAAATTAAGAAAATTGCCGTTGGTTAATTATCTGTTTTTCAAGGTCAAACGGCAATTTTTTTATCAAATATGTCACGAAACCTCGCCATACCTCTCCTAAATTAGCATATTAGCAAATTAGCATATTCGTAAGGTTAGGGCGTACTCCCGCCTCTCCCCCTCTCCAAGTATAATTAGAGTTCCGTCGTTGCGTGCGTGGCTCTGGCCGATAGTGAGGTTTGTTGCGGGTTCCAGGGCGGTGACATATTCACCTTTACCCCAATGCTGCCAATTGATCAGTTTGGGAAGCTGCTCTTTCCGGAACCTGATTTCAAGCCCAATTCCCAGTGCCGGGTTAAAAGCACTGCAATGACAGAGTCCCGATTCGTCAGTTTCGGGATCGATGAAGACGCAGGCCTCACCGCCATCCTGGTGTGAATCCATCGGATCGGGACAAACGCGGAAGTTCCCTCCCTCATGGAATATTTCATTATCCAGGTCGCTGCCCCGTGAGGTCCAGCTGCCTTTCCAGTTCAGCTGTGTTCCTTTATCGATCAGGGGCCAGCCCATGTTGCAATGGTACAACAGCATATGCGTAGCAGGACTGTTTCCCCGGTTGGTCACGCGGTCGGAGATCCTGATTTCAGCCACTCCCAGAGTTCCGGACAGGGTCCGTTCAAGCTCCAGATGGGGCCCGAAAACCCTGGATTCCCTGACTATTCCCGTAATACTGAAATCCAGCAGGCCTTGTTGGGGATCCGGTTGGACGATGGAGGTGATCTCGGCCGGGATATTACTGATCCGGCCATGTAAACCGCGTTCCCCATGCTCATCCGATTCCGGACTGCCCATATAGCTGATCCCGCAGGTGGTGACCAGTCCGCCGCCCCAGTTCCGCAGCCATTCCAGGCCAACCATGGCGGCCTGTTGGGGAGGCCGGATACCTGCCCGGCTGATCCAGGCCAGTCCGTGTTGATTGTAGAAGGCTTCGGCTATGTCCATTCCCCGGTCGAGTACAATTTTATACCTGAGTCCCGACCCGGTATTGATCCAGGCGATGCGGACGCCGCGTCCGGCACCGGTATCCAATATTGATGTTTCAATCCCACCCATCTGCAAAGGATTGCATATCTTATTGTTTTGATTATTCATCTCACACCTCATCATTGATGACATAAGGCTTGCGGTAATTGCGCGTCAGCATCAGATCGGCTTCCGGGTCATTGGCAAATTGCTCGTAGCTGCCCATGAACTTCAGTTCGCGACCCAACCGGTAGGAGATATTGGCCAGGTGAGGCAGTGCTGCCGACAGGTGGCCGTCAATGATATCGCAGTGCAAATCGGAATCCTTGCCTGACCGGATGGCATCGATAAAGTTGGCATAATGCTCTGATCCGCCCGGTGCAGCCCGGAAACTCGGATCGGTCGAAATCTCGGAATTTCCGGGAGACGAAACGGCAAAAGGCTCTTTCTCCCGTTTTTTGTATGCTTTCCAGCTGCTGGCATTCAGTTCGAGATAGCCCTCCGTTCCATAAAACATGTTCCCGATCATGATGTCAAGCTTGGATTCAGCATTCGTGAAACGGCCGCGTGTTTCAAATTCGAGCATCTTGCCGTCGGCATATTTGAATACGGAGGTTTGGGTATTAGGCGTTTCCTGGGAACATTCCTGGGGAGTAACTCCATAAATGCCACCGGAAGAATACACCGTAACCGGGTGTTCATCCTTGTTCAGGCCCCAGCGGGCGATATCAAATTGGTGCGGACCCTGGTTGCCGGTATCGCCGTTGCCGGTATCCCAATGCCAATGCCAGTTGTAATGGACCCTCTTCTCGTTGTACGGACGCCAAGGGGCCGGTCCGAGCCACCTGTCGTAATGCAGGGTTGCCGGAGGCTCGCTGTTCGGCATGATCCCGAACGAATCCCTGGGTTTGAGGCACAAACCGCGGGCCATGTACACTTCACCGATTCCCCCTTCGTGGAGCAGTTTCATGGCAGCTATCACATTGGGAATTGAACGGTTCTGACAGCCCGCCTGCACCCTGACATTATATTTCCGGGAGGCTTCCACCATCTTGCGACCCTCGAAAACATTGAAACTGGCGGGTTTTTCGACATACACGTTTTTCCCGGCCTGACAGGCCCAGATAGTGGCGAGGGCATGCCAGTGGTTCGGTATGGCCATCGATACGGCATGAATCTCCTTATCATCGAATACACGCCGCATATCCCATTCGGTGCCGGGAAGGAAACCGGTGAGATCCTCTGCCAGTTTCACCTTTTCAGGAAAGTACTGCTCATCAACATCACACAGGGTTTTTAGCCTGACATTACGGTTATCCTTTAAGGCGGCCCAATTGTGGATATGGGTTCCCCCTTGTCCGCGTATCCCGATCACGCACAGGTTTAAGCGTTCATTGGATCCGATGATCGAGGCATACGACTTTGCTGAAAAGCCCATGCCACCGATAACGATACCGGCAGTTCCGACCAGTCCCTGCTTGATAAAATTCCTTCGTTCAGTCATGATATTGGTTAGTTTATTGTTTAGTTTCCCATTGTTCCGCGAGTACCTGGTAAGCTTTCGGAAGATTCTCGTTTTTCCAGGATCCTTCGATCGATATTCCACCCCGATAGCCTATTTGCTTCAATGCGTTAAAATAGGGGCGAAAATCATCACCGGCCATACCGGGGGCGGTGCGGTCTTTCAATTCGGCTATGTGGCAATGAACCAGATAATCGCCAGCTTCAAGAATGGCTTCCGGCCCCTCATTCTCCCGCATCATATGAAAGATATCGGCAAGCAGCCGGATATTAGGATGGTTCACCTCGCGGGCGATGGAGAGTGCCTCGCCGACCGTATTGATAAAATTGGTTTCCGATTTCTGAAGGTTCTCGATCGCAACGGTGATACCATATTTTCCCGCCACCGGACCCATTCTCTTCAACAGATCTATGAATTGGGTGCGTGCCTGATCACGGCTGAAACCATCGGGTATCGACCGGGCGCCGCTGCTGCCGAACACGATATAGCGTATCCCGACCGTTGCAGCCCGGCGGAAGGCAACTTCGGCATACCGGAGAACTGTATCCGGACGGGCCTCCGGACCGGTTACCTTCAATGTACCCGGTAAGAATCCGTTACATGAAATCACCGGCAGCCGGCAGGTATCAAATTCTTTCACTTTTCCGGCAAAGTCAGCGTCTGATTTGCCTGGCATCAGATCCCGTCCGACGCTCCCTTCAACGAAGGCAAAGCCGATATCCTTAAGCAACCCGGAAGTGGCCATCGAAGAGCACACACCAAAGGTCGGAGATTTTGCCATTCCCCCATCGGCATGTTGGGCAGTTAACCGGATTGCGGGCCAGATAAGCAGTGCTAAAATCCAGGTGGTTTTAGTCCAACCGACGCATATCTTCCTGAAATACAAGGTGTTTATCATGACAGCTTTGTGTGTGTTTACAATCCGGCCCGACTGGCCGCCCGGTCGAGAATCTCCCAAATCCGGTCGATCCATTCTTCATGTTCGGGTTTCATTAAAACCGACCGAAGACAAACCATATGGTCTTCATCCTTCTCCATTCCGGCTTTCTCCAGATCAAAAAAGTTCACTGGCAGATCCGCGAGTGCCAGGTGCAGGTTGCTTTTCTGGGCTTCGTAAAAAAGCTCCCTGGAAATGCGTGAGGCTTCAGTCACCGACTTTGCAGCCGGGGCCCAGATCACAATGTCCAGTTCCGGGGTAAAGGCGGTGATAAAACGGTTATCGATTTTCAGCCGGTTATATAATTTCAATGCCGTTCGGCGTCCGGAGCTGATGGACTGGGCCATTTCGCCGTTTTGTATGAGCGGCATCAACTTTTGCGTGGCCCAGAGGGCAACAGCGGAGGCGCCCGGCCGGCTGCATTCCAGACTGATTTCACCCAGGTGCAGCTCATCGGAACTGAAATAGGTATAAGGCGAATCGTGTTTATAAAACTGGCCGACAGAAGGATCCCTGAACAGAACACAACCGCAGCCGTATGGCTGCATGCCATGCTTGTGAGGGTCAACAACGATGGAGTCCACCTCCGCCAGCCGGTCGAATACTTCCCGGGTAGCCGGGGCCAGGTTATCCGTCAGGGTAAAATAACCGCCATAGGCTGAATCGGCATGGATGCGGAACCCATACTCCTCCTGTAATATTATGATTCCCGGAAGCGGGTCGGTGGCCCCTGTTGCAGTGGTTCCAATGGTTGCTACAACGGTTCCGACCTCTTTTTTATCCAGAATTTTTTTGAGGGCCACGATATCCATTTCCCCGCAGCGGTCGGCTGGAACCGATTCAAACGGCAGCCCCAGAACCTTGCTCAGACGGTTGTGGGTATAATGCGCTTGCGAAGAGGCCACGATTGATTTCCCGGGATGCAACTGGCCTGAAACATAAAGCGCTTCAAGATTGGCCATCGTGCCTCCTCCGGTCAGGTGCCCGAGAAAGGTTTGCCAACCAAACATGGCGGCAATTTCAGCAACCGCTTCCTTCTCCATCCTTGAGCTTGCGCGACCTCCATCCAGTGCATGATTATTCGGATTGATATAAAGGGAAAGCATATAAGCCAACCTGGCAACCGGGTGCGGCGGTTTCATCATCTGCCCGGCATAGAGGGGATGGAAATACGGGAAATTATCCTGCATCCGTCCGGCGACTTCTTGCAGAACAGCCTCCAATCTTTCACTTTTTAATACTCCGGGTTCAAACGGCGGGAGATCCTGGAACCCGGACCCCAGCTTCGAAAGTGCAGACTCCAGAATCTTTATCGATTCCACTTCCAATCCAATCGGATGATTCGCCATAATAACAGAGAATACATTATAACTTTCTGATGCACGGCAGCCATGCTTTTAACAAAGTTCAACTGATCCTGCAATTTAGGAATTTATGCCTTTCCACGAACCGGATGTCGGCGGAGAAATTCACCTATTTTCATCCCCGCACCATTTCTTATATTTGTCAGACGAAACAGCCTGAATCCCTGAATTATGAAATCCTTATCCATTCTTCCACTCCTTTTGCTGGCTGCCTCATGCAGCCTCATGCCGGCGAAAAAGATTTATGTTGCCATTGATGGCAACGACCTGAACAGCGGATCGAAAAGCCAGCCCCTGCAAAGCATGGAAGCAGCGAAGGAAGCAGTGCGGAAATTGCATATGGAAAGTCCCGCAAGGGATATCCGGGTTATCCTGGGTGAAGGAGCCTGGTATGAGGCCCGGCCGCTCGTACTTTCGGCAGCGGATGGCGGAACCGGCAGGAATACCGTCATCTGGGAGGGTTCAGCGGGCGGTAAAACTATCCTGTCAGGGGGCAAGCCGATCACCGGATTCAAGGATGCCGGATATGGGATCTGGTGGGCAAACATAGATACAGCAGTGAGTTTCGAGCAACTGTATGTTGATGGGATCAGAGCTGTCAGGGCCCGGACGCCAAACCTGACCGATTCGCTTCCCCGTTTTTTTCTGGAAAAATCCCGCTGGGTATATAACACCGATTCCTCGGTCCGCAATATCACGGTTGCCATCCAGGACCGGGGCTGTTTTTCGAACCTGATTCCTACAGGTGAATTTGAGATGGTGGTTTTCAAGGATTGGACCACATCGCGCTTCCGTGCTACCGGCCTGGCATCCTCGCCAGCGGAGATTTTTCTGAAACCGCCCTTTGCACTTTTTGACGGATCCTATAACTCCATATTTGCAGGCAACGCTAACCGGTACAGCTGTTTTCTCGAGGGCGATCCGGCCTTCCTCGACCAGCCCGGCGAATGGGCATTGGACCATAAGGCCGGCAGGGTTTATTATAAACCGCTACCCGGCCAGATGCCGGAGAAAACTCAAATTATTGCAGCCCTGATGCCTCAGCTCATCCAACTGAAGGGGGATAGATTACAACCCATTCAGAATCTGGAATTCCGGAAAATAAATTTCCAGGATTGCGCTTATCTGTTACCGGTATATAGTCACGACGGGATGCAGGCGGCCTTTTATTATCAGGGAAATACAGCGGAAACAGGGGTTGCCGGCGTTATGGCACCCGCTATCGGTATGGAATGGGCCATCAATTGCCGGATCATTGATTGCACCGTCAGCCACGCTGGGGCAAATGGAATATACCTGAAAGAGGGTTGCCGGAGAAATTTGATCAAAGGATTGGTTGCCAGGGATATCGGCGGGAATGGCGTGATGATCGGACTGACATATGACCCGCTGAAAGACTCGCTGTTACTGCCCAGAGGAAATACGGTTACCCGTTGCGATATTTCACTGACCGGCGTCGCTTTTCAGGGTTCCGTTGGGATATGGCTGGGATTCGGAGCTGAAAATGAAGTCTCGTCCAGCGAAATTTACGATATGCCGTATACCGGCATTTCAGTGGGCTGGCAATGGAATCCGCTGCCAACATCATCCCATGGGAACCACATTCTGAACAATAAAATTCATCACGTGATGCAGATGCTCGGCGACGGCGGTGGCATTTACACGCTTGGTTATCAGCCCGGTTCAATCATATCCGGCAACGACATTCACGATATTCTTCGCAGTGAACTCAATCACGCCTCACCCAATAACGGTATGTTCATTGATGAGGGCAGCAAAGGCTACCTGGTTGAAAACAATACCATCCGCAATACAGCGCATACCTGCATCCGGGGGCACCGGGCCGCCGGGGTCGAATTAAAAGGAAATACCTTTTATTCCGCCGACCTGCCCGCGATCAGCCATACCCCGCCTTATGAGGCCATGATCTACGCCAACAAGGACACCACCATAAGCTGGGCCAATCCGGGATGGCCGAAGGAGTGGGGATATGCGGAGAGGGTCACGGCGTTTACCATGAAGGGGAATCGGTTTTTGAAGGAGGAGGGGGGAATTTAGAGATTCGAGGACCAATTTTGAATTCTGAGATGAAGGTTTAAGGAGCCATACCACTGCTTTTATCATTTGCGAAATTCAAAAGGAAAAGTATTTTTGCCCCCGAGTTGCAAACTGATGCATAACGAAAGCATAGTTTAACCGAAAGTGATGAGCAGGGTTCTGATTGGTATCGATGATACGGATAACCTCGAAAGCCGGGGAACAGGCTTTCGCGCCCGGCAGTTGGGGCAAACCATTGAGGTTGCCGGATTGGGTATTCTGGAAGGGATCACCCGGCATCAGTTGTTCTTCGACCGGAGGATTCCCTATACCTCTCATAACAGCTCGGCTTGCCTGGAATTCCTGTCGGATGACCTGCCAGGTATTATTAATATATCGAGGGATTTTCTGCTCAGGGAAAGCGCGGAAGGTTCGGATGCAGGTTTGGCTGCGGCGCTGTTTGAACAGACCGATGAAGAAATCATGGAATGGGGCCTGCGAGCCAAGAAAGAGATATTGACCCAGTCTGAAGCCCGTGATATCGCCAAACGGAAAAGCATTTTTCTTGAAGGACTGACCGGATCGCACGATGGGATTATTGGATCGCTGGCTGCCATCGGGCTAAGGAAAGGCGGAAACGACGGACGATATATCGGGGTGGGGAAAAAGGAAATCCGTGAGCTGGAGGGCATTTATACGGTACAGCAATTATTCAGGGAAATCCGTATCGATACGATCACCGATCAAGCGGGTCATGAAATTCCGGATCATCACCGTATTCATATCGGCCATTGGATGAGGCCGGTATTAGTAAAAAACAAAATCACTATCATTGTCGAACAGGCAATCAACAATCAAAACTATGAGTGGACTGCTGCAACAAAAGACTTTATCAAAGGCATTTCCGGTTAACCTGACCATTCTGGAAATTGCCGGCCTGGCAATTCTTGGGGCACTTGCCATACTGGTAAGGGCCAAACTGCGCGTTCCACTTCAATTGCCGGGTCACCATGGTCTCGAAGTGATGGCCCTGCTCCTGATCGGGCGGAAAATGTCAAATATTCCCACTGCGGCAAGCATTTCAACCCTGGTAGCGGCTCTGTTTACCTTTTTCCCTTTCATGGGTTTTAATGATCCTTTTTTGCCTGTCGTTTATGTCATCATGGGAGCCACCATTGATCTTCTGTACAAATTAGTCAGATTGTTCAGGGAGAACTTAATCTTCTTTACCCTGATGGGAGGATTAGCCTACATGGTGATCCCGCTCAGCCGGATTATCATTCATTTTTCCGGAATACGGTTCTATAATAACATCGCGAGAGGCGGATTTTGGTATCCTGTCTGGACCCACTTCCTCTTTGGCGCCGGCGGGGCCATCCTCGCTTTTGCCATCGTTTACGGAGTAAGAAAACTCAAGAAATAACCTGATAAAATTTAAATCAAGGGAATTTTACACCATGCGATATGCAAAAAATAACATAACGAAGACGCTGATTCTTATGTCCGTGTGTATTTCCCTGGTCCTTTTGATCAGCTGCAAAAAAGAGAATCCGGAGTATCCGGCTCCGACAATCCGTTTCGTTACGGGCAACGGATTGGTCATGCAGGATACCACTTTGCTTCTCAATGAAACTCTCAGGATCGGCCTTTCAGCTCACACCAACAGCAACCAGCCGCTCACTCACTTCCACACCACCCTTATTAAGGATTCAATCCTTACCAATATCGATACCGCCCTGTATGCCACCTCCTTTAATTATGACAAGGAGATAACCAAAGGAATCGCCCTGACCGAGACACGGATATTTTACGTCAGGGACCGGGATGGCAGAAAGTCAAATGAAATCTCCCTTACCATTCGATTGGATTCATTATCGGTGTATGGCAGCATCCAATATTTGCCGGAAGTAAAAATGGGAGCTCAGAATAATGACTCCTCCGGGAGCTTTTGCTCCTTACCCGGCGGCAAAGTATCAACAACAGCAGAAGCCTTTGCCGATCAGGCCTCAGTTAATCTCTTGTATTATTATGATCTGATCGAAGCTGACAAAAACACCCTAGCCTCCCCAGGGGCCAATCTGGATGCCTCGGTCTTTCCAGGTTCATCCGGATTGATCAACTGGACAGTAAAAAATACTACCCGGTTTGCTTATCAGGGTAATATCACTCCGGCCCAGTTTGATCTTTGCCGCAACGACAGTTTGATCCAGGCCACGTCTTTTGAATTTGAAACCGGGAAACGTAAGGCCAAAACTCTGTCCAATGGTCAGGTCTATGCCTTTGTCACCGATACCGGGATAAAAGGCCTTTTCAAAATAACAGAGGTCCTGGGTGACGAAAACGGAACCATCAAAATCTTCATAAAAATGAAGAATTGATGAGAAAGACAATCATTCTTCTGCTGAATGTTTTTTGGGCTTTCTTTGCTTATGCGCAGGAACAGGATACCGTCTCCGGTCTACGGGTAAAACTTGAAGAGGTGGTGGTTACGGCTACCCGCACCAAGCGGCTGCTCAAGGATATCCCTGCGCAGGTCCAGGTGATCGGACGCGAGGAAATAGAAAGTTTTCCCGTGAGCAATATTGACGATCTTCTCAAATCATCGGCCAACATTAATGTGAACAGGAGTTGGGGTATTTTCTCGAAAAATTCCAGCGTGACGATGCATGGATTGCCAGGAAGTGCAAGGATATTGGTGTTGGTGGATGGAGTTCCGAAGAACAAGATTGCAGGCGGTTCCCTCAACTGGCATAATATCAATCCGGATAATATAGAGAGGATTGAGATCATCAAGGGACCGGCATCGGCCCTCTATGGCAACAATGCCATGGGAGGGGTAATCAATATCATCACAAAAAAACCTATAAAGAAATTGGAAGGCTCAGTGCAGGCTTTTAGCGGAACCTACAAAACGCTGGGCAGTTCGTTGAACCTTTCGGGGAACGAAACCAAAAATGGCAAGGGTTTTTACTGGAACCTGAACGGCTTTTATCGGAAGGGTGATGGTTATTACCTTGATCCACCCGATTTTTTGGATCCCACGGATGTTAAGACCTTTCTGAAAGAATACGGCGGAGGAGCCATGCTGGGTTACCGGTTTGGCCAATCGGACAATCTCGAATTATTCTGCGATTATTATAATGAAAAACGGGGCGCCGGACTGAGGATCCACCTGGATGACGGAAGTTATGAATCCACCATTACCCGACAAATCAGATCAAAATACACCAGAAAAATCGGCGGTGGCGAACTATCTGCCCTGATCTATTTTACCGATGAACAGTTTTACGGCCAGAAAGAATCCATCAATGAATTACAGGAATACCGGCTGCTGGATTCTTATTCCTATAAAACCGATAAAGGATTCTGGACCACCTGGTCGCAGGAACTCTTTAAACAAAACCGGCTGACTACCGGAGCGGAAGCAAAATTTGGAAGTGTCGACGGTCAGGATATTTACCGGACCTCCACGGATATGATCGGTTTCCGCAGCAAGATGGATATTTTCGGCTTCTTCATTCAGGATGAGATCGGCCTCGTGGGAAACCGGTTAAAGTTGATTGCCGGATTGAGAAATGATCTGGTAAGCTTTCACGATGGTTATCAGAATATTACAGACCCAACTAAGGCTACGGGTTTTTCGAAGGGCTTCTCCGAAACATTTAATAACAACCGGTGGAACGCCTTCAGTCCAAAACTTTCGCTCCAGTATTCAATCAGCAGCAGATCGCAGGTATACCTGTCGGCAGGCACCGGCTATATTCCTCCCGATCTTAAAGATCTCAGTCAGACCGGCAAAATCCGGAAGGGTTTCCGGTTGGCTAATCCGGAATTGAAACCGGAACGGCTCACGAATTATGAAATCGGATTCTCGCAGCTGATAGCCGGCGGCATAAAGATCAATGGGGCCGCGTACTATTCCGACGGGCATGATTTTCAATACATGATTGGAACGAGCGATTCCATTGATACCGGCGGAGGCACCCTGAAACCGGTACTCAAACCCGAGAATATAGCAAGAATCGCAGTTCTCGGCGGGGAAATAACCGGATCCTGGTATATAAGCAGCAAGCTCTCATGGAATATGAGCTATTCCTATAATAATTCCCGGATAACCGAATTTGGCAAATCTCAAATCAATCCGGATAAGGACCTGGCCGGCAAGTACCTGCTGGAAGTTTCGCCCCATCAGTTTTATTCCGGGATCACCTACCGTAACAAATCATTTTCCGCCAACATGAATTGCAATTATGTTGATAAACAGTGGTTTGATGATGAAAACACCATTTTAATCGATGACTATTTTGTAGTCAATATGAGGTTATCAGAGACCATAAAAAAACATTACCGGATCTACCTGGACATACAAAATATTTTAAATACCGAGTTTATCGACCGGAAAGGCCAGCTTTCGCCAGGAAGATTCATGACTATCGGATTTCATTACATTTTATAATCAAACCACCTCAAAAATTCACCAAACAATGAAAAGAATGATTACCATCCTGTCTGCGCTTCTTGTTACCACCTTTGCCTTCGCGCAGCAGATAACCCTGGCTAAATGGACCTTCCCAACCGGTAATGCCGTTGACACCCTGCCGGATCAGGCAAGCACCCTGAATCTCAATAAATTCATATTTACCGGAGGGGGTACGAGCGTCATCGCTTTTAAAAACGGAGCCTCCACCAAAGCCGCTCAGGCCAGTGGGTGGGACAACGGCCAGGACCTGAAATCATGGCAGGTTGAGATCAATACAACAGGTTATCAGAACATAC
>Ga0172379_10004895_pt1 | contig 19252 bp, 14 predicted proteins | sample GrowelOW334metaG_FD_119756 | JGI IMG/M metagenome (GOLD analysis project Ga0172379, IMG submission 119756) | Groundwater microbial communities from an aquifer near a municipal landfill in Southern Ontario, Canada - Groundwater well OW334 metaG | ecosystem: Environmental > Aquatic > Deep...
ATTATCCAACCGTTTCCATTACTTTCATCAACCCCGGCGTTAGCCATGACCAGGCCGTCTTTAATTGTCAAAGACACCGACTTGGTTTTGAGAACAAAGTCGCTTTCTTTTTTTATTATCTCTACTTTAGTTCTTTCATTAATCTTTTTGATTAAACGACCTTCGGCTAGCGCCACAATTTTTGAGGTTATCACTAAAATACTTTTGTTAGGAATGGCTGGCAGATATTTAGCGATAAAAATTAATAAATCTTCGCGGGGCTGAAAGATTCTAGTTTTGATGGCTTTTATTTTCATACTTCAAAAGATAAATACCTAAATAAGATAGTGGGGTATAGAGGAAGCCCAGGCCGACTTTATAGAGCCACCAAGGCAGACTGATTAAAACAATAGTCTTGAACGAGTAAATTCCCGCAAAGGCCACCGTCATAAAGATTGCCGTATCCAACAGCTGGGACCACAGATTAGAAAGATTAGACTGCAACCAAAAAGCCCGATTGCCTAATTTTTTCTTTAAAAAGAAAAAAGCGAACACATCTTGATATTCAGCAATCACATAAGCTAGCAAGGAGGCAACTGACATCCGCAAAGAGACGCTGAAAATAACCTGATAGCTGTCTTGGAATTTTAATCCTTCTTTCGCCCAGGGTAAAGCCAGGGAGATTAAAGAATATATTAAGAACAAAAGAATACTGATAAAACCGGCGGTCACAAAATTCTTGGCTAAGAGCCGACCGTAGACTTGGCCGATGACATCGGTGGTTAAAAATACGAAAGGAAAAAAGAAAATAGCGACCGATAAATGCGTACCGAGAACAAAAGGCATTATTTTCAGACCCAGGGTATTAGCGGCAAATAAAGAAACGAGATATAAAACAAGAGCAATGATTATTCGGAAATTTATTTTTTCTTGAAACATAAGCAGGCTATTAGTAAATAAAAAACGCCCCAAAGGGCGCCATTTTTTACTAAAACAGGCCCTCTGGTTAAGAAGTCATAATCGCTAACCGGTTAAAGCCGGACCAAGTTTTCATTGTTTTAGTAATCAACATAGTACTGTTATTATAGACCGCCCAATAATTTTCGTCAAAGTGCTTTCACCATATAATTCCCGACTAGTTTATAGCCCTGTTTGCGGTAGTAGCCTCGCACGCCCACGCCGGAAATAACGGCTATTTTTTCAGCCCCGGATTTTTCAGCCAGCCCTTCAGCTTTTGCCAACATTTTTTTGCCCAAACCGCTATGCTGAACTTTTTTAACGCCACCCTTGGCGACTAAGGCGCCATAAACATGTAGTTCCCTGATAATAGCTGGAGCAACCGGACTCGTTGAATCAATTCTTAAACGACAAAAGCCGTATAAAGTTTTCTGGTCAGCACTATCCGCACTGATAAAATATTCCTGTCCACCGGAAGCGGCATATTTTATCATATTTAACGGACCGTTATTTTTAACAATTCCATCTTTGACTTCCCGACAACGAATACAGTTACATTTGACGCCGCGCTGCTGCATGACTTGGCGAAGATTGGTAATCTTATTACCAGCCACGATTGATTCTTCCGGAATATCTCTAATCAGGCGAATGATTCTGACATAAGGTGGTACCACCGCTTTGCATTTCACAATTAATTCTTGCAAAACCTTATCCGAATAGGGTTTATACTTCCCCGCCTTATACCATTTATACAAAAGGCTTCCGCGCGTCACCACGGTCGGATAAAATTTTATTTGATCGGGCTGAAAACGCTCATCGCTGAATAGTTTTTTAAACAAAGCCAAATCTTTAACCGGCGTCGCGCCCGGTAAGGCCGGCATTAAATGATAAGTCACTTTAAAGCCGGATTGTTTTAACGCTTTGGTTGCTTCGGCGATGGCTTTAACACCGTGGCCGCGCTTATTTAATTTTAAAATTTTATCATCAACTGCTTGCACGCCGATTTCTACTCGCGTGCAACCTAAGTCACGCATTTCGGCCAGTTCGTCTTCACTAATGTAGTCTGGCCGGGTTTCTAAAGTCAGGCCGATGATATTATATTTAGCCGTTTCGTTTTTCTTTTGTTCTTTTCTTAATAATACTCGAATCTCAGCCAAGCTTAATTTTTGCGGATAAAGATTCTTGAGATTAATTTTCTTATTTTGAAAATCATTAGCCGCTTTGAAACAATTAAGAATGTACCAATATTTATATTTCGTCGGCAAGTAACTCCAAGTTCCACCAATCACAATAATTTCTATCTTAGTCGGCTCGTGCCCGTTATTTACTAACGCCTGTAAGCGATGGATAATTTGTTTATAGGGATTATAGCCGCAGCGGATGGCGCGCATGACGGCCGGCTCGTTTGATAGATAGCTGACTGGCACATTACTTTCGTGCGGGCAATAAGCACAGTGGCCAGGGCAAAGATAGGGCTTAGTTAAAACCGCCACTGGGGCAATACCGGATAAAGTTCGCACTGATCGTTTGCGCAAAATTCGTTCAACATTCTCAATCGGCGTCCAACCCGGCGTTTTAATCAAAAGGCGATATACTTTAAGAATATCCGAATTTAAAATCGCCGCTAATTTATATTTCTTGCAAATCAATCGTTTGGCGGCCTCCAAGTCATCTCGGCTTTTAATGGTTCTCCCGTAATTTTTCAGCAATTCTTTTATTGCTTCAACCATATAATTAAGTTATAATTGAATTATCATTCACTTTATAATAACCTATTTTTTATAATTTAACAACATCGCTATGAAAAGTAAAATTATTAAAATTGTTTTAATATTAGCTATATTAATTATTCCATCTGAGGTCTTATTGGCCGCTGAGACAAAAAGCGGTGATTCCGTTTATATTGCTAAGGATGAAATTGTCGTCGGAAATTTGTATGCCGCCGGGCAAACCATTACTGTCGACGGTTTAGTTAGCGGCGATATTATTGCCGTGGCTCAGACTATTAAGATTAATGGCCGAGTCGAGGGTGATATTATTGTCATAGCTCAAGACTTAGTAATTAATGGCGAAGTTGGCGGTAATGTCAGAATTGCCGGCAGTTCTCTAGCTCTGAACGGCACGGTGGCTCGAAATGTTAACGCTTTCGGCTCTAACATCGCCATCGGTCCTAACGCGAGAATTGGCTGGGATGTTCTGTGGTTCGGAATGACCACGGAAATGCGCGGGGTCATTGACGGAGGATTAAGCGGTTATACCGATCGGGTATTAATCGCCGGAAAAATCGGTAAAGACGTTAAGCTAAATTTATCTAAAGGTAATCAATCACAAGAAATAATAATCACTCCCGAGGCCATCATTAACGGCGACTTAATTTATACCTCCAATAACGTCGCCCAAATTTCCGACAAAGCCAGTTTGGCTGGCAAGATCCAGCAAGTCGCTCCCGAAACAAAAAATGCTAATTGGTTATGGCTCTGGCTCTGGGGACAGACTTTCGCGATCTTCGCTGCTCTGTCGGTCGGCTTGGTTTTAATCTACGTTACTAGAAACATTACTAGTCATATCCTTACCAACCTGGAAGAAAAGCCGCTCAAAGCTTTCATCCCCGGTTTAATATTAACTTTTGTCTTGCCGCCCATCGCCTTAGTCTTGGCGATTACCGTCATCGGCTTGCCGCTCGCTTTAATAATCATGGCCTGGTGGTTGGTAGCCATATACTTAGCTAAAGTCTTTACGGCTTTAGTAATCGGCCGTCTACTCATCAGAAAGATAATCAAAAAAGAGTGGTCATTATTTGTTTCTTTAGTTTTAGGAATATTTATTTGTTGGTTATTATTCGCCATCCCCGTGGTCGGCTGGATTTTAAGCTTAATTGCAATCTGGTTCGGTTTGGGCGGCATTTGGTTTTATGTTTCCAATCAACTCAAGCATCTTTAAAGCTTACGACATCCGCGGAATTTATAAGTCTGATTTCAATGAAGAGCTGGCCTACTTGTTAGGGCTGGCTTTTGTCGAACTGCGAAAAAGCGATCCCGACTATATTCCCGGACAATCACTAAAAATCGCCGTCGGCCAAGACATGCGCCTGTCTTCACCCGCTTTAAAAACTGAATTGCTACGCGGTTTGGCGGCGGCCGGCGCCGAAGCCGTCGATCTTGGCTTAGTTGCGACTCCAACTTTATATTTTGCTGTTGGCCATTATAAATATGATGGCGGAATTATGATCTCCGCTTCGCACAACCCTAAAGAATGGAACGGCTTCAAATTAGTTCGGGCTCAAGGCGTTCCAGTCAGTGGTGAAACGGGTATAAATTTTCTGCGCGATAAAATAATGTCGGGCGAACTTACGCCAGCAGTTACAGCTGGTTTAATTTCTGAAAATAACGAGACAACGACCGCAGCCACCAAATATACCTTATCATGCGTCCCGACAGGTAAAATTAAACCTTTTAAAATTGTGGTTGATACCGCGAATGGCATGGGCGCGACTTATATCACTCCCCTATTTGCCAAGTTGCCCTTTAAACTAATCCCCTTAAATTTCGAACTAGATGGTTCGTTCCCAGCTCACGAAGCCGATCCGCTCAAAGAAGCCAATCTAGCCCAACTACAAGCCGCCGTCAAAACTAATACCGCTGATTTAGGCATCGCTATCGACGGTGATGGTGACCGGCTTTTCTTTATCGACAACGAAGGCGGAATTATTAATCCGACCATTACCCGCGGCTTATTGGCCAAATTATTTTTAGCTGACCAGCCCGGTGCCAAAATGGGTTACGATGTTCGGCCGGGGCAAATTACGGTCGATCTAATTAAAGAGGGCGGCGGCCAACCAGTCTTAACTCACGTCGGCCATTCTTTAATTAAGGAACAAATGATTAAAGAAAATATTTATTTCGCCGGTGAATCCTCAGGTCATTTCTATTGGCAGGGTGAAGCGGGCTGTTTTGAATATCCGGGTGTTATTATTCTTAAAATGTTATTAGCTTTATCACTCTCCGGCCAAACCGCAGCTGATTTTATTAGGCCATATAATAAATATTTCGCTTCCGGGGAAATAAATCGCGAAGTTGGGGATAAAGACGCGGTTATGGAAAAAATAATTACCGCCTATCCCGATGGCCAGCTGAGTCGGCTGGATGGCGTCACGATAACTTATCCCACTTTCTGGTTTAACGTCCGAGGAGCTAACACTGAACCAAAAATTCGTTTAAATTTAGAGGCGATTGATCCGGAAACTATGGCAGCAAAGCGAGATGAAGTCCTTAAACTTATTGTTTAGCAAAAATTTTCTCTCAAGAAAAAAACTATCCAAAAAAGACCGTGCTTAAAATCACGGTCTTTTTTCTACCTCGTCACTCTAATTATTTTTTTTCGACTTCCAGCGTACATTTAGTCATCAGCGCCGCTAAAGCTCCGACCGCCGCTAGCACCGGCGCAAAGACTGCACCGACGACCGCAAAAGTAACCGGGATTTCCAACATGACTTTGCCCTTTTCGTTCTTAATGGTAATACGGCGGATATTTCCCTCCTTAATTAACTCTTTAACCTTACCGATTAATTCGTGTCCATAAACTTTGAATTGTTCAGAACTGAATTCGGCCGGTTTCGTCTTTCTTTTGGCTTGTGTTTTCTTAGGCATATATTTATAATTATTTTTCTTATACTTATATTATACTCTTTCTGGCCAACTAAATAAATAATCTTAGCGTTTAGCGTGTTTGGCCTGATACATCTGCTTAGATTTTCTGGTGACCGCCAAGATTGTTAACACGGCGATGTACGAAGAGATGACCGAGGCCGGTAGGCTATAGGTATCAACTGAGATAAAATCAAAAATAATCAACGAGAAAATCAGAATAGTCCAAACGACAATAAAAACCTCGCCCGGGTGCTGAGAATTGTGGCGATGATACCAGCGCTCGAACTCCTTATTGCTAACATAAATCGCCAAGGCGCCGATATAGATAGTCGACATGATATTCAGGACCTCCGTGCAGGTATTGTTGGTCGTAAAGTCATAAATAATCACCAAGAAGAACAACAAAGACCAAACATTCACTAAATGACGCCAAAAATTAAAGTCTCTAAAAATGTCATTTTTATCCATATAATCGTTAATATAGAAAAATATTATTAATATTAGCTAAAATATGCTATCAGACCATTCAATCAATCGTTTGGGTCGTCCATTTTTATTATACCAAAAATAGCAAAATTATAGGAGTCTTGCATAAAATTAATAAATGTGTTATTATTAAATATTCTTTAAAAATTAGTATAAACCACCAAAAAAAACATAAACCATGACAGATCCATTAATCGACCACGGAAACGTGGCGCATCAACTAATGTCGCCCTTAAGTGGCATCTTAAATTTCGCCAGATTGCTAAAGGAAAGCAACAAAATTTTGGATGATGAAGAACGATTGAAATATGTCGACTTTATTATTAAATCTGGGGAAAAAATGGAACAAACTATCAAGGATTTAATGGAGTTGGCTAAGGTCAGCCGTTCCAGCCCAACTGATCTTTCCTTGACGGAAATCGACAAAGAAATCGATCGACTCATCGAGTCAGCCACCTGGGCAATCTCCCAAAAGAGCCTTTCCGTTCAGAAGAACGGCGTCGATATGAAAATCCGGACTCATCCGGTCATGTTCTCGTTTATCTTGCAAAATCTGATTACCAACGCCGTAAAATTTACTCCCAACGGCGGAGAAATTAAAATCAGCGCTGAACAAGAGATTGTCGACGAAAAAAAGTTCATTAAGTTCACGGTGGCCGATAGCGGCATCGGAATGGACGAAGAAACAAAATCCAAACTGTTCACCAACAAAACAGTTTCAAACCGCGGAACTAACAATGAACTCGGCAACGGCTTAGGCTTACTCGGTTGTCTGCCGCTCATCAATAAGTTGGGCGGTAAAATCTGGGTCGAAAGCGAATTAGGCAAGGGTAGTACTTTTTATTTCACTCTGCCGGTAATCGAAGAAACCGAGACAGTTTAAGTTAGTCGAAACAGCTTAGATTAGTCGTCCTTTCAAAAAGAGCTTGCGCCAACCCGGCCCAAGCTCTTTTTTCTGATCGATTCTAGTACATCTTTCTAATATATTCTCGGACGACCCGGTCAGTGCTGAAGCGGGCCGCATTTTTTGCAATAGTCGACCTCATTATTTGGCGCCACTGGTCTGGCTTATTATAGTAGAGAGGTAAAATCTCCTGTTCTAATAATTCATATAAATTAAATTTTTTTCCTTCGCCAATTTTCCAACCGGTCTTATTCTTGACATAGCCTTCTGGCCACCAGCCGTCATAAGTACTAAGCTGCGGCACCCCGTTATGCGCCGCCTTCATACCACTAGTGCCCGACGCTTCGAGCGGCGGGCGAGGGGTGTTTAGCCAAAGATCAACTCCCGCCGTCAACAACTTGGCAATCTCTAAATCATAATTAGGCAAGAAAACAATAGTCAGCTGAGATTTTAATTTTTGTTTGAGAAAAAAAAGCTTTTTAATCATCTCCTGCCCGGCCTGATCTTCGGGATGAGCCTTACCAGAATAAATAATTTGCAGACCACCGCCAATCTGGGACAAAGCCCGCAATCTTCTTAAGTCTGAAAATAGTAATAATGATCTTTTATAGGTTGTGAAACGTCGCGCGAAACCAATCGTTAGAGCATCAAGCGACAATTTCTCGCCAGTCTGCTGACCAATGAAACTCAGTAATTTCTTTTTGGCGGCCTGATGAGCCGACCAGATTTTCTCTAGTGGAATCACACTAGCGCGCTCTAACAAAGCCGGAGTCGTTCTCCAACCAGCTAAATACTGATCATAAACCTTCCCTAATTCTTGGCTCGTCCAAAAAGCTGAATTAACCCCATTGGTAACCGATTTAACTCTGGCAGTTTTAAGGAGCTTTTTTGAAACTTGCTGATGAAGCTTAGAAACCGCGTTAATTCGACCAGCCAACAAGACGGCCAGAGACACCAAGCTAATTCTGCCGTTTTTAATTACTAATTTTAAAATCTCGGCAGGAAAATTCGGTTGATACTTTAAAAGAGTCGTCTTGGGCAAGGTGTCTTTAGCTTGATGCAGGGGGGTGTGGGTGGTAAAAACTAATTGTCGCCTGATTCCCTTTAGGCTTTGCCGTAGACTTTTTCCTAAAATAGGTCGATATAATTCTAGTGCCGCCAAAATACCTGGCGTTTCGTTGACATGAATTTTTTTAAACTCATATCCCAACTTAGTTAGAATTTTTAAGCCGGCCCGACCTAAGATTATTTCTTGTTTTAAACGATAAATAGCGTCACCGCCGTACAAATCATCGGTCAGTCTCCGATCGCTGGCGGTATTTTCCGGAAAATCGGTATCTAAAAAATATACCGGCCCGCTAAAATCACCCGGCCCTTGGAGATCATATTGCCAGACGCCGACTTTAACTTGGCGTCGGCGAATAGTAACTGTGGTTGTGACTGACAGTTTCCTTAAACCGGGCAATTTAGCCGACTGATCTTCAAAAATTTCTTGTTGCCCAACTTCATTTAGTGTTTGTCTGAAATAACCATGGCGATTGATCAGACTAACCCCGACCATCGGAAATTTAAGATTGGCGGCTGATTTTAAAATATCTCCCGCTAAGACACCCAAGCCGCCGGCATAAGTTTTCAGTCGATTATCAAGGGCAATCTCCAAACTCAAATAAACAACCACCGGTATTTTTTTATCAATTATAGTAGCCATAACCAAGATTATAACATCTTCTCAGCCTAAAGAAAAACCAGCCGCTTGGCGGCTGGTTAATAAGGATTAAGGATTTTGGTTATTTAACTTTTTTTTCGATTCAGACCATTAAAAAGTCTGGATAATTTCGGCCATAGAACAACCCTCGGCTTTCTCGGAATAATAAAAAAATCAGGACAATCTTTACCGTGGTGCGCGTCATATTTTTGGTGACGAGAAATAAAATCTTCTAGCTTATCTATTTTAATCTGAAACTCATTCGAACCAGATGTCTGAACATCAACAATGAAGATTGTAAGGTTTTCCTTGAACAACAAGTAGCCGTGATAACTACCCGACCGGCCATAAAGCAGAGTATCATCAGCGAACAACCCATGCCGGTGCGATTTATGACGAGAGTTTATCCTAATAAGTATTTCCGAGATTAATTCTTGTTTCAGAAAAATATTTTTATACCTCTTGGCCAGGCTGGATACTATTCCCGACCAAACTAACTGTTCACCAAAGAAAAGGATTTTTCTGACTCGGCCATGTGGACAATATCTGGGAACTTCTCGTATTAAACGGCTGGTTTCGGAAGCAATTTTCACGTTAATATTTTTCTGCTCGTACCGGTCATCTTTAACTAACTGAGCTAGAACCACACCTTTTTTATCTCTTCCTGCCGCCCAACCAAAAATTTTCCACACCTTAAAAACTTCTGAGAAAACTAAAGTGCTATTTTCTTTTTTTTCTTGTTCCATTTTATATTCTGTTTTTTGTTTAAGAACTATTTAAGTAAGAACTATTTAAGTAAGAACCCGACGAGGTCCCCTAAAGAACTGACTAATTTGACTAATTATCGTCTCTACGACTACAATATATATAGCATAATTATTCTATAAATATGAAGAAAAACTCACTAATTGCCCAAAAAACTGAGGAACTGAATAAACTGGCACAACTCGATAATTTTAACCCAACTGAAATCAGAAAGCAAGTGGCCGGGCTAAATAAATTATTGGATGAATCAGTGGGAATTAAAACCCTTTCCGCGGCGGATTTAGTCCCGCCCTGGATAATTAAAACTGTCCAATTTAATTCCCAATCTACACCGGAAATCAGACTCAAAGAATTGGAACGGACGGGCAATAATGTTTTTATGGTCAAGGCCGAAACGATTATTCTTGATTATTTAACCGACAGCGGCACTGGCGCCCAAAGCGATGAACAATGGGCAAAAATTATGACCGCTGACGAAAGATATTCTCATAGCAAAACCTATGAGGAATTTATCCCGGTCGCGCAAAAACTATTCAATAAAAAATTTATCTTGCCGGTTCATCAGGGACGTTCGGCCGAAAACCTGGTTTTTAATTCCCTCTTGGCCAGCTTAGTCGAGCGAGCGAACCAGCAAGGAAAAAAAATAATTTGTACTGGAAATTCCTTCTTCGACACCACCATCGGCAATGTCCAAAACAATCACGCCCAAGTTATTAGTGCTGATTGTCCAGAGAGTGCCGACACCAACGAATATTATGACTTTAAAGGCAACGCTGATGTAAATAAAATTGAGTCTATTGTCAAAGAACACGGCTCGGAAAATATCGGTTTCATTGTCATGACCGTTGTTAATAATACTATCGGCGGGCAACCGGTGTCTTTGGCTAATTTAAAAGCTGTTCACAAAATAGCTAAACAACACCATATTTTATTTTTGCTGGATTCCGCCCGTATTTTTGAAAATGCTTATTTCATCCAACAACGAGAGGCCGGATATCAGAATAAAACCATTGAAGAGATAACTACTGAGATGACCGAACTGGCGGATGTGATTTTAATGAGTGGCAAAAAAGATGGCATCGTCAATATGGGTGGTTTAATCGCCACCGATAATGAAGAGTTGTATAAAATATTCTTAAACCGCTGCGTTTTAATTGAGGGGCATTATTCCTACGGCGGCATGTCTGGCCGCGATCTAGCGGCTTTCACTCAAGGATTAAAAGAAGGAAGTCGCCAAGAACATCTTCGCCAAAGAATTAATCAGGTGACTGAGTTTGGTAACGGATTTCGGAGATTGGGTCTACCGATTCAATGGCCACCCGGCTCAAATGGCATATTTTTAGATGCTCGAGAATTCTTGCCGCACGTTGATAAGAATTTCTTTCCCGCGCAAAGATTGTGCGCGGAAATCTATTGGCGCTACGGCATCCGACCGGTCGAAATCGGGCTATCTTTAGTCGGACGTGATGGAGCCGGAATTAAAAGTATCCCGGCCAAAGATTTTGTCCGCTTCACGGTACCACGCCGCGTTTATACTAAGGAACACATTGATTTTACTTTAGAGGCGCTAGCCAATCTTTACGCGGTTAGAGATGAAATCGGCGGATTAGTTTATAAAAAAGAAGGCCTTGGCAATGGGCACTTCACTTCAACTTTTGAGATGGTTGCCACGACTGACATTCCCAAGCTTCTACCCGGAGTTTTAGACTATTTTAACACGCCGAAGGCGACCTATAAACAAGTGTATTTTCCGCCGAATGCTCAATTGGCTTCAGACAAATAAAAATCGAATAATAAAAATCTTCAACATAAAACCCGCTCTATTAAAATAGAACGGGTTTTTGTTATTAAGCTTCTGAGTGTTCACGGATAAATTTTAGTGCTTAGTTAGCCCGTTATACAAACGGCTAGTTTTAGTTTTCCTTAAAACTTTTAGAAATTGCGACTTTATCTGCCGGTTGGCAATTAAAAATTTAGCCGGACTTAATTTAAATAATATCCCAACCAGATTTCGCAACAATTCATTGGTCCACAAACCATAATTATCAAATATATAATTCTGTAATTTGTTGGTTTCAATGGCGTTAATAACACAGCGCTCAAAACTGTCGAGCGGTACCATCGCTAATTTTTTACGACGCTCCATGGAAATCTCTTTACAAACACGATGGCAAACACCGCAACCAATGCAAATCTCTTGGTCAACTACCGCTTTCTTATCTATAATTTTAATTGCGTCAACTGGACATTTCTTCGCACAGGCTCCGCAGCCGACACATTTTGATTGATCAACTGAAGCAAAAAAATTACTATTTATTTTTCGCCGATAGCCTAGTTTTTTATAAGCTAAAATCGCCTCACAGCAACACCCGCAACAATTACACATCCAATTAACTTCATTTTGGATATTATCGCCAATCTGTACTAAACCATAATCAACGCACCGATCTAAAACCGCTTTCGCCTCATCTTTAGAAATCTGCTTGGCGATTTTATGTTTAGCTAAACTCTCGGCGGCCGAATTAAAAGTCAGACAAACGTCCTGAGGTGCCTGACAAGCCTTACCAACATGTTCCATCTTATGACGGCAGTAGCAAGTGCCAACCGTAATACAGCTCGCGGAATCAATAATGTGAGTTGCCCGTTCGTAATCTAGAACCACTGACTGATCTTTTTCTTGGATAGTATCCTCATGAACCAGCGTTCGAGCAATCGGCGTTTTTTGCATTAACGCTTTTTCCACAAAATCGTCTTCCTCATTAATATAATGATAAAAAAGTTCGGACAAAACTTGACGATCAAATTTGCCATCAGTCCGCATCAAGGCAAATTCAAAAAAACCCGCCATCGTCGGCGCGAGGACATAAATTTGATTACCGTGATTATCCATATCCAACAGAAGCCCTTTATTGGCTAGCTCATTTAAAATCTGACTGGCTTCTGCTTCGGGCATGTTCCACCTTTTAGCCGCCTCTTCCGAATTAAAAGGCATGATCGGCAAGAGGGATACTTTTTCCGCTTCTTCGGCCGAAAATAAAATTTCTAAAATTTTATAAAGAGCTTCTGACTCCGGAGCGCCCTGCGCATTCCGATCAAGACGTTTTTGCAGTTTAAAATAATTCTTAGAAGTAATGTGACCCATAGAAAAATAATTAGCAGAATTATATTATTGAATTATTATAGCACCTAAATTCTAAAACAAAAATAACCCCGACACTGGAGTTATTTTTGCTAATATTAGGGTGCCTAAAGGGAATCGGACCCTTGATAACAGGACCACAACCTGCTGTGTTACCATTACACCATAGGCACCATGATATGTTTCTTGTTTTACCTTATTCTACTTAGAAACGTACGCCCGGGGGGAGTCGAACCCTCGTCTAGAGCTTAGAAGGCTCCCGTTCTATCCGCTGAACTACGGGCGCATTTTTTCTTATATTAATAAAATTATCAACTATTGTCAAATTTGCCCGTTTATTTATGTCTCTGCCTGAGGACTTCATAGATAACTAGCGCTGCCGAAACCGAAACATTCAGTGAATCAACCTCGGAGCGCATCGGAATCTTAAGAGTGTGATCAGCTCCAACCAACCATTCTTTACTCAAACCATCTGCTTCAGACCCTAAAACTATAGCCACCCCTTTCTGGAAATTCGCCTGCCAATAATTCTGTTTGGCGCTGGTCGAAGCGGCAAAACTAGTTATTCTATTTTTCTTTAACCATTGGCGAGTTTCAGCTAACGTGGCCACAACCATCGGTTGGCTGAAAATTAACCCCTCGCTGGCTCTAATCGTATTAGGATTATAAATATCGGTTTGACTGTCATTAACGATAACCACATCCACCTCAGACGCATAGGCGCTTCTAATTATCGCTCCTAAATTACCTGGCTTTTCAACCGCTTCTAAAATTACCACTAACGGTGCCTGGCTCAAAGAAATATTATCTAACGATAAATTTTTTTGCTTAGCCACGGCCATAAAACCATCCGGCTTGTCTTTATAACAAATCTTATCGAACACTGACCGACTAACTTCAACAACATTTTCTGAGCTTACCCCCAAAAAATTATTTAATTTTCCCGCCCGGGCCGCAATCAGCTCTGGACAATAAAAAAGTGTAATAATTTCCCATTTGGCCTTAACCGCTGAAATTATCTCTCTTTCGCCGTCAATCAAAACCACGCCCCGGTCTTTGCGCTGGCTCGCTTTATGGAGTTTAACCAATTCTTTTATCTTTGGGTTATTTGTGCTATTAATGATATTCATAGTAATTATATTATAAAGCAAAACAATATAAATTCCTATCCGTCAAAAGCCTTAATTGTGCTATAATACTTAAGTAATCTATATTCAAATATCCATATTTTATGCCTATCCCACATTTAAAGACTAGGAAGCGCGATGCTTGGCAAGACTATCGTTCCACTAGGGGAATAAAAAACCCACGTAGTAAGCTGGGTAGTAAAAGAAAAAGATTAATAAAATTTTTATTGCCCCGCGTCATCGGCCTGGGAATTATTCTAGTGGCTATTGCCTTTATCTATGTTTTGATTGTTTCCCGCAGTCTGCCAAATCCTAACCAACTTATTCAACGTCAAGTCGCCCAAAGCACTAAAATATATGACCGCACCGGCGAGAATATCCTTTACGAAATCAGCGGGGATGAAAAAAGAACGCTCGTCACTTTACAAGAAATACCGACCTATGTGAAACAAGCCACGGTGGCCATTGAAGACAAAAATTTCTATAAGCACGGGGGCTTCAGTTTATGGGCGATGTTTAGAACAGTCATCACTAACGTCATTTACCATCGCAGTGCCGGCGGCTCAACTCTCACGCAACAATTTATTAAGAATGCTGTTCTAACACCAGAGAAAACTATCAGTCGCAAAATCAAAGAATTAATCATGTCTTATCGCCTGGAAAAGAAGTTCTCTAAAGACGAAATTTTACAGATGTATCTTAATGAAATCCCCTATGGCTCCAACGCCTATGGAGTTCAAGCGGCCAGCCAAAAATATTTTGGTAAAAATGTTCAAACTGTTTCATTAGCTGAAGCAGCCGTTTTGGCCGCTATTGTTCAGGTCCCCAGTCGTTACTCTCCTTACGGCCCTAATAAAGATATTCTACTAAGCCGCAAAGATTATGTTTTAGATTTAATGGTTGAACAAGGCTACATCTCTGAAGCCGAACGTGACACGGCCAAAAATGAGGAGATAAAATTTAAAGGTCCAGAAACCAACATCACCGCGCCGCATTTTGTGATGTATATTAAAGATATCTTGGCGGAAAAGTACGGCGAAAAAATGGTTGAACAGGAGGGATTAAAAATTTATACCACGCTTGATTTATACAAACAAAAAATCGCCGAAGAAACTATTGCCGAACGAACTAAAGATTATCCAACCAAGTACAATGCTAACAATGCCGCCCTAGTATCCCTCGATCCTAAAACCGGGCAAATCTTAGCGATGGTCGGGTCACGTGATTATTTTAACGATGAAATAGACGGTCAAGTTAATGTCGCCACCCGTCCTCGACAACCGGGCTCCTCCATGAAGCCAATTGTCTACGCCGCTCTCTTCGATAAAGGCTATACTCCCGACACTATTCTTTATGATGTCGTCACTAATTTTTCGACTGACCCTGCTCAGCCCTATGAACCGCACAACTACAGCGGTAAAGAACTTGGACCAGTTACTATCCGCCAAGCTTTAGCCGGTTCCTTAAACATACCGGCGGTTAAGGCTATTTATTTAGCCGGGATAAACAGCGTGATTGATTTAGCCGAAAACCTCGGTTACACTACCTTGTTCCCGCGTAGCCGCTTTGGTTTATCTTTAGTCTTGGGCGGCGGCGAAGTGAAACTATTAGAGCATACTAATGCTTACAGCGCCTTTGCTCGCGATGGCCAGATTAGTCCAATCACTAGTATTTTAAAGATTGAGGATAAGGATGGTAATGTTCTAGAAGAATATAAACCTAACGATAAAAAAGTTTTAAACCCGCAAATAGCTCGAATGATAAATAGTATCTTAAGTGACAACGCTGCGCGCACCTATATTTTTGGGGCAAAAAATTATTTAAATCTGGGCGACAGGCCGGTGGGGGCAAAAACCGGAACTACCAACGACTACCACGATGCCTGGACTATGGGTTATACTCCATCTCTCGTCACCGGGGTATGGGTCGGAAATAGTGATAATAAGGCTATGAAAGGCGCGGCGGACGGCAGTGTTTTAGCCGCCCCGATTTGGCATGACTACATGGCTAAAGTGTTGGGCGATACACCCAAAGAAAATTTTAAGACTCCTGATGATTATAAAACAAGCAAAGCTGTTTTAGACGGAGAACTATCAAGTGAAATAGTGATGATTGATTTGAGCTCCGGATTATTGGCAACTAGTTCGACACCACCTGAATTAATCGAGAGACGAAGCGTCCCGGCCTATCATTCGATTCTGTATTATGTTAATAAGGACGATCCACGTGGTCCGGCGTCGCTTGACCCCACCAGCGACCCACAATTTAAACTTTGGGAATCAGCCGTTATTAGGTGGGCGAGTCAAAATGCTACCTCCTCGACTTCAACTCTACCAGTAAACTATGACGAATTTCATAGGCCAGAAAATCAGCCGGTTCTCGATATTTTATTCCCAGCTAACAATCAAACTGTTGATCAGTTTGCTTTAACTGTTGAAATAACGGCCAGCGCGACTAGAGGAATAACACGGACAGAATACTACTTAAATAACAATCTTTGGGAAACTCGCTGGGGTGACCCCAGTTCTTTTACTAAATCAATCTCTTTTCTAACTAATGGTTATCAAACCTTACGAGTTAAGACTTGCGATGATATAGACAACTGTACGGAAAAATCAATAAATTTTAATTTGTTAATTAAGGGTAACCCTGTTTCGGCTGGAAAAAATTCGGTCCGTATTCTCAGCCCTAGCTCCGGTTTCGCCGCCGGTAGTATTGATTTCCCAATTAACGTTAACGCTCAGATAGGCAAACCCGATCGAGTGGCTCGGCTAGATTTAGTTCTCAGGGATCAGACTAGTGGCCAAACTGAAATCCTCGCTAACATCTCTAACCAAATAAGTAACAATCTAACCTTAGTTTGGAATACTTACCCAGGGCCAAAGAGTGGTGGTCTCTATTTAAATCTCTATGATTGGAACGGCAGTGTGATAAAAAGCAACGAGCTTAGATTCACTATTAATTAACTACAACCCTTAATTAATAAATAACAAAATAGCTCCTGACGGAGCTATTTTTTTAAACTGTTTATTCTTATTTTTGTGATTTTTGGTTTATTACTACTGTCTAATCGGCATGACAATATAAAGATAACCATTATCTTTCTCCGGTTTAAGCAGGCAGGGGGTGGTGGCGTTAATAATTCCTAAAACTACTCTCGACCCCTCAATATTATTTAAACCATCTAATAAATAACGATAATTAATTGTGATTTCATTTTCGCCGCCCGCTACTTCCGCTTCTAATTCTATTTGACTTTCACCGCTCGGGCCGGAAAAAGCAGAAACCATAACTTTCTTGGCTGTTGCCCGAAGAGTGATGTCGTTAATGCCTGTTTTCGAAAATAAAGCGGCGGCCTTAACTGCCCGTATCAGGTCGCTGCGTTCTAACCACAGCTCGGTAACCGTTTTTGTCGGAATAATCTGTCTGTAGTCCGGATAGTGGCCGTTAATGAGACGTGAGATCAGATCTACTGAGTCAACGGTAAAGAGAATTTGATTATCTGATAAATAAATACTGACTTCAGCATTATCACTAACATCGGATAAGTCGACGGTATTTAAAATTCGTAATAGTTCTTGAAGGGTCTTGGCCGGCACAATAACTTTGTAGTCTGCCCCGCTAGGAGCAATTTTCAAATCTATTTCTTTTTCCGCTAAGCGATAACTGTCGGTAGCCGCTAAACTCAATTTCTTTTCGGTAAAGGAAAACAAAACCCCGGTTAACTCCATTCTATTCTCACTAGTGGAGACGGCGAACACTACGCTATTAAGGGCTTTCTTAAAGTCTTCAACCGAGCAAGTATAGGGATTTTCTTTGATAATGGTGGGTATTAAAGGAAATTCTTTAGCCTCTTCGCCTTTAATTTTTGTTTTATAGCCGCCACAATCTACTTTTATATCGCCGTTTTTCTCTTCGATTTTTACCTTCTCGCCCGAATCAAGTAAATTAACATACTCCGTTATTAATTTAGAGTCGACAGTAAATTGACCATCTGCCTCAATTTTGCCCCGTAGCTGATGAGTGACCCCAATTTCCAGGTTAGTACCAATGAGCTCAATGTTTCCCTTCTCAGCTCTAATTAAGATGTTATTTAAGATTGGTAAATTAATATTCTTAGTCGTAGCATGTCCGACAATATTTAAACCTCTCTTTAAATTTTCCTGCAAACTAATAAATTGCATATAGTTATTTTTAGATGGGCTACTATTATATTATTAATTTAATATATTTAAACAATAATAGTAATAAGGGAAGGGATAAGTTGCGAAATTTGCACAATTTGTTAAATTCATTAAAACTTTTGGCCATTTCTTTGTTGATAACGCGGGGTTTGTTTTGGGGAAATTAAATATTTAATTGGGGGTAACTTGATTTTACCGGTTTTTATTCACAAACTATAACTAGTTTTCACCAAACTATCTACCACTAATTACCAATTTATTAACAGCTTGTTCACAAACCATTGGTTAAAATTTAGTAAGCGGCGGCAAAAAGTTGTTTAATGGACTCTAATTCTTGTTTGATTTTTTCGTTTCCCTTCTCCTTAACCTCTTGGTAAATTTTATTATAAGAATGCATGGCGGTGGTATGGTCGCGTCCGCCCATTTCCGCGCCGATGGCGGGGTAGGAGGTATTTAATTCTTCACGGATAAGATAGATAGCCACTTGGCGGGGCCAGACCAATTCTTTTTTACGGCTTTGGCCGGTTAAATCCTTATGGACTAGATTATAGAATTTGGCCGTGGCGTCAATAATCTCCTTGGGGGTAATTGATCGGGACTGGATATTAGCGATATAATCGCCCAAAACATCTTTAACGCTTTTTAGGGTCGGGCTGATGCCTTTAAATTGGTGCGAAACAATAATTTTAGTCAGGGCCCCCTCTAATTCCCGGATATTGTTTTGAACATGGTCAGCAATATAAGCCAAAACCTCTTTGTCTAATGGACAGCCTTTTTCTAGGGCCTTTTTTTCTAAAATAGCGATCTTAGTTTCAATATCTGGCTTTCCGACGTCAGCCACCATGCCCGATTCAAATCGGGAAATAAGACGTTTTTCAATGGCCGGCATCGATTTCGGCGGTCGGTCAGAGGTCATCACTATCTGTTTATCATTTTGTTGAAGTTCGTTGAAGGTGTGGAAGAATTCTTCTTGGGTGCCGTCTTTACCGCCCATAAATTGAATGTCATCAACTAATAACAGATCAACATTGCGATAAAGATTTTTGAATTCTTTAGCTTTACCAGTTTTGACTGCCTGGATATAATTATTGGTAAATTTTTCACTAGTGACATAAAGAATCTTGTCGGTGTATTTTGACACGGCGTTGCCGATTGCCTGAAGCAGATGAGTTTTTCCGAGACCGACGCCACCGTAGATAAAGAGCGGGTTGTAAGCTTTACCGAGATTATTTACAATCGCCTGGCAGGCCGCATTAGCCAACTCATTCCCTTTGCCGACAATAAAGTTTTCAAAAACATAGCGTGGGTTAAGCCCAAAACGATTTGAGCCATTACTGGTTGAGTTAGTTGGTGTTGGAAC
>Ga0172379_10004896_pt1 | contig 19248 bp, 7 predicted proteins | sample GrowelOW334metaG_FD_119756 | JGI IMG/M metagenome (GOLD analysis project Ga0172379, IMG submission 119756) | Groundwater microbial communities from an aquifer near a municipal landfill in Southern Ontario, Canada - Groundwater well OW334 metaG | ecosystem: Environmental > Aquatic > Deep...
AAGGCATGTTAATAAAACAGGTTGTTGTTAAATAGAAGGAAGAGTGATTGTTTTGCCTGAACGTTAAGATATGGATGTATAGGTAATCTTTTGAACAGGTAGTTTTTTCACTCAGGGGGCACAGAACGTGCCCCCCTTTTTTTTTGTTTTACACGTTAATGTGCTGGTTGTGTGCTCTGAATGAAGCGACATCGCAAGATGGCGATTCAATGCTGTAAGTAAGATGGAGGAAGACCCTCCGCTGGCGTTGTACAGGCGAAGCCAGCAAACCACCCCTCGGTGCTGAACGGGTGACTGTGAGGTATTGAACGGAAAGGGGAAAAAGTCCTGTTGGAAGGATTAGGTAAGAATAAGAAAGATGAACGAAAGTAAACCTCTGATGAAGTGTCGAGAAAACGTATCCCCTGTCAAAACTATGGGAGGCTTGTGCCATAGGATAAGTATAGCGGACAACCTGTTAACTGGCTATGCGACAGGCGTCATTAAGGAGGCATGATTCTTATTCAGGCTTATTTATGGAACAGAGGAAGTCATATAAAGATGCTAAGGGAAAGGTACAAGTCGGGCAAACACCGGTGAGGCCGAACACCAAAGCTTTGTATGATGGCGGACATAGCCGTAGTAGTGATGAAACTCCTGTAATGGGAGCGGAGCGAAGGGCTATGGTTGTACAGTTAGCGTTGCCATTGTCAACTGGCGGAAACGACGGGAGGAACAATGCAACCCTGACAAGAGACATACCAATTACCAAACAAATGGTATGGGCATCCTACAAGAAAGTACGGAGTAACAAAGGAGCAGCAGGAATAGACAACCAGTCGCCGGAAGAATATGCTGAGAGGTTGAAAGATAACCTTTACATACTCTGGAACAGGTTGAGTTCAGGCAGCTACTTTCCACCTGCGGTACTCGAAGTAGAGATACCCAAAGATGATGGAAAGAAACGCAAGTTAGGCATACCGACCGTAAACGACCGGATAGCCCAACAAGTAATCAAGGATTATCTTGAACCACGGTTTGAGACGGAATTTTTAGCCGACTCGTATGGCTACCGACCCAAAAAGAATGCCCACCAGGCGATAGAGCAAGTACGCCAAAATGTACGTCAATTTCGCTGGGTAATCGACATGGATATTACCGGATTCTTTGATAACATGTCGCATGAATTGCTATTAAAGGCAGTTGATAGACATGTAGAAGAGAAATGGGTAAAACTGTACATAAAGAGGTGGTTAGAAGCGCCAATCGAAGACCGCGAGGGAAATCAAAGGTTCAGGACAGGAAAAGGGGCACCTCAAGGCGGGGTTATTAGCCCGTTGTTGGCCAATTTATTCCTGCACTATGCGTTTGACAAATGGTTTAGCATTATGTTCCCGTCTTTAAAGTTCGTGCGATATGCTGACGATACCGTTGTGCATTGCAATAGTGAACAAGAGGCGGAAAGGGTATTGAAAACCATTAAAGAAAGACTATCATCTTGTGGATTGGAACTAAACGAAAGGAAAACCAAAATTGTTTACTGTAAGAAAGCGTACCGAAAGGCACGATACAAAACGGTAAAGTTCGATTTTCTTGGGTACAGTTTCCAGCCACGGCCAGCCACAAGCAAAACAGGCGATTTATTTCTGAGTTTTGATTGTGCAATTAGCCGAAAGAGTGAGGTTAAAATAGGCAAAATTCTCAGTGATTCAGGGTTTCACACATGGACAAGGCATGATTTAGAGCAACTGGCCGAGGAGTTCAATCCTCAATTAAGGGGTTGGCTCAATTATTATGGTAAGTTCAGGAGAACCATGTTAAACCGGATATTTGGATTATTTAACTGGCGGTTAATTAAATGGGCGGTAAAGAAGTATAAGCGTTTCAAAGGCAGTATGCGTAAAGCAGGCCGGTGGATAAGGGAAATAGCACAAAAGTTTCCCTATATTTTTGTACATTGGCAATATGGTTTTGGAGGCGCTTAACTCTATGTACAACAAGAGCCGTATGATGCGAGAGTATCACGTACGGTTCCGTGAGAGGCTTAGGGTGAAACCCCCTTTGCCTACTCGACTGATGAAATTTGCATAATATGCCAAGTCAATGAACAAGCTTATAACATACTCAAAATTGTTAATTGTAAAATGTATTTAATTGGCTTTAAACAGCAATTTTGAAAAATGCAAAAGGGGTTAAAAATAAATTGAGCCTGTTTTTGTTGTCCTCCATAGAGAAAAATAGATAAAAAATGTGTCTGTTTGATAATCCTGAAATTTAATTTGTAGGAATTTAAAGCCCAGGAAATCTGGGGATTAATTTAAGTTTATTCCAACGGGTATATTTTTCCCAACCCCATTTCACCCAATGCCCAACAATAGGTAACGGAATTATAAATGATTTTTTGTGGTTGCGGTACACAAATGCAGCACCTTTTCCGGTGTCCATCACGCAAATGATGCTGAGGTGTTTTTGGTACCCCTGCCTTTTGGTTGAACCGTTCTCCGACTCAATAATATTGTAAGCGGCTATTTTTGCCATTATTTCAGCCAAATGGCCTTGTTTTGCCCGCCAATCGGGGCCTTCAATGGCGGCAGCGTCACCAATGGCATAAATATTTTGGGTTCCTTTAACCAAACAGGTATCGTCAATTTGAATAAAATTCGCTTCAGATAGCGGCAAATCAGAGTCCTTTAATACGGAATGTCCGGTAGCACCCGGAATGAACATAATTAAATCTGCATTTAAAGTTGATTGATCTTCAAATTGGATTTGGTTTGGGGCAAATCCAACAATCTTTTTTCCAATACGGGTTTGTATGTTGTACTGATTAAACATCTTGTCCAGCATTTTTAACGACGATGGTCCCATTTTGGCTCCGGGCTGTTCCATTGGAGCAAAAAAGGTTAGTTCAAAATTTTCCCTGAGTTTCTTTTCTTTCAAGTAATGATGCACATTGAAAATGAGTTCAAATGCTGGGCCCCCTCTTACTGCTGATTTATCAGAAGGGTTTCCTCCAAAACCCATCGCAATTTTGCCATTTCCTTTGCTTAATAATTCATCCAATTGTTTGCTAATAGCCATAGAACCTTCTGGATTGCCACAAATTGAGAGGGTATGTTCATGTCCCTGTGGTTTCATCTTATGAGCTCCAAGGGCAACTATTAAATAATCATAGGAATAATTCTGATGGCCCCCAAAAACCATTTGCTTTTGGCTGTCAATCTTTTGTATTGTATCGATACTGAGATTGAAACGATGTTTTCTTTGAAGCTTTATTAACGATAGCTTTGCCTGCTCAAAAGTTTTTTTGTGAGTAGGTATCCAAATAGAGATTGGGTAAAGAAATAAATAGTCGCGGTCGGATACTACTGTTACTTCGAATTGCCTGTTTTTTTGTAGAGAAATGGTCGCCTCAATGCCAGCAAAACCACCACCCAGGATCAATATTTTTTTCATTGTTTAACGATTTAATTTTACCGAAAAATTATTGAAATCAGTATTCTTTTGAACTAAACCATTTTGGTTAAAACATAAAATTACCCATTACATCCTGCATCGGTTGCACCCTGAGCGATAGTGGATAAACGCTATGATTTTTATCGGTTAACAGTGTTTTAAAAAAGCAAATATAGATAAATCAAAAAAGCCACCCGTTTATGAATGGCTTTTCAGGCGTTTATTTTTTCTTACCCAAAAGGAATTCATCAATAATCCCTTTGAACATTTTTTTGGTCTCCTCGGGAGTTTGGGCAATACCGGCACTCATTTGGGGTTGCCCCTCTTTTGGGCAATGCAAAAAGGCAGGGATGCTTTGAATTCCAAAGGCAGCCGCCAATTCCCGTTCTTGTTCGGTGTTTATTTTGTAAACATAAATCTGGCCTTTGTATTCACCGGCCAACTCTTCTAAGATAGGGCCGGCAATTTTACAAGGGCGGCACCAATCGGCATAAAAATCAATAATGCAAGGTTTGTCGCCTTTATAAACCCATTTGTCAGGGTTTTTTTCGTAATCCCACACTTTTTCCAAAAACTGGGCTTTGGTCAAATGGATGGTTTTTGCAGTTTCGCCACTTTTATTCTCGGCGGGTTGTTTGGTTTCAGCTTTTTTTTCCGGTTTATCACCGTTATCGGCTTTCCCGTTGGTACACGCCATGCTCGAAAGTAATGCGGTAGAAAATAATACCAATAAAATATTTTTCATTTTTCTGATTTTTTATTTGAAACTAATTTGCGAAAACACTAGCTACTTTGTTCGGCCATTGAGAAAGCCCCGTAAGCACAATAGCGGGTACATTTGCCACAATGGGTACATTTTTCTTCATCAATAATAGGTGCATTAAACGGGGAGTCTTGCGAGATTGCTCCAACGGGGCAAACCCGCATAATCGGGCACCAATGGTTCTGGGGACAACGGTTTTGCTCAATAATTACTCTTTTCATTTCAATTCTTGCTTTTATTAATTTAAATAATGTTTCAATGTAGCTATTAGTTGCGATGCTTGCATTACCCCTGAAGTCTGCCAGGCTTTTTCGCCATTTTTAAAAAGCATCATGGTGGGGATACTTCTGATTTGAAGTTGGGCTGATAGGGCAGGATTCTTGTCGGTATCAATTTTAATAATCCGGATTTGATCGCCTAATTGATCTTTTACCTGTTTTAAAATAGGAGGCATCATCCTACATGGCGCACACCACTCGGTATAAAAGTCGATTAAAACAGGAACTTCGCTTTTAATCAGATTTTGAAATTCAGTCATACGCTGTAATTTTTTTTCACAAAATTAACAAATTTTATGCCACAAATAAACATATATAAATAATTAAATATGTAAACGAAAATCCAAAGAAGTTTTTGGGTAGCAGGATGGGGAAATGGAAGGCAACTTGATGGTTCCATTTTTCTACCATTCCCTATTGATTCTGAATGTGAAATTTGAAATCCAAAATCCAAGATCTGGTTATCTATCTATATCCGATGGAGATTATTTTACCATCACAGATACTGAAGGGCTTATTTTTTAAGGCAGGCAAGTTCCCTTTGCAGCCCACCAGGGAATGGCTTCCAACTTTAGCCGACCGGATTTTACGGCAGGGTCCTCACTTGCAATTGTCATGGCTTCGGCAGTTGTTTCTACATCAAAAACTAATATTCCACGATAGTTGCCACCATCCTCAAATGGGCCGGCCACGACCAGTTTTCCGCTATCTGCCATTTTTTGAATGTGTTCCATGTGCCCTTTTTGGATGGCTGCCACAGTGGCAGAATCCTGATTACGCTCTGGCCCAGCCATTAATAAGCAAAAGATGTAGCGTTTCATTATGTATGTTGTGTCACCTTCGGTCATGGCAAACTCACGGTTGGTCTGGCTAAAACTTTGTGAGGCAATTAAAATAAGTCCTAAAAATGCGAGGAATGATTTTTTCATAAACAGGAAGATTTAATGTACAGGGAATTAACATCTTGTTAAAGAGAATGTTCAAAAAAATCCCGGATGTGTGATCCGGGAAACAATTAGTAAAGAAAGATATTTTTATTATTCATATACCGGACAGGCTACTTTGCCAATAAACAAAATACTTGCTGAGGGTTGGTGGTAAATAGCAAAAATAAATGGATGGTTTGCCATAAATGTTGGTTTTTCTGGCCCAACTGAAGTCCATTCAAATTCAACAATGGTGGCCGCGGCAGCTTCACTGCCGGTTTCGTTTACTTCAATAAATGCCTTGTGCATCACACGACTGATAAAAATTTGCACATCAGTAATGTTCGAAAAATCAGCTTCATCAGCATTAAATGCTTTTAAAAGACCTAAAGCTTGCAGTTCATCGTTAATAAGCTTGGTGCCATATACATATTTGAATTTTGGTAAGCTTAATTCAACTTCCTGATAGGTCATTTCATTGTTCCATTTTTTCCAGTTATCAAGGGTCAATTGTTCCAATAATCCATCGATACCTAAGGTATCATTGGGTAACAGACCAATCATGCAATAATTACTGTCGGTGTATGGGAGTGAAATGGCTGAACAATATTCATTTTTCTGAAAACGGAAGGTGCCTTTTTGTCGCATAAAGGTTGTAGTGATTGGTTCATTGTCCGCTTTCGTAAAGGTCATTTCCTGGTTTTCATCTTTATCGAACTGATATTTCCAATTGGCTTTGAAATAGATAGCATTTATTAAATACATAATGGCATCGGGCGAAATGGCATCGAGCATATCCTGAATCCTGTCGTGGGTTTTTTCCTCAATCCAGTTATTGATAACATCCACCGATTGGGGATCAGCAAAATCCAAAGCACTTACCTGGGCATCAAAGTATTCAGCCACCAAATTTTTATAAGTTTCTTTTATGGGAGCACTTTCGCGTTGCCAAAGGGAATTTGCTACTTCGAGTGTGATTCCGTTGTTAGCCGGCGAAATGTCGCTGTACAACGATTTCATGGCCAAAAGGATGGCTGTATCTGCCTGATTTTGCCAGCCTAAAAGTGTGTTAAATTCATCACGTGTTTCATTGGCAGCCCCTGTTCCCGCCATTCCAAGAGCATAATACATGCTCATGGGTGAGATAAAGATATTTTTCTGTTCCTCCTCATTGGCTAAAATCTCTCTGAAAATATCCATTGAAAAGCTGTTGTTCTGCTCTGCAATGGCCGACTTTAATACCTGATTAGCAGGATCGACGGGAGTAGGAGTGGGGTCATCGTTGTTTTGGCAGCTCAAAAAGCCAAAGCATGCAATCAGGGTAAAGGTGAATAGGTTTTTCATAACATACGGGTTTAATTCAACTTTAATAGATAGGATGAGTCCTAAAAAGGTTGCTTATCAAAACAAAAAAACTGCACGGATTTTCATTTTTGAGTTCTCCTTCTTAGGGATTCCTCCAGATGAGCATCCGTGCAGTTTTTGGAAATTACTACTACCTAATTATTTATGTGCAATACTAAACTGGACCTGATGAATCTTCTGGTTGTTTGACAGGATCATATAATAGGTTCCCGGCATCAGATTGCATTCATTTTCGAGATTTGTTAACAAATACCCATCGCTAAGTTGGTATTCTTTTATAAATAGGATTTTACCCAGCATGTCGATAATTTTTATTTCGACGTTGGAATTTTCCTGATCAATATACGAAATATTGATGTTTGAATTGGTTGATGGATTAGGGTAAACCTTCAACGTAGATTCAAATAGGTATGATACTCCCACACTAACCGTAGAACTGAATGTATAGCGTCCATCGAAATCGGTTTGTTTTAACCGGTAATAATAAATCCCTCTCGGCAAATTGTTATCCGACGATTTGTATTGTCTTTCGGTAACGCTATTCCCAGCACCCTTAATTTGAGCAATGGCTGCAAACGATTTTCCATCTGTTGAACGTTCGAGCGTAAAGTAATCATTGTTAGTTTCAGAAAGTGTAGTCCATGAAATAACCACATCATTGTTGTATTGAACCACATCGAAAGCAATCAATTCAATAGGAAGCGGATTGCTACCTGACTCAGAAGCAGGAAGTACGGGACTGTAAGATGTAAATCCGGTACCAGTAACATGACACATGTTTGCCCCATCGCTTACCCCTGTATTTGTTCCCATTTGTACCCATTCACTACCATCGTAGTGTGCAAAAATCAAATCATTTAAATCCACAATCTTACTGCGGTCCATATCCTTAAAGTAAAGGGTCACATTTGGTGTTGATGTCCCATTGCTACGGGTAATATCCCAATACTCAATGCGGCTTACCCCATTTACTGAAGGATTACAGTTTGTACAAGGATAAGTTGCAAACGGGTTTTGTGCAAATATATATTCTACAGTAAAAGCATCGGTAACCAATGAAGGTGCGGTAATTTCCAACGGTGCCCAAAAGGTTGAATCTCCCAATGGGAAGCTAAATGCATCGTTCCCTACTTTTTTTGCCGGACCATTTATGAATGAAGCATTGCTACCTGAGCTGGAAGTAGCATTATCATTAAATGTCAATAGATTCAGTGCAGATGTAAATAAGATTCCATCGGTTAAAGTGAGCGCAGTATTGATATTTGCCGGGCTTGAAAAGGTAAGACCCGTTGCACCCGTGTTGTTGAGAACCAATGTCCCAAAATTATGTGTTGCTGAACCTGAAAGGGTTTGAGCTAAACTACCGTTAAAGGTGACTGTTCCTGTATAAGGGGTAAATGTTCCATTGTTGCTCCAATTTCCTGAAACTGTAATTGGATAATCCAGGTTTGTAACACTCAAACCTCCCGTAAGGATGGCTAAGTTATTATTTACCACCAGTGCACCACTCAAGTTAAAGGTAGCAGTTCCATTTATGGTAAGATTATAGAAAGCCTGGTTTCGGGGAGTAATGGATTTTGTACCCGTATTGTTGGTTAATATCACGGTACTGGTTCCAGCTGTGAAAGTCCCTGTTCCGGCAATTGACCAATTTTCTCCAATGCTGATGGTACTGTTTCGTCCCAGCAGTGAACCGCCAGTTAATGACAACCTGTTGTCAATAGTCAGGTTATGGTTTGTTGTACCTCCATCGGAAGAAAGATCGACAACTCCCGCACTTTGTGTATATTGGTTTGTGGCCACAAGGTTGCTATTCAGCAAGGTAGTAGCATTTCCTGTGAAAGAAGTGTTATAGAACGAGCTACTACCTGCATTAATAATATTGGTACCAGTCCCATTAAAGTAAACGGTCTTCGTACCCGGTGTAAAAGTCCCTCCGGCGTTTGACCAATCACCACCTACATAAATGTCGAAACCATTTGAATTCAAATTACCGGAAGTTAGGGTGATGTTATTGTTCACTTGTAAGTTTGCCGATAAATTGTAGTCTCCACCACTGTTTACCTCAATATTATAGAAATTCCCAGTTCCTTGCGTAATAGTGTTTGTACCTGAAACAGCCATTAATTGGACGGTGGAATTATCCGCGCTAAATGTTCCTCCGGAATTGGTCCAGCTTCCGCCTGTTGAAATATTTGGTGAACCGGTAACTGTAAATGTACCTTCGAACCATATATCTTCGTCCACTGAAAGGTTTTGGCCATTTACGGTTAATACTGCACCGTTTTCAATGGTTATCCTTTTGGCAGAAGCCGCAGCATCGGAAATAATTGGATTATAGGCATCCGGAGAAATTGTTACATTATTGGCGCTTCCGGGAATACAGTTACATAACCAGTTGGCGGGGTTGTGCCAGTTGTTGTCGGAGCCGTTGCCGGTCCAATAGGTTGAATTAATATTAGACCATGTCAATAAACCAGTTATGGGATCTGCTGGCATTACTGCATCATTTTCATAGTTGAACACTCCCAAAGTACCTGATGCATCTTTGAAGTTAGCAACTGTGGTACCTGTTAATCTAGTGACATTGTATGTTGGGCCACTGTTAAAGGTCACATTGTCGATGATTTCATCGGCTGGTTCGCTTGGAAGGATGTTTTCAAGGGTTAAATAAGTTCCTCCAGCTTTCCCGTTAGAGAAAATACCATTGGAAAGATTATTTCCGGCTTCAAGTGTTGCCCCGCTCTTTAAGTAAATCCCATAAGCATCCATGTATTCGAATTGATAATATTGAGCCGCAAAATTACCAAGGTTTTCCACAGTAAATGAATAAGTCCCGGAAGATTGGCGTGTAATAATGGCCGGATTGAATTTATCGGTTCCGACTGCTTTAAAGGTACCGCCATCATAAATGGTTGCAATTGCATTGGCGCCCATTTTTAACGTCCCGTTTGGACCTACCAGGAAGTTACCTGTTCCTGTAACATACAGATAATCGGTTCCTGTACCATCGCCCATATTCAGGCTTAGTTGGTTCTGATTAAAGGTTCCGGCAGAAATTGTGAAGTTCCCATTTATTTTCATATTGTTGTTTAAAATGGAATAATTCACAGCGGGTGCATTTATAGTTACATGGTGAAACGAGGAAGTGCTGTTGTCGATAGTACGGGGACCCGTTGTGGCATTAAATGTTACCAATCCGGCATTTGGGATGAATGAACCGGCATTGCCCCAGTTTCCGGCAATGGTTATGGAGTAATTGGCAGCCGAAGCATCAAGTGTTGAACCTAAAGCAATATTCAAATCGTTACGGATGGTTGTGTTTCTTGCCAAAGTGTAAACCGTGGTTCCATCAATATTTAAATTGTAAAAGGTTTTATTGCCATTATCAATGGTTTTTACGGAACCATCACCGTTAAAAGTAATGTATCCGTTGTTGGTAAAAGTGGCAGTATTTGGAATCGTCCAATTGCCTGCTACCGACATATAATCGTTGATACTCTTAACTTCTAAAGTTCCTGAACCAATGATTTCAAGGTCACCGGTAATTTCTAAGTCTGGATTGCCACTGTTATAGTCTGTTTCAAGGGTCAAACGGGCACCTGTATTTATAGTCAGTTTTTTTGCCAATTGGCCAGAAACTGTTAGTTTGGGTTTATTTGTAACATTAGCAATAACTACATTTTCAGCTCCTGTGGGCACAATGTTAGGGCCAATATTGGCAGTCCAGTTGGCTACATTGTTCCAATTGGTGCTGGCCGAACCATTCCATGTAAGAACTATTACTCCTGTCCAGTTAATCCGGTTATAATCGTCTTTCTCATACAATTGGCCGGAGAATGGGCCAGTGGCTTCCCAAAATTCCAATGTTCCACTGTTTTGAGTTTTTTCCACGTTATTTGATAAGGTTCCGCCGGGTACGGTTGGGAAACTCACATTATAGATATAGTTAGGAGCTACAAAACTTTGGGAGTTCTCGATAACTAAAAATTTACCGTCATAAGAACCGTTGGTAAACGTACCATTACTAAAATTATGAGTTGCATCAATGACTCCGGTTGAAGTAACCCGGATACCATTGATATTCATATATTGGAATTGATAATATTCTGCATCAATCGTTCCATTACAGGTGAAACCATAAAGGCCTCCATAGTACATATTGTTGGTAACAATAGCATTTTCCGACCCTGTTCCCACTACTTCAATAGATCCCGCAGAACCAATGACAACACTACAGCCGTCGCCGGGCATTAAAATACCGCCTGTCCCAAGTATGTAATGGCCATCGATGTTGATGTTATCGGTGGAGTAATTACCTAATGCTACCCTATACCCATTTCCGTTAAAAGTGCCCGAGGTAAGGTTGAAGTCGCCATAGCAGGCAAAATCACTTTCCAGTGTAAAAGTAGCTCCACTATTAATGGTAATACTGTTCAAATAGTACGTGTTTGACGAATAGTTATAATTGGTACGGATGCGAGCACTTCCTGAGGTTTTGTTAAGTAGGAAGGTTCCGCTGTAAGCAAATGAACCATTTTCGGCATATAAATCGCCCCCGACAGTTGAGGTGCGGCCGTTGGCAGAATAAATCCCATTTGTAACAATCAAATTTCCTCCAATGGTTTGATCTTTATTATTTGGAGCAGAAACTGTTCCTGAAAGTTTATCCAGTGTGATACTATAGAATGGGTTGGTGGAGTTGTCGGCCACATTGATTGTTTGGTTGCCATTTCGGTTAAAAGCAACCTCGCCCTGACGCGGAATAAACAGTCCACCCGTAGCATTGTTGTTGTTCCAGTTTCCTGTAATGCTAATGGAATAATTGTTTGTGGTAACATCAAAGGTTGCTGTATTAAAATTCAGATTACCCTGAATCTCAATATCGCCACCCAGCGTTTTGGTATTTGCATTGGTTAGGGTAAGATTCCCATACCTTACATTGGTGCCGCCCCCTACAATCTGGTTCCCATCTCCACGGTAGTCCACAGTTGTGGATGTTCCCAGGTTAGATGCTACAAACCCTGTAGGGAAATGGTTAGCACCCGTAATATAAACTGTTGCGCTGTTTTCAACGGTAAAGGTACCCGTGCCCGAGGTATTCGTAATCAGGTTATCCAGGATATCTAAACGGGTTACTCCAGCCGCTACCGTTAAATCGCCGGTGATATCAATATTTCCTGTTAAAGTCAATACACGCCCGGTACAAGCAGCGGTTAAATTATGGAATGTTGAAGCTGTTACAGTTTGGTTTCCTACCGTGCGGTTGAAGGTCACGGTACCCGAGCCAGAATAATTCCCTGTACCTGTCCAGGTGGTTCCACTGAAGGTATGGTTTTGGTTGCCATCGTTAAAAGTTGCTCCGGAGGCAATGGTCACATCGCCAAGGAAAGCAATTGAACTTCCAGAATTAGCCTGTAACGTTGAATTAATGGTTGTGGTTCCATTAATTGTACAAGTTCCGGAAGTATATTTAGTCCCGGTGCCATTCACTGTTACGTTATAAAAATCGCCATTCGTTATGGTTTGGTCAACACCCCCATTAAAATTTGTAGTACCTGTTCCGGGGGTATATGTTCCCTGATTATCGAAATCGCCACCTAAATTGAGGGTATATGATGCTGTATTGGGAACCACAGTACCATTTGTAATTACTAAACTGCCCAAAATATTGATGGTACTTCCGCTTAGGTAAAAGGTAGTTGCAGTATTGTTAAACTCGACACTGTAAAAATTAGAGGTCAGGGGAACAATGGTGACATTGCCGCTACTTGAATTGAAGATGACCGTAGCATTTCCATTTATAAAGGTACCGTTTGAACCCCGTGTCCAAGAACCACCGCAGATGACATTGCTTTCATTATGAGAAACAATCAATTTCCCGAGGGAGGTCCCTTCACCAATGGTAATATCCCCAAATGCGGTAATGTTAAATCCCCCATCCAGTTCCAGAACCCCGGATGTAATCCTTAGTTTTTTACATTCACCGTTTACATTCATGATTGGGTCGTTGGGCACGCTTCCCGGAATAATAGCGTCAATTGTACTGCTTGGCACACCATCGGACCAGTTGGCTGCATCATCCCAGTTGCTGTTTGAGGCTCCTGTCCAAACTGTTTCTAACACGCCGGGCCATTGCAGTTTACCCTGTGTGGCATCGGCAAGAATTGCAGGAGGGCCTGCCGATAATTCGTCTTTTTCATATTTATAACTTCCCAGGTTTCCACTCAAAACACCGCTAAATGTAATATCGGGCGAGGCCACCTGGCGTTTTACGTTGAAAACCCCGGTTACCGGAGTTGTGGAACAGTTGAATGTTACATCAATAATGTTTCCTCCGGCATAGGTTCCTGCTTCCAAATTAAGGTAACAGGCACCTGCAACGTTGTTTATGTTTGAGAATGTTCCATAGGAGAAGTTATTTGTTGCATGCAGCGTGGCGTTTGATTGGATGTCGATTCCGGCATTGGCCAAATATTCAATTAAGTAGTATTTGGCCTCGATATTCCCACGGTTTATGGTAATTGCTTGTCCTCCGGTTGTGGAGCGTGTTATGGTAGCAACTTCGGTTTGGTTGTTTCCAACAATCCTTAAAATAGCTTTTGACGGATTGCTGGCATTATCAACCAACATGGAACAAATCGAGGTCTGATTCTGGAATTGAAGGGTAGCATTGGCATCAATATCTAATGTACCTTTAACGGTAAATACTTTAGGATTGACAGTATTGTAGCCAAAAGTCAATACATTTCCGTTAAGTTTTACATGAGCATCTTCATACAAATTGATAGTCCTGCGAATGGTTGTGGATGTACCTATAAGATTGTAAATATTGGTAGAACCTGTATCGTCGCCAAAATTAACTACCCAGAAAGTACCCGTTCCATTGTTGATAGAAACATCTGCCGAGGCATTAAAGGTTACCGAACTTTGGTCGTTATGCGTAAATGTGCCTGTATTGGCATAATTCCCTCTTACCGTTAAGGCGGAATACGCCGAGATATTATCGTAGTTATTCAATGTTGAAGCAATAATGTTAAGGTTATTTACATTCCAATTGCTATACATGCGTTTTGTTCCAGTGCCGTTTATGGTCACGTTGCTGGCCGTAAACAAAGGTGTATTTATGTTTTGGTTGCCCCCATCAAAAGTAATATCAGCAGAGGCTGTGTTCCATGTGCCGCCGGCAGTATTTGTTACTGAGCCATATATGGTGTAGGGGAATGCTCCCATCGAAACATTGGCAGTGGAACTAATAATAAATGTTCCATTAAAATCGGCACCATTTGAGATGAATGATACTGCATTGGTACCTGCAAAGTCGATATTTGTAAAGTAATTATCGGAGGCACTTGAGCCTGGGTTAATGGATTGAGCACCGCTTCCCGATACGGTCAAGGTTGCCGAGTGCCTAAATTTACCGCTATTTGCCCAGGCAGTCCCATTGAAAGAGATATTCCTGCCAGAGGTTACCGTTATGTTGGGGTTGATAGTTACATTGCCATTGATAAGTACCGTACTTGCCGATCCCAATGTTTTGGTCCCTGTTCCTGAGAAAACAACATTCTCAAACCGTAACAGGTTGGTATTATTGATAGCCTGATCGGCTCCATTAAACGTAAAGGTAACCCCGGGAGTGGGTGTATAGTCGTATATGGCTGTAGTGGCTCCACCTGTGATGATGCTCTGGCCCCCGTCGGTAAAAACACAAGTACCCATGTTTAAGTTCCCTGCAACCCGCAGAGTTGAGATTCCGTCGGTAGTTACTGTTTTTGTATTTTGATAGGTAAGAATCCCATAAGTGATGTTATTGTCGGTATAGATGGTTTGATCGGTTCCGGTAGGGGCCCTTAAATAAACCGCGCTATTGCTATGGATGCTATAAGTTGCAAAACCTTTGGGCATGGCAACATCGGTAGCGGAAGGGGTAGCATTGTACAACCGGGCATTGTTTTCCATTGTAAAGGTTTTGCCAACCCCTGTACTTGTCATAGTTTTAGGAAGAGAGTTGTTCCAAGGATCCATTAAAAGATAAATACCATTTTTTACGGTAGCATTCCCTGAGATTGATAGATTATTGTTCATTACTTTCCAACTACCTACAGTTCCACTGAATTCGATGTTGTTGAATCCGGTAATATCGGTATCAATGCCCCAGTCACCACCAATATGGGTCAGTTTTGTGGTTCCTGTACCCCAGACTATTTGTTGGCCACCGGTTGGGAATGTTATGTTTCCGGTTAAAATAAGGTTGGCACTGTTGGTTGCCATATCTAAGACCACATCGGTATGGCTAATGATTAAACTTCCGGTCACTTTTAAATTACCGGCTTCGGGTACCTTGTTATAATTGGTGGTGCTGTTGTTTTGCAGATATAAATTTCCGTAGGACCAAGCGGTACTGTTTTTAACAACCTGGTCGCCCCCGGCATATCTGTAAAATACGTTGCTGGAGTTGGACATAGAAATTGTCTCAAAACCAGTAGGGAAGTTATCTACCCCACCCAGGTATATGGAACCATTGTTGGTAAAAATATTAGAAGGTACGCCACCATCAATCACATAGGTGCTGAAATCGGCACCGCAACCGCTATTGACCACAACATCGCCCCAAATCTCGCTGGCTTTATAAAATGTTTTAGTTCCTGTGCCTGCAAAGGTAACTTTGTTGAAACGGGTAGTGGTGGTACCAGTATTGTCAATTTGTTGATTTCCACCATCAAAGATTACCATTCCGTTTCCGGTTTGGGTAAATGATCCATTGTTGATCCAGTTCAGAGCCAAATAGAGTTCGTTTTCCAGCCCATTGAGAGTTGTTGCAGCGCCAATGGTCAAATTTCCATTTATCTCAATGTTTGTCAAAAGTGACAACGTGTCTGTCCCTGCTTTTGTAAGGTTATAGAAAGTTCCGCTTGAAACAGTTTGTTTAGCTCCGTCAAAGGTAACTGTACGGGTTTTTGGTACAAATACAGGAGCTGAGTCTGCCACCATCAGCCAATCGCCACCAATAGTAATATCTCGTGTTAATGCATCAAAGGTTCCTTTTACAAAGGTCAAATCGTTGTTGATATCCAAATTTGAACCAAGAGAAAAAGTGGCTGCTTGCGAGGAGTAAAGCTGTAAATCGTAAAATGGATTGGTTGCCCCGGCTGTAATGGTTATGGGTTCGTTATCAGCCTCTACAATTACTTTTCCATTTCCGTGGGCAAATGTCCCTGAGTTGGTCCAGTCGCCGTGAACAGTTATTTCGCTGCCAGCATTTAACACAGAAATAGATCCTCCATTACTTGTAACTACGGCCCCGAACACCTCTAGGTCGTAACCATTATCTAAGGCTATGCCAAGGCCGGCGCCTCCATCATTGATTATAATACGGCCGCATATTTCATTAGCGTTTAATACTGTTGCTATCGGATTTGGCCCCACATAGTTGCTTTGGTTCAAATATACATAGTGGCTGCTGTCATAAGGTGCGGTACCTCCTTCCCAGTTTAGGTCATCGTGCCAATCGGCAGAAACATCACCTTGCCAGAAAAACCCATTTGGGTATGTCCAACGCACAAAGCCTGTCGATGGACTTGCATCATCTGTTTCGTAAATCGGTCCAGCCAATGATCCAATACAGTCCTGACATTCCACATATCCATTGTTTGGGTCGGCGGGTGGTACATCTCTTTTAATATTTCTGTTGGTAGTACCTCCGCTATTGAAGGTAACTTGATCCATGGTCAGATTCTCAACATTATCAATAGTTAGCCCGTTTAAATCAATATAAGCGGTAGATGTTGCCGTACTTGCTCCCGAAATAAAGGTCCCGTTGCTAAAATTGTTGGTCGAATCTAAACTACCCCCGCTAATTGTTATACATCCATTGGTTCCAGCACCAATTCCTTCGCAACGGTAATATCTGGCATGAAAAACACCACTCGATTGTGTAATATAAAACGTACCTGCTGTTTTAGTAAGGGTTGCAACATTGCCTGCAAGACCCACCAATTTAAAGGTTCCCCCTTGATTCTGGATGGATTGGTTGTTATTAGTAAAAATCACATTGGAACTTTCGTTTACAATAAATTCAGCTCCTGCGTTGATGACAATTTTTGTGTTGGCATCATAAACAGTAATGTCGTGGCTATTTAAATTAAATGTCCCTTGATTGATGGTAAAATCATAGTTGCTGTAAAGGGAAAAGTTATTTAGAAGCTCGTAAGTGGTACCTCCAGTGGCATTGATGGTTAACGATCTGAAATTTACTCCGGCTCCCGGATCAATTTGTTTGGTGCCACCAGTGGCATTGAATATGACCTGGGCTGCTGCGTTATTGGTTTGGGTAAAGGTGCCCGAGTTATAGAAACTCCCCCCGATAAATATTTTGTTGATTCCTGTGGTAAATGTTCCACTGAGAATAGTAAAGTCGTTGTCCACATCTAAATCGCCAGATACTGTAAAATTGGCTGAAAACTCAATGTCGTAAAAGTTTTTATTCGAATTTTCATCGGTATGTCCAGTGGTAATAGTACCTCCGCCATCAAACCGTACCAGACCCTGACGTGCTTCGAAAGCTGCTCCGGCGGCACTCATATCCCAGTTCAAACTGACCAGAATGTTGTTGTTTTCGGCAGTGTTCACATCTAAGGTTACCCCGTCGTTGATGGTCAAGTTACGTTTTACAGTCATTTGGCCATCGTGTAGGGTTTTTGTACCTGTACCGGCAAATACCACATTCCAAAAATCGGATGCTCCGATGGATTGATCGGCACCATTAAAGGTTACGGTACCTAAATTCACATGATAAAATGCCCCATTATTGACCCAATTTCCGGCTACTTCAATATTTACATAGGTATTTCCATCACCAATGATATAAGCATACACATTTTGCCCATTATTGGTCCAGTTTCCGGTTACAATAACACTTCTGGTTGGTTCAATTACAGCAGGATTGTACAGGCACCGGAACATTTTATTTGTAGTGGTACTAAATGTGATATTATGGAAAGTCAAAGGGTACGCACTGTAATGCCGTATTTCCTGGATGTCGGTTCCGTCAAAAATTACGGTTCCAGTTCCCGGGATAAAAGCATTGTAGCCTGCATAAGTGTTGCTGTTCACATAAAAGTTACCTCCCACATTCAACTGGTGGTTATTCAAATCAAATATAGCGGCATCGGTAGTTAATATCAGGTTCCTTTTTATAATAATATCGGTGTTTGCTGTTACGGTTTGGTTGCCTGCTCCTGTATTTTTAGTGATGGTGACATTGCCAAAATAACTATTGATATTTGATTGAATGGTTTGATCGGCTGTTGTGCCCGTAAATGAAACCGTGCCCCCAATATCCTGGGTAAAAACCCCAGTGTTTTCAACCGTCCAATTTCCGTTCACTATCAAATTACGTCCTTTGGCAGCAAAAGTAGCTCCCGTTTTTACGGTAAAACCACCATATACAGAAAGGTTACCTGCCGGGCCTGAGAGTGAATCAATACCTGTATTGGCAATTTTAAGATGTTGAAAATTACTTGGGTAGATAGTTTGATCGATGCCATTAAACACAACCGTATCGGTTGCAGTAAGATCGGCTACCCTTGTATTTGCTGTGCCTAATTGCCAATTTCCCGCAATATTGATTGTAAATCCTGCTGCCCTAAAGTAAGGGGTGGCAGTAACTACTAAAATATCACCATTGATATTTAGGTTCCCCGTAGCCTCTTTTATATACGTATTGCTTAAAGCAATATTTCCGTAGGTAACACCATGCGGAATGTATTGGGTGGCAGTGTTATTGGTAAAATGTACGGTTCCGTTTGTTAAGTCAACGGTTCCCAAAAAGTTATTTAAAACAGCCGTTCCAACATTGATTGCTGTAGTGCTTAACCGGCAATTTTGTCCTAAAGTCAGATTTTGAGGAGTACCGCCGATACTGTTGTCGTTTAAAACAATATCCAACAAATAACTTCCGGTACTTCCACAAGTGGCAGTGAAATTCCCTAAAAGGTTCAGGGTTGCTCCCGAAGTAATAGTTTTTGTACGGGTAGCCGAAGGAGAGGCCAATGTAAAGGCCAGGTTGGTCAGGTTGTAAATGGCTACTCCCATGGTTTGTACGGCATCATCGGCATCTAAGGTAAGGGTGCCGCCAGCAGTCATGTCAAGGTTAGCGGCAATTGCTTGATTAATATTACCGCTGATATTCAAATCGAATCCGTCAACATCAAAAGAAATAGGGTCGTTAACAAAATCTAACCAACCACTAATGTTGATATTTCCATCGGCCGTTTTTACTCTGGCTATAGCGTTAGGTTGATTATAAATATACACGTTGCCGTAAGTTAATCCTGCGCCTCCTCTTACAATCTGATCCATATCGCTATCGAACCTTACAGTGGATGCCGGATCTAGGTTGTAAGCCGCGAATCCGCTAGGGAATCCATTATCATCGCGCACATATAAATTGAATCCTGCTCCAAGGGTAAAGGTTCCCGTA
>Ga0172379_10004897_pt1 | contig 19247 bp, 19 predicted proteins | sample GrowelOW334metaG_FD_119756 | JGI IMG/M metagenome (GOLD analysis project Ga0172379, IMG submission 119756) | Groundwater microbial communities from an aquifer near a municipal landfill in Southern Ontario, Canada - Groundwater well OW334 metaG | ecosystem: Environmental > Aquatic > Deep...
AAACAAAAAGCATTGTGGCAAGTGAGGAAAGAAAATCCCAATGAAGTTATCCGTCACGCGGTGTGGGGGATGCTTCCGGTCAATAAACTTCGTGACCGATTAGTGACTCGATTATTTATCTATCCAGATACCAATCATCCGTATAAAGAAAAGGTGCAAGCGCAAAGTAATAAGTAATTTATTTTGTCATTCCGGCCTACCTGCCCGAAGCTGCTGCATCGCTGCAGGCGGGCGAGCCGGAATCTTAAGATGCCGGATCAAGTCCGGCATGACAATAATATAATATTAAATATGAAACAAGATAAACCATCAGAACCAATAAAAAAAGAAACAGCCGTTAAGGAATCCAAGAAAGTGGCTGTTCCCACCTACTATGAAGCAGTTGGACGTCGAAAGTCGGCAACAGCCCGTGTCCGGCTATATGTGACCAAAGAAGAGTCCATGACTATTGATGGCAAAGAAGTAACAAAAGGAAATTTTCTCATTAACGGTCGGGTCGGATCACAGTATTTCCCAAGCGAGATCATGAAAAAAATGTTTATGGAACCGTTCCGGACCACCAACACCATGAACAGATTTATCGTAAGTGCAAAAATTGTTGGTGGAGGACCTCATGGACAATTGGAAGCATTTATCCACTGTACTTCACGCGCATTGGAAAAAGTCGATAAAGAAAAATTCCGACCAATTTTGAAAAAGCGTGGATTTCTCACCCGCGACTCCCGTATCCGACAGCGCCGCCAACCAAATACCGGAGGCAAGGCCCGGAGACAAAAGCAGTCTCCAAAGCGATAGTCCTGAGCTTGTCGAAGGACAAAGCCCGAAACGGTAATACTATTTTTTTCCCTTCGAACCCTTATCTACCCTTAGGCACCCTTATTTTCCTAATGTGGTAGAATCTCCCTACAATGTTTCAAAAACAAATCCCGTGGGATAAAAAAACAATTCAGAAAATCCGAAATGGATTTTTTACGGCTCGCTATTTTCTTCGGACAAGAGATATCCTTGTATCTCAAAAGAATTCTTCTTATGTCATTATGCAGGTTTTTCAGAAAAATGATAACGCGATCCTCTGTGGCATAGATGAAGTCGTATCCCTTTTTACCATTGGATGCGGTATCTATAAAAAGAAGAGATGGCAGAACCTGAGAAAGCTAGTGGAGTTCCGTTCTCTCAAGGATGGAGATAGTATTTCTGCAAATGAACCGGTGTTGCATATAACAGGTCCATATTACGCATTTGCTCATCTTGAATCGCTGTATCTCGGTATTCTTGCCAGAAGAACATTGGTTGCAACAAATGCCAGACGAATAGTAAAGGCAGCAGCTCAAAAACCGGTATATTTTTTTGCAGATCGATTTGATCATTTCCTTAATCAGGAAGGTGATGGGTACACTGCTCATATCGGAGGAGTAACTGGCGTGTGTACTGATGCACATGCAGCGTGGTGGAAGGGGACTCCTATAGGAACCATGCCACATTCTCTTATTTCTCTGTGTCAGGGAAATACGGTTCAGGCTGCGACTCTATTCATACAACAGTATCCAACTATTCCTCTAATTGTACTCGTGGATTTTCATAATGATTGTGTGCATACAGCCGTTCAGGTTGCACGGATATTTGGTAAGAAACTATGGGGAGTTCGATTAGACACATCTGAATCTATCGTAGATATTTCTTTGAAGAATGAAAAAGGGAAAAACTTTGGTGTGTGCCCGAAACTCGTTCTTGCGGTGAGGCATGCGTTAGACAAGGAAGGTTATCATTTTGTGAGAATCATTGTATCGGGCGGGTTTACGGAACAAAAAATTATACAATTTGAAAAAGACCATGTACCAGTTGATGGATATGGGGTTGGATCAGCGATGTTGAAAGGAAATTTTGATTTTACCGCAGATATCGTGAAGATTAATGGGAAAGAAATTGCCAAGGTAGGACGGAAATTTCATGAAAATACCCGGATGCGAGAACAGATTTGAACTCGTGACCGCCCCGATGTTCCGTCAGAACGTTCTACAAATAAATAGTCGGAATAATCAGATTTGCAGTGTCCACCGTAGTCCTCAGTTCGTTGAAGGACGAAGGTGGAAACTGCTTTATATTTTTGTCAGGCTGGCGGGGCTCGAACTCGCGACCTTGCGCACCCCATGCGCACGTTCTACCAACTGAACTACAGCCTGTTTAAATTACTCTTGTATTCTACCATCTCTTGTGTAAAAATGGGATACAACCTCATATAAATATATCCTGCCCAATAGATTGGAGTTTTTATGCCTACTAATCAAGCTGACGCGAAACTGAATGCGATTCGTCTTGCCATGGAACAGATCGAAAAACAGTATGGCAAAGGGTCTATCATGCGCCTTGGTGAACAAGCGGGCGTTCGAAACGCTATTGATGTAATTTCCACAGGTATTCTTCCGCTGGACCTTGCTCTTGGCACCGGCGGACTTCCCAGAGGCAGAATTGTAGAAATTTACGGACCAGAAGCATCAGGTAAAACAACTGTTTGTTTATCGACAATTGCTGAAGCGCAAAAACTTGGGGGAACAGCAGCATTTATTGATGCGGAACACGCACTCGACCCACAGTGGGCGCAAACATTGGGCGTGAAATTGGATGATCTTCTCATATCCCAGCCGGATACCGGAGAACAGGCACTGGAAATTGCTGAAACCCTTATCCGAAGTGGTGGGGTGGATGTCATTGTCATTGATTCTGTTGCAGCGCTTGTTCCGAGAGCTGAGCTTGAGGGTGATATGGGTGATAGTGTGATTGGCGTTCAAGCCAGACTTATGTCACAGGCGTTGCGGAGGTTGACTGCGGTAATATCAAAATCAAGAACCGTTGTTATTTTTACCAACCAACTCCGACAAAAAATCGGGGTCATGTTCGGGAACCCTGAGGTGACCTCAGGCGGAATGGCCTTGAAGTTTTATGCCAGTGTTCGGATGGACAGCAGGAAAATTGAATCTTTGAAAGATGGGGATAAGGTGATCGGGAGCCGTCACCGGGTGCGGGTCGTAAAAAATAAAGTTGCTCCTCCTTTCCGGGTTGCGGAATTTGATGTCATGCACTTAGGAGTGTCCAAAGAGGGAGCAATTATTGATGTTGCACTTGAGTTTAATATTCTTTCGAAATCAGGAGCGTTTATCAAACACGGGACACAAATAATCGGACAGGGGAAAGAAGCAGCAAAACTTTTTTTGAAAGAAACGCCAAAAATGGCAAAAGATCTGACCGATGCAATTTGGAAAGTGGTTCATTCTGGTACCGTGCAACCAAAAGTTGAGATCGGTGTAGAGGAAGAAGAATAGGTAATTTCCGTCATTCTGGCTTGTCCAGAATCGGATTCTGGATGCGTCCCGCATTGCGGGACTTACCAGAATGACAGGGAAACAATTCATGGATGATGAAATTTATCAGAGGCTTCTTGGATTTGCTTTGAATTATGTCTCCATTCGCCCCAGGAGTGAAAAAGAAATCCGTTCCTATATTGTTAAAAAAATCAGCAAATGGAAAATATCGCTGGAATATTTAGAAAAAGTGCTTGTTCGGTTGGATGAGCTTGGGTATGTGGATGATCTCAAATTTTCCCGTGCATTTATAGAATCCATGAATCGTTCTCGTCCAAAAGGCACGCTCCTTATCCGGATGGAATTGAAGAAAAAGGGGGTAGATCCGGAAGTTATTGAGAAAGCCCGTGAACTCATAAAAAGCGATGAAACAGGGAATGATATGGATTTAGCCCGAATTGCCGCTACAAAGAAGCTGAGAAGCTTACAACGGTATGATAGGGCAGCCCAGAAGAGCAAAATGTATGGTTTTCTGGGGAGACGTGGGTTTGACCATACGACCATATCCTCTGTCATTGACGAAATGTTACCAAAAGGACTACAATAGAGGATATAAGAAAGCGTAAAGATACTTTCTTTTTGAAGCCATTTAGGAAACAAACAGTAGTATTGTAGGATCTATGTACATATTTCACGACACTCAAACCCCTACAACTACCTCGTCATAAAGCGAGGTGCTTTCCTTTTGTCTTCAAATATCATTTATATAGTATTTAAATAATCCGCCTATGCTTGCTTTGTGACTTTTCAGTACTATTCGTACACGTCACAAAGAGCGCATGAGCGGCGGATATTAAGAAACACTAATCAGCCAATGGCTGAAAGTGTTTCTAATAGGAGGAAACAATATGTTTGACGTACTCAAAACACTATCAGGACTGGTAAAAGCAAAAAAAACAGGTCGGGTTCATAAACCGGAAAAACCACAGAAGGAAGAAGTAAAAAAAGTTCAACCTCAGATGAGTGCACCTCTCATTAAAGAAGATAAAGCTCCGCAAATGGAAAAAATGCGCATAGAGGCAGAAGCGCAGATTGCTCTTACTCAGGCAAAAGTAAAAGAGATGTTGTATGAAGCCAAAGATGAAGCATTCCGGATCAGAAGGGATGCGGAAGATGAAGTCCGAAAGAAACTCGAAGCACTGGACAGGAGAGAAGGCGCTTTTTCCGAACGGGAAAAGCTTATCTTGGAAAGGGAATTACGCATTCAAAAGCAAGCTGCTGACGTGGAGAAATTGAAAAAGGATTGGTCGGACAAACTGGAAAAAATAGCACACCTCACCACAGACGAGGCAAAAGAGTTGATCATGAATTTGGTAAAAGAGAAAGAAGCCGGCATGATAGCTCGGCAAATTAAAGAAGCAGAAATAAAGGCAAAAGAAGAAGCAGATATCAAGTCCCGAGAGATTCTCATAGATGCCATGCGTCACGGGGCTACAGATTATGTCGCGGAATTTACCGTATCGACCATCAAGATTACTGATGAAGATATGAAGGGGAGAATTATCGGGAAAGAGGGGAGAAACATTCGGGCTTTTGAAACAGCAACAGGCGTTGATGTTGATCTGGATGAAGAAGGAGTGATTCGTCTTTCCTGCTTTGACCCGGTACGGCGTGAAATTGCCCGGATATGTCTTGAGAGACTCTTGAAAGATGGAAGAGTCCAACCGGGACGGATTGAAGACGTTGTTGCTGAGGTAAAAAAAGAGTTAGACCGTATCATGTTTGAAGAAGGGCAAAAATTGTGTCACGCGGTCGGGGTATACAATTTACCATCCCCGATCGTTGCACTTCTTGGAAGATTTAAATATCGATTTTCCTATGGACAAAACATGATTGCCCATACGATGGAAGAAACGAAAATCGGTATAGCGATTGCAAAAGAAACCGGGGCTGATGCCAATGTCGTTCGGCTCGGCTGTCTTCTCCATGATATTGGGAAAGTCATTACCGATAAAGAAGGGAGTCATGTTGAGCTTGGGGTTGAGTTTTTGAAGAAATATGGACTGCCAAGCCGTGTGATTGACTGCGTTGCCCAGCATCACGAAGATACCCCTTTCAGTTCCGTTGAGTCAGTCATCACATATATTGCTGATGCGATATCAGGAGGAAGACCGGGAGCTCGGTATGAAAATTATGATGAATATGTGAAACGCCTGAAAAGTTTGGAGGAAATTGCAAAATCCCATACCGGGGTAAAAGAATCATTTGCATTTCAGGCAGGACGTGAACTTCGGGTCATTGTTGATCCGGGGACAGTCACAGATGCAGAGGCTGTGGTCATTGCTCAGGAAATTAAAGAAGAAATTGAAGGAAAGGTAACTTTTCCGGGACAAATAAAAATTACGGTCGTGAGAGAAATCCGGGCTATACAAACGGCCAAATAATTTCTAATTTTTAATTTCTAAATCCTAAATAAATTCAAATGTCTCAAAAAATCTTTGAGTTTCAAACATTTGGTATTTTTCTTTTTTAATATTATATAGAAATTTGTATTTAGGATTTGTATAAAATATCGCATACGAATGCGATATTTTTTTTGATATATTGACATGGCAGTCTAAACTCATTATCTTTTCGATTAGAGATTGTTCTTTCAATCTTAATTAAAAAATCATCATTCTCTGCCCGGGGGGAGGTGAAATAATCATATGACAAAAGCAGATCTCGTTGAGGTAGTTGCAAAAAAAGCAAGCTTAACGGCAAAAGCAGCCCGTGAATCAGTCGTAGCAGTCTTCGGGGCAATCACCGATGCTATGAAAAAAGGCGACAAAGTAGTCGTCACAGGATTCGGAACATTTATGGTCCGATCACGGAAAGCACGAACCGGGAGAAATCCCCAAACAGGGAAACCAATTCAGATTCCGGCTCGCAAAACTCCGGGTTTTACAGCAGGGAAAGCCTTGAAAAAATCCGTTCGATAAGAGACATGTTGTTTATAAAAACAATAAAAAGGAAAGCTACCGTTTGAATAAAACGGAGTTTTCCTTTTTTCGTGGCCTGTACTGAGGTAAATTGCATCTGTGAGCTATCGAGTATATATACCCATCTTACTCCGGTTTGCAGCCCGATTAGGGCGAAAAAGCGGATTAGATGGGTCTATACTGAGTAACGAAGGTTGCAAACCTATGTTACGTTGGTATAATAGGGGATATGGACAAGAAAACGACTTCTCCAAGAGGTAGAATTATGCAGGTTGTCGAGGTTGAGGAAGATAATGCTAGTGCCCAGCAAGTCGATGTTCCCGTGCCTTCTGAGATCGTAAAAGATGAAGTATCTGCGGAATCGGAGATACAACCTGATATTGCCTCTTCCTTCCCTGTTCCTCAGGAAACAGTAAAAGATGAATCCACGTCTCCTGTAAAAGTTGAAACAAATACTGGAGTAACTCAGGATATACAAAAAGACATTCCCCCTTTGAAGACAGAGGAAAAACGCGATATTGTTTCAGAACTTTTTGAAACAAAAAAAGAGAATGTTCAATATCCGGATATTTCTTTAGATAGAAAACCTTCACGATTTGGGTTTATTGTATGGATTATTCTTCTTTTTGCGATAGTCGGAGCTATCGGCGGAGGACTCGTTTTTTGGAAAAGCAGAAGCACGAATGAGCCAGTATCCAGTGTCGGCGTAACCTCAACCCCAACTTCTGTTGTTATCGAAACGGAAACTCCCATACCCAGTTCATCAAGCGCGTCCAAGAAAACACCGACTCCCACGAAGACTGCTTCTGTTTCCGCTACCCCTAAAAAAACTGGATTATCGATACAAGTCTTAAACGGAAGCGGTGTGAAAGGGGTTGCTTCCAGTATGCAAAAATATCTTGAGGAAAAAGGATACACGGTTTTTGGGACAGGAAACGCAAAAAATTTTGAGTATGCACAAACAGAAATTATTATTAAAGCTGATAAAGCATCATTGCTCGAGAAACTCAAAACCGATCTTTCTGGAAGTTATACAGTCGGAAGCACATCTGCTACCCTTGATCCTTCAGTCTCCTATGATGCACAAGTTATTATAGGAGCAGAGTAGATCTCCACGTGTTAATCTTCGCAATACAACCGTCTATTTGATACAATTTACCTATGAACTATTACATAAAAACGTATGGGTGCGCTGCTAATGTCGCTGATGGGGAGCGCATTGCCGGGTACTATAAAAATAAGGGATGGACCAAAGCCAGAAGCAAAAATTCTGCTGATGAGGTCGTTATTGTGACCTGTATGATCAGGCAATCAGCAGAAGACCGGATAACGGGGTTCGTCCGGAATATTGGCAAAGAAAAAAAGAAGGGGAAAAAGATAAAGATTATTGTGACGGGGTGTATGACCGGAATGGCAACGCGTGATACCAGCGGAAAATTACTACGGGAATTAAAAAAGAGAATGCCGTTTATCGATGAGTTTATCCCTATAGAGGAGATAGGATTGACGAGTCCCCAGGTTCGGTCGGATAAGACCCATGCATTAGTTACCATATCCAATGGATGCAACAATTTCTGCAGTTACTGTGTCGTCCCGTATAGCAGGGGAAGGGAAGTGAGTCGGCCTTTTGAGGAAATTATGAGAGAGTGTCAGGAGTTGGTAAAAAAAGGATACACATCTCTTACTTTACTCGGGCAGAATGTGAATTCGTATGGAAGTGATCTTATAAAAAATGGAAATTTTAAATATTGTTCGAACGAAGTGAGAACTTCTCATCCGCTTGCCAGCGGATTCGAAGAATATCATCCAGATTACAATTTGACCGATAAAATAACATACGTCAAACATTTAGGGAAAATGAGGATTCCAACACTATTCCCATATTTATTGAGTGAAATTAGTACTATAAAAGGATTAAACAGAATAGATTTTCTTTCCAGTAATCCCTGGGATTTTTCTGATGAGTTGATTGACGTTATTGCAGATAATACCAACATTAGCCGGCAAATCCATCTTCCGGTACAGTCGGGGAGCGATGAAATTTTACAGAAAATGAACCGGTGGTATACGGCAGAGGAATATATGCAGTTAATTGATAAAATCCGTCAGAAAGTAAACAACGTGACCTTTTCTACCGATATTATTGTCGGGTTTCCTGGCGAGACGGAGGAGCAATTTGAGGAAACTGTTCTCCTGTGTAAAAAAGTCGGTTTTATAAAAGCGTATGTGGCGATGTATTCGGATCGTCCAATGACAGAGGCTCATAAACATATGTCTGATGCACTCCCCTACCGGGAGAAAAAAAGAAGATGGGGGATACTGGAACGATTGATTAATAAGAAAAATCTGCTAATCTGCTAATGAAAAATTTATTTATTAGTAGATTAGTAGATTAGTAGATTATGCAAAAATTATTAATTGTGTGCGGTCCAACATCTTCCGGTAAAACAGCACTCGCTCTGGAGTTAGCAAAGAAATGGAATGGCGAACTTGTTTCTGCCGATTCCCGGCAGGTCTATCGGGGGATGGATATCGGGACCGGGAAGGACGTGATCGGAAAGTCAAAAGTCAAAAGTCAAAAGTTAAAATTACAGATAAAAAATCAAAAGTATGAATTAATACCATATGACATGGATGGGATTCCATTATGGTTGGTTGATGTTGTTGATCCGGACGAGGAGTTTAGCGTAGCCCATTATCAACACATAGCACATAAAGTTATTGAGGATATTCAAAAACGCGGGAAGCTGCCCATTGTTGTAGGCGGAACAGGGCAGTATGTACAGTCTCTCCTTTCCCCCATTGAGACGTCGCACATTCCACCTAATAAAAAATTACGGAAACAATTGGAGAAGTTGTCTCTTGAGGATTTACAAAATCAATTAGTAGATAGATATCATCGTATGTGGGAAACCATGAATCAGTCAGACCGCCAAAATCCCCGGAGGCTCATTCGGAAAATTGAAATAGCAAAATACCTTTCCTGTCATCCAGGATATCACCTATCGATTCCCGGAATTAAAGAAGTTCCAATTCCGGGAATCAAAACACAGAAATATGACATTCTTCTTCTCGGTCTTTCTGCTCCCTATCCGGTTCTCTACAAGGGTATTGATGCACGGGTGGATAAACGCGTCAAACAGGGTGTTCGAGAAGAGATTACTTCTTTGTTGAAAAAAGGATATACGTGGGAAATGCCGTCCATGAATACGTTTGGCTACAAGGAATGGAAAGAGTATTTTACTCACAACTCGCCCGCCTGCAGCGATGCACCCGCCCGCATCGATACGCGAAGCGTTTCGGGCAGGGCAGCTTCGGGCAGGCAACTCCTGCCTGCCGGCAGGCACGGCGTAACTCATAACTTACAACCCATTATCCAAAGGTGGAAGTGGGATGAACATGGGTATGCTAGGCGCCAGATGACGTGGTTTAAGAAAATGAAGGGTATCCACTGGGCGGATATAACGGAAAAAGGGTGGCAGAAAAAAGTGGAGACTGTTGTCAATGAATGGTATACTAACAAAGAGAGATGTACACGCGGCGAGTCTGAAAAAATTTCGAAGGTCGCTTCTCGAGCTTAACAAATGAAGGTGCATAACAACGGAGACTATTGCGAGTAGCGGAACAAGAAATTTTTTCTGCGAGCAACAGCGTGCTAGATGTTAGGTACAACTTATGTTGAACAAAATTGAAATATCCCATAGAACCATTATTTTTACCGCTCTTTTTATTGCAGCGATTTGGGTAGTATTTGAAATACGGGATATCCTTCTTTTTCTTTTTATCTCCTTTATTCTTATGTCCGCGCTTCGCCCGACGGTTGACTATTTGGAAAAAAAGAAGATTCCATCGGTGATTTCTATATTTTTTATCTATATTCTGGTGTTTGGCGTTTTTGGGTTATCCCTCATGGGCACAATCCCATCGCTTATCGTTCAGTTTACCCATTTGACCCAGGCACTTCCTTCATTTATTACCAAAATCATGCCGTACTGGAATATTGATATCAATGCATTATCCCAACAGATTGCCCCTCTTTCCCAGAATCTTGTCAAGCTCACTGTGAGTATTTTTTCCAATATTATTACTATCGTTACCGTGTTGGTTTTTACATTTTATCTTTTGCTGGAACGGAAAAACATCGAACCGCTATTAGCGAGTTTTATGTCAGAAGATGTCGCAAAGAGAGTATCGCGGGTTCTTATCCGGATTGAACAGAGGATGGGTGCGTGGGTGCAGGGAGAACTGTTTCTTATGTTTTTTATTGGCGTGTTTGCCTATATCGGATTATCTCTTCTCAAGATTGAATTTGTTCTTCCTTTAGCTATTTTGTCGGGTTTATTGGAGATCGTGCCAACCATTGGTCCGATTGTCTCTGCAATACCTGCGGTTCTTATAGGACTTGCTGTTTCTCCGGTAACGGCACTTCTTACGGCGCTGCTCTTTATTGTCATCCAACAGATAGAAAATACCTTTATTGTCCCTTTTGTCATGAAAAAAAGTGTTGGATTACCGCCACTTCTGACCATTATCGCGCTCATGGTTGGAGGGAAACTTGCGGGTGTTGCCGGGGCTGTCCTTGCTGTTCCTATTGTCCTTATTATTCAGGAAATTATCCAGGAATACGTCGGTTCTGAAAAGAAATAATAAGGAGTACTGTTGCGCTGAAACACCGAGTAAGCCAGATTCTGTTTTTAAATCCTCATTTCTCTAATGCCCGTATACTTCGTCCCGCCATCCGTAATGGATAATTATGAATGGCTATTGAAGGCGGGACAGTCGTCGGTTGCAGCGAGTGGGATTGCCAGCGTTTCATACTTTTTTCGTGCCCGAAAGTTTAGAAAAAAGGTCGTCTCTGTGGCTCTCTCATCCTGTTGATTCAGGAATCGTTCCCCCGACGTTTCCGTCGGGGGACACCAGCCACGCACCAGAACGCTTACGCGTACGGTACATGGTCACCACTTTCGTGGAGTCCCCATCCATTCAGCTGTCTGGACTTTCCTCCCCGACGAAACGTCGGGGCGAGGATCCAGTGTCCCAGCGCGTTTCTGATTATATCATGATCCATGTTCTTACTTGTCCAAAATGCCTTTTCGCGGTATGCTTAGCCCATGACAAGAACGTTAGCTAAACAAACCACAGCACATATTGGCAAAGAAGTTCTGCTCAAAGGCTGGATTAATGGGAGACGGGATCACGGGAAGATCATGTTTCTCGACCTCCGAGATCGGTCAGGACTCGTCCAGGTTGTTTCTACAAAAGATTTAGGAGATCCTCGGTCTGAGTATTGTGTCGAAATCATAGGGCTCGTAAAGAAACGTCCGGATTCTATGGTGAATCCGAAATTGGATACCGGTACAGTTGAAGTCGAAGCCAAAAAAATTACCGTCATCACGCCCTCCTCGGATCTTCCGTTTCCCATTGATACCGATGGGTATGAAATCAATGAAGAGATCCGGACTAAATATCGGTATCTGGATCTTCGGAGGCCACGGATGAACAGAAATTTGAAACTTCGCTCCCAGATGACGACCTTTATCCGTAATTATTTAGCCAAGGAAGATTTTATAGAGGTTGAGACTCCCATTCTCACCAAAACAACCCCGGAGGGTGCTCGGGATTTCCTTGTCCCATCCCGGTTACAGCCTGGTAAATTTTACGCCCTTCCTCAGTCGCCCCAACAATATAAACAATTATTGATGGTAGCTGGACTTGAACGGTATTTTCAATTTTCCCGCTGTTTCCGAGATGAAGACCCGCGGAAAGACCGGGCATACGGAGAATTTACCCAATTGGATATGGAAATGTCCTTTGTTACGCAAAACGATATTCTTGAACTTATCGAGGGCATGTTTACTGCACTCATTACGAGAATTTTTCCGGAAAAACATATTTCTCAAACACCGTGGCCGAGAATTCCCCATAAAGAAGCAAAAACTACATATGGATCAGATAAGCCGGATCTCCGGAAAGATAAAAATGATAAAAATGAACTTGCGTTTTGTTGGATCGTCGATTTTCCTTTGTTTACTGAGCAGTCCGATGAGGATTTTTTCCATGGATCCGGGAAGGCAAAATTCGCGCCTTCTCACCACATGTTTACTGCGCCCCACCCGGATGACATCCCGCTTCTTGAGACTGACCCCATGAAAGTCCGCGGGTTGCAACACGATTTAGTACTGAACGGATTTGAGGTTGGGGGAGGTAGTATCCGGATTCACCAGAAAGAAGTTCAGGAAAAAGTTTTTGATTTGATTGGATTTTCAGCCAGTCAGAAAAAACAGTTTGACCATATGCTCACTGCTTTCACCTACGGCGTACCGCCCCACGGAGGCATAGCCCCGGGACTGGACCGATTCCTTATGGCGATATTGGGAGAGCCCAGCGTCCGGGAAGTCATGGCATATCCGACGTCCGCTTCCGGGCAGATTAGTGTCATGGACGCCCCAAGCCAGGCAACGGAAGAGCAATTGAAGGAATTGGGGATTAAGGTGTTGTAAGGCCACGCCTTTGATATCCTCGAGCCTTTCTAAGGCGTGGCCTTATGAAAATTCACTATGCCTAGATTTAAAATGATTGCTGATGGGTTTGCGTTTTTTATTAAAGACAAGAAGATTCTCCTTGTCCGAAGATTCAACACCGGACACGAGGATGGGAACTATGGATTACCGGCCGGACACATTGAGGATAATGAGACACTAAAAGAGGGCGTATGCAGGGAAGTAAAAGAAGAGGTAGGGGTTATTGTACTTCCATCTGACCTTCATCTCGTTCATGTGATGCATCGGAAGGGAACGGATATCCGCATGAGTTTTTTCTTCCTGGTTACCCGTTGGCTTGGGGATCTTAAAAATATAGAGCATGAAAAATGCGATGATCTGCAGTGGTTTTCCCTCGATAATCTTCCATCAAACACCATTTCCTACATCCGCCAGGCGATAACCCAGTACCAGGACAATGAATTGTACAGCGAATTCGGGTGGAAATAAAAGTATTTACCGTATCATTTGATAGTTATTTACGTATCATTATGATACGATACAGAGGTATGTTTGATACGAAAACAAGTGATCGTCAACAGGCGATTCTTCAAGAATTGATTAAAAACCCATTTTCTCGGTTAGAGTTAGAAAATGCTCTTTCCCGTCGGTTTTCTCTTTCTAAAGTTACTGTCTTACGGGATTTAAAGTTTTTGATAAACCGAGGGTGGGTACAGTCATCCGGTATAGGACGTTCAGCAAAATATGCGATCAATCAATCGCAGTCGCTCCTGATTCCTATCAATAAGGAGTGGTACTATTCAGAGCAAAGCGGGTTACGTCAGTTTGCGAAGGAATCCTTTGATCCTGATGTGTTCACGAGATTTTCTCATGTTATGTCCCAAGATGAACAACAATACTTGTCCCTGCAATCAAAAAACATTCAAACGCAAAAACAAAAACTTGATCCGACTATTTTTAAAAGAGAACTCGAGCGGTTTACCATAGAATTTTCATGGAAATCCAGTAGAATTGAAGGGAATACATATTCGTTGCTGGAAACCGAACAGCTGATTAAGCAAAAGCAGGAGGCGGTGGGTCATACCAAAGAAGAAGCGGTTATGATTCTTAATCATAAAACAGCACTGGATTATGTTCTGTCAGATCCCAATGCATTCAAACGGATAGACCGAGAAAAAATAATACACATCCATACATTGCTTGTGAAAGATATGTCAATTAGTGTTGGGATCCGTTCTCAGCGGGTTGGTATTTCAGGGACGAATTATATTCCTCCGGCTTCCAAAGAAAAAGTTGAAAAATACCTTGATCAAACAGCGGAATTGATAAATGTCGCCTCATATCCGCTTGAGAAGTCGCTGATATCAGCAAGTATGATCCCCTATATCCAGGCATTTGCTGATGGAAATAAAAGAACGAGCAGAATGATAGCAAACGCAATATTGTTGGCATATGATTTATTTCCCATTTCGTATCGCGATGTAGACGAAGTGGCATATAAGCAGGCATTAATACTCTTCTATGAGCAAAATAACCTTTATAATTTTAAGAAATTATTTATAGACCAATTCCTCTGGGCGAATAAAAAATATTTTCAGATTTGACATGCTATAATATCCCCCATATGCACTGGACTTGGGCGAGCATTCTCATGTTTGTTTTACATGGAAAAAGTTTCTCGCAGTCGTAGGCTTAACGATCGGATTGGTGCTACTATTGTTTACATAGACTTTAAGAGAAATAATCTAATATGATCATCACCAAAAATGCACCGTTTTCAAAAGAAGAAATAGATAAACTGAAGGAGCGGTTTGGGTCGTATATCAAGACAGTTATTGATGTTGAAAAGAAAATTTGTTCAGCCGGATGCGATCGGCATTTTGAATCAGAACAGTTACTTCTGACAGAAGGATCAAAGCAGGAAAATCTCTGGGGGGGAGGAATTCATTTAGACACGAAGGTTATTGACTGTAATTCATTTATTAATATACGACCAGCACAGTCTAATCCGAGTAACGAAATTCTTGATCAAAAAATACGTATCCAGTTTGAGCAGACAATGAAATATTTTTTTACTATATCATGAATAAACAACTTCTTGGCGCTTTATCAATGGATTTAAAACGAGTTGCGTTGGATTTACATAATGGATCCCCTGCAACCGCTTTGATATTTTCTGATGAAGCAATGAAAAGAATAAGAGAATTAGATAATCAAAAATTACCCAAACAGATTAAAATCGTTATTGAACAAGTAAAACAGATGTTTACTATAAGGGATTCCGAAAGAAAAGCTGAATATGCTCTCATGTATAGTACGATTGTTCAAAATTATGCATTGTCAAAACTTGTATGAAAATGATTCCACTAAAACCAACGATGAAGTATAGTGACTTGGAAAAACTCGATATCCGCGTGGGAAGAATTGAGAAAGTGGAGGATGTTGAGAAGTCGGATAAACTCGTCCGGTTGATAGTGAATTTTGGGGAATTCAAACGAACCATCCTGGTCGGGATGAAAAAGGAGCGCGAGAATCCGAAAGAGATTGAGGGAAAACAAGCGCTCTTTGTAGTGAATCTCGAACCGAAACAGATGATGGGAGAACTGTCCGAAGGCATGCTTTTTGACATTGGGTATGCAAATGGTATTATTCCGGTATTGTCAGTACCGGAAAAAGACGTCCCCGACGGCGTAAGCGCGGGATAAAAAATCATATGAAACTAACATCAATCAATCCTCATGAGGCAATTTTTTGACTGCATAATTCCTTTTTATAATGAGGGGAACCGTATTTGTGATGTCGTTGGTGCAGTGAAAAAAGTTTCATCAGTATCCCGTATTATCTGCGTTGATGACGGATCAACGGATGATGCTTCTTCTATCCTTCAAAAACGATTTCCTGACATTATTCTCCAAAAATTACAAAAACATATTGGGAAATCAGGAGCGGTATTTGCTGGACTGACGCACGTACACACAAAGAACGTTGTACTCCTTGATGGTGATCTCATAGGATTAAATCCCAAAGAAATCGACCGCGCGTGTACTATCTTTGATAAAAATGAGAGTTTGGATATGCTTATTCTCCGGGTTCACGGTGAACATCGATTCCAATGGATCGATGACATATTCCGCAACTATATTATTCAAAGTGGAAATAGGATTTTGAGAACTAGCGATTTGAAAGAGGTGCAGAAACTTCACCCGAAAGGATATCAACTTGAAGTGGCAATCAATCAATACATGATAGATACCAAAAGACGCGTTATATGGTTTGCATTATCAGCAATGAATCTCCATAAAACACATAAAACCTCGTGGATCGATGGGTGGAAAAAAGATATCCTGATGGATCAGGAAATAACTCACTATCTTGGTCTTTATAAACGGATAAAACAAATTCTCTTTTTTTGCCGGGAAAAAATCATATGATCGGCAGAATTTTATTAGCTTGAAATATGAAATGGGGAATGACTATTTAGATTGTACTGACTTGTCATTCCCGCGAAGGCGGGAATCTAGGTTTTTGGAATCTGGATCCCGGGTCAAGCCCGGGATGACACAAAATAGCCTCATACATTTCATAATTCGGGTTCATTACGCTATTTTCTTTAGCTGTATATCTATATACGATTTAATCCAATCTGCTAGTTTTTGACAATTCGGATCGTCGATGCAGGAACGAATTGCCTGATGATATGCGGATCGTCTCTTAATGTCGAGACGGGGATATCCTCCCATCGCCACAGGATACCCATAATATATTGCGAGCTGATCTGTAATCGCGCGAGCTATCCTACCATTTCCATCCCTAAACGGATGAATACGAATACATTGATAGTGAATAGAAGCGAGTTTCTTATAAAACTCTTCGTCGCTATAGTTGGTTTTAGATATCGTTTCAAGAATAGATTTTGCCAACGTGGAAAGCTCGAAATTTAGTTTTTGTGGAGAAGGAATATGATATAAATCTTCATCACCAACATCTCCGAATCTCACCATTTCACTCCGCCAATCTCCGCAGTTTTTTAATATGTTTCCGAATAAACTACGATGCATGGATTTCCATTCATCAAGCCAATCTTTTATAGTTCTTCCTTTTAATTCCTGTTTTACATCTGTACCGCTACTGAGGATTCGGACAAAATTCGTATATATTAATCCTAATCCTCTCCGTTCTTGATCTTCTACTAATTTATTGTGCGCAGGGATGGCATGGATCATCCCATTTTGATATTCAACAGATTTCTTATATGCAGACCAAAGGTGAGGAACAACATCAGTATCAGGAATCGGTTCTTCCATAGAACTTATGCGTAGTCCGGATATTCTAATTTTGTGCTTTCATCGACAATATCATTAAGCATTCCTTCAAGAAGTTTTGCCTGAAGTAATTGATTGTCTTGTTCAATGCTTAATTTTTGTGATCTTCCTGGAGGAAAGATTCTTGTAAAATCGTCTGACTCAAGATAATACAAGTCTCCATTACTGTGCCGTATCCAGGATGGTTCTTGATGACTTATCTCAACAAGTTCGCTCGTCGGATACGAATTCAAATGAGGAAATATTCTTGCTATATAGGCATTAAGGATACCATCTGTTTTTTTTATTTGCTTTTTAATCAAATAATTAATTTTGTTATACCGTAGTGCAGTTGGTTCGACATATATCTGAATATTAGTATCAGCATTTAATGTGTCTAATCCAACAGGAACAGGACCAAGAGGCATACGAATAAATTGAAGGGATTCTAAAGAGACTACCTTATTTTGTACTAAAAATTTGTGTACAAAATATGTCAATTTTGCCAATCGAACTCTACTGATGCCCTCGGGTTGTTGTTGAAGAATTCCATAGATAATTTCTTGAGTGTAGTCCATATTCGTTTCCTCATAATAAGCATATCATACTTAGGGTTCGTTCGTTAATTACTTCATAGTAATTAACGAATACGATCATATGTGTCGCATCTTCAAATAAAATTTATAATCAAGTTATTAATGGATGCGACCTAAAGCAATAATTGTTGCACACGTGGTATAGTAAATAGTGATGCTTGCTAAAATCCAGTCAGGGGTGGTCGTGGGACTGACAACCGTAGGAATTACGGTGGAAGTGGATATTGCTTCGCAGGGACTGCCCAATTTTACTATTGTCGGACTTCCGGATAAGGCTGTCGAAGAAAGCAGAGAGCGGGTTCGGGCTGCGATTAAAAACAGCGGAGCGGAATTTCCAGCAAAAAGAATTACCGTGAACTTGGCGCCCGCTGATCTTCCCAAGAGCGGTCCCATGTACGATCTCCCGATAGCGCTTGGAATTCTTATTGCTTCTGAACAATTTACGCTTCCCAAAGAAAGCGCGCTCTTTTTAGGAGAGTTGTCTCTTGATGGCGCGGTGAAACACACCAATGGGGTTCTTCCGCTCACATTATTTGCCAAAGAACAGGGTATTACGTCGGTATTTGTCCCGGCAGTGGATGCAAAAGAAGCAGCAATAATTGACGGCATTACTGTGTATCCCGTTCACTCCCTGATTTCGCTTTTTCATCATCTCAACGGACTTCAGGAACTGGAGCCTATGGGACACATCGCATTTGATGACATTGAAGAATCCCAGCACTTTGAATTTGATATGGCTGACATTCAAGGACAGGAACAGGTCAAGCGAATGCTCGAGATTGCAGCAGCAGGAGGACATAACCTGTTTATGAAAGGGCCACCCGGCGCTGGAAAAACGCTCCTTGCCCGTACGCTTCCTTCTATTTTGCCGTCTTTAACGGAAGGAGAGGCACTCGAAGTAACAAAAATATACTCCGTTACCGGCAATCTCCCGTCAGGAGAATCCATCATTAAACACCGGCCATTTCGGGCTCCACATCACACCATGTCCCGAATCGGTCTCATCGGCGGGAGCGCGCACCCGATCCCCGGTGAAATATCCCTTGCTCACCGCGGGGTTTTGTTTTTGGACGAGTTTCCTGAATTTCCCCGTCACGTATTGGAGGCGTTACGCCAGCCTATGGAAGACGGGATTGTTTCCATATCCCGGGCTTCGGGCTCAGTGACCTATCCTTCTAAATTTATGCTGGTGGGAGCAGCAAACCCCTGTCCCTGCGGAAACTATGGATCCCAGACGAAACGCTGTACGTGTCTTCCCGGGATGGTTTCCCGATATAAAAAACGCATTTCCGGACCGCTTCTTGACCGGATTGATCTCCATGTGCACGTTCCTGCGGTACAACCTGAAAAACTTACCACGGGTGTAGTGAAAGGAGAGTCATCACTCGTGATTCGAAAAAGAGTACAGAATGCCAGAGATAGTCAGGTAAAACGGTTTAAAAAAATTGGCATACCCTCAAATGCCGAAATGAGCAATAAAATGATAAAAGAGTTTTGTCCGTTGTCAGAAGAAGGAAATCAATTTCTTCGGCAGGCAATCACCCAGTTTTCTTTATCCGCCCGCGGGTATTAC
>Ga0172379_10004898_pt1 | contig 19245 bp, 21 predicted proteins | sample GrowelOW334metaG_FD_119756 | JGI IMG/M metagenome (GOLD analysis project Ga0172379, IMG submission 119756) | Groundwater microbial communities from an aquifer near a municipal landfill in Southern Ontario, Canada - Groundwater well OW334 metaG | ecosystem: Environmental > Aquatic > Deep...
ACTCCAATGGTAAAGTCCGTTGCCGGTTTTATTGCGGCACCAATGTGGCACGAGGTAATGGCATACGCCCTATCAAAATACCCAAAGGCCTATTTTGACGAACCAAGCCAAATTCTCTCTTCTGTTCCCCCAATGTTGCAAGGAAATTGGCGTATATCAGATGCGAATGGAAATATTGTGCCGCACAGCTTACTTTACTGGACCGATAAAAATAATCCCCAAGGATCGTCTCCATTAAATCCTTCTCAAGACCCACAATTTGCCTATTGGGAATATGGTATTTCTGAATGGTATTCTTTACATCCAAATCTTTTTACTAATCCTCCTATTTTTGCTCCTATTTCTTACTAGCCAGAAATATTATTGATTCATCGGAGAGACCAAATATAGAAGAGATGTATCGCCAACACCTTTTATTATTAGTGGACGACCTATACCAGCGGCAAGTAGCGACAAACTTTCAGCTCCAGTAAGAGACAACACTGTAGAAAGATACTTATGGTTGAAAGAAATACTTAAAGAACTTCCTGATACTTGTGCTGATAGTGTTTCTGTTGATTCCCCCACCTCGGTATTTCGTGCAAAGAGAAAAATATTATTTTTCTTAGGATCAAAACTTATATTAACTTTTTGAAAAGAATCGGAAAATATAGTTGTTTGTTTCATTGCGGTCTCAAAATCCCTTCTTAATACCACAGCTTCAACAACTGACTCTTTCGGTATTATTTGACGGTAGTCGGGGTAAACAGCATTTGTTAATCGTGATACAAGCATTCCAGAAGTGCTTACAAATGCACATTGATGTTCGTCAAACGACATAATAATGTCCTCATCAGGTAATGCTTGAGCGATATCTATAGCATTTTTTGCAGGAATAAGAAATTTACCTTGAATACCTTTATTTATTAGAGGAACCTTCTTTTCCGCAAGACGAAATGAATCAGTTGCAACGGCTGTTAATACTCCACCTTCTATGGAGAGATAAATACTCGATAGTTCTGGACGAATTGTTGATGATGAAGCACATGAAGCAATAGAAGTAAAAAGAGATCGAAGAAGAACTCCTGAAATTACAATTCTATTTTTTGGATTCTCAGGAAATGGAATTGATGGAAAATCATCATAAGATACTGTTTTTATTGAACTTTTTCCAGTTCCACTTTTTATAGAAACAATATCCCCTATGTGTTCAAGAGTTATATCCCCTCCATACGAAAGAGACCCTGCTATTTGCTGTAAAAGAATTGCTGGTATTGCCACAACACCATCTGTTTTTACTTCTCCTTTTAATTTAAGATCAATTCCTGTTTCTAAATTTGTTGCACGCATTTTAATTCCATCATCTCCAGCAATAATAAGAATTGAGGAGAGTGCTGGAAGTGTTGTGTTCTTTTTTTCTGCAAATCTACCGACAGTATGAACTGCTTCAGAGAATAATTTTTTTTCTATTGAAATATTCATATGATTCTTATTAAGGGTGTTGATAGGTGGAAAAGATGAATTAATACAGGAAATACATATCTATTTTTATAATTATTATATACACAATGTGTTGATAAAGTGCGTAATGTAGTCATATAAGAAGTGTGCGAATTGTTTGTATTTCTTTTACAAGCTCGGTATCCACAGTTATTTCCCTCTTTATTTTCTCACAAGAGTGGATAACAGTTGTGTGATCTCTACCTCCAAGTTTTGTACCAATAGTTGGATATGAAATATTAAAGTCCTCACGAAGAATATACATAATTATCTGTCTAGGTCTCACAACTTCCCTTCTTCTTGTTTTTTCGTAAATACTATCTTCGTCAATACCATAAAATTCAGCAATCTTATCAACAATATTTTTTACCGATATATTTTTTTGTGGTCGTGTAAATGAACGAAGAGATTTCCTAACCTCGGCTATATCTGGGGCACATCCATTCACCTGTGCATGACAAACAATACTGTTTATCATCCCTTCCAACTCTCGTATTGACCCTGAGATGGAAGTTGCAACATATTCAACCACCTCGTCTGAAAGAATAAATCCATGTAATGCTGCTTTTTTCCTTACAATAGCCATTCGTGACTCTGGATCTGGTTCTCCAATATCTACAGCCATTCCGCTAGCTAAACGGCCCTTTAATCGTTCTGCAATATCAGGAATGGAAGCTGGTGCACGATCAGAAGAAAAAATAATCTGTTTATTTGTATCGTGTAAAGCATTAAAAAGATGAAAAAGTTCCTCCTGTGTTTTATCTTTTTTAGAAAGAAACTGTACATCATCCATAATAAGAAGGTCGTACTGACGATATTTATCCTTAAAACGATTTGCAGAACCCGCTTGCACTGAATCAACATAATCAATTGCAAATTTTTCTGAAGTAAGATAAAAAACCTTTCTCCCAGGGTATTGTTTTTTAAATTGATTACCAATTGCCTGAATAAGATGTGTTTTGCCACGCCCAGTATCACCGTAAATAAAAAGTGGATTATATGTAATTCCTGGGCGGCTCAAAGCCGCTTGTGCTGCAGTGTAGGCAAGAGTATTGAAAGAACCAATAATAAACGAATCAAATGTGTATCTAGGGTTTAAATTATCACTCTTATTGATATAAAATTCATCAAGAGGCAATTCCATTGCTCCACTAACATTCTTCATTTCCTTTACCGGCTTGCGTCTCTCGTCTTTCACTATTAAATATTCAATATTTCGGAATTCATAAGATACATCACGAATTATCTTTAATAGTAGTGTGTGAAATTTCTTCAAATACCAATCCTTAAAAAATTGGCTAGGCACACCTATATAAACAACGCCATCTTCCCCTATCTTGACGATAAAACTACTACAAAACCATGTCTTAAAATTCGCCTGTGATATTGAAAGTTCAACTTGCGTCAATACATATTCCCAAAGTTCTTGAAGATTTCCCTTATTCATAATGAATTGGAGTATACCTTTTATAAAAAAGTAAGACAGAGTAGTTTTTTGTGGAGAACCTGTTATTATAGTGTGTATAACCTAATTTTCACCCCATATTATGCCAAAACAGACATATCAGCCAAAGAAGGGTAAAAGAGCAAAAACACACGGTTTTCTCTCACGATCCAAGACATCTTCTGGGCGCAAAATTGTGCAAAAACGCCGTAGAAGTGGACGAACACGCCTTACCGCCTAATTTCTGTGTTTCCGAGCAAAAAAAGGTTCCCACGAACGCTATTCCCCTCTGCTCTAAAGGCAGGACGAAGATTTTCATCCCAACATCTTTCCGTTGTTCTTCCTAGTGTTGGGGAGGGATACGCAGTCGTAGTTCCTAAGAAAATTACTAATCTTTCTGTAAAAAGACACCAAATAAAACGCCGCGTATTAGCCGCTTTAAAAACAATTTCTCTTCCTACAGCACTGATTGTTTTCCCAAAATCATCAATAAGTAGTGTAGGATATCAAGATGTTAAAATAGAACTCGTAGACCTTCTTTCCAAAATTCATTCATAACATACAATATCACTGTGATTTCAACTTTTTTTCACACTGTCTTCTATAACCCAATCTATAATGCGCTCGTAGCGCTCGTAGCTATTGTCCCTGGGTCTGATGTAGGTATTGCAGTTGTTCTTGTAACCATAATTATTCGTCTTATACTTCTTCCATTTTCACTCTCTGCAGCGCGCACACAGCGTGCAATGAAGATTCTAGAGCCAAAAATTAAAGAGTTAAAAGAAAAACATAAAGGCAATAAAGAAAAAGAAGCACTTGAAACACTTGCACTCTATAAAGAAGAAAAGGTAAATCCGTTTTCAAGCATTCTTACTGTTTTTATACAAATTCCTGTTCTTCTCGCTCTATATTGGGTTTTCTACTACGAGCCATTCTCAACTGTAAATACGGCGCGGTTATATTCATTCACGCCAGTTCCACAAATAATTTCTCTACAATTCCTTGGTGTGATTTCAGTTGCAGGAAAGAGTATTGTGCTCGCAATTATCGCAGGCGTCACTCAATTCTTCCAAGCACACTTAGCTCTTTCAGGGACAATGAAACCGTCAGACACGAAGGGTATGCAAAATGATTTTCAAAGAATTATGGGTATGCAGTTAAAATATGTCTTCCCATTTATCATTGCCGTTATCTCGTACACAACCTCAGGCGCTATTGCCCTCTACTTCATTACAACCAACCTCGCAGGGGCTCTTCAAGAATGGTATGTGCGTCGCACCATTAATAAAGAAAAACTAGAGCTGATAGCTCCAAAGTGAACCGTCATTTTTATTAACAAATACAATCGTTGTATTAAGACGATCAATCGCTAGTGCTTCCGCATCAAGCGAATCATTTGTTTCTTTAGAAAAATCAAGAACAAGTTGTGCATATCGGTCAGCGACATCTATTTTCCAAATACGATCTGAAAAATGAATAACCCCATGATACCAATCATCAGGATATGCATAATTATTTGCTGGATTTACCGGAATGCCGCAGTAAATAGTTGAATCATCCGCTGCCCATACGCACTTATCAGCGATAGTCGCGACTGGCAGTTGAACTTCTTCTCCGGTTGCTGTATTTACCAATTCCATCTGCATCGCTGTATCTTGTGTATAACTTACAAGTGCCCACTTTCCCGATGGACTTGAAAGTGCAACAAGACCATTTAGCGGCCCTACAATACGAGAAAATCGTCCTGAACTATTGACTATGAATGCGTCGCCAGCGAGTGTCGCAGACGGCTTAGTAAAAGCAAGATATTGAGTATTCCCAGCGAAGGAAACACGAAGAGATGAGAGAGGCATCGTAAATGCCTGTGATACATTTGTACCATTTGTGTGTTCAAGTGATGCAATAGAACCATTAACACCAGAAGATAGAGTGAGAATACTTGTTGAAGATACTGATAAGTCAACGAGATTTTTTGGAAGGAAAAATCCACCAGAACTATTTGATGTTGAAGGAAGAGCGTAAGTATTGATGGTAGAAAAATCATCACCTGAGAGATAACGAACGAAAGCAAATGATGCGTCAGGAAGCCACGCGGCTGACTGAATACCAGGAACGGTCTTATTACTTATTCTAGTAATCGTCCCAGTATGTGTTTGATAAGTAAAAACATTGCCACTTTGTCGCTCAATATAATTGACCACAGCACCCGATGATTTATTTACTGTTGTAGAAGCGGTTGTTGTCGTTGCAATAGATATATTTGTAACAATTTCTCCCGGAACAACTGGCCCTACACTTATCTTCACTAGGCGTGCTGTAACTGGAATTGGCACGCTTGTTGTTCCGAATTCATTTCCTGTGGTTCCCTGCCCTGCCATTGGTAGAGTTATATTCCCTGGTGCAACAGTAACGCCTGCCTTGTTTGCAAAAAAATAAAAATATACAAACAGTCCTATCCCGATTATGGCGATTGCAATTATAGCGATGATAAGTGTGCGGCGCATATACTATTTGTAATATTTACAATACACAGGAACACTTACGCACTTAAGAAGTGTCCCTTGTTTTTGCCCACTTATGATTTTTTGATACGAAGGGTCATTTACCGGGCATTCTATATTTGTTCCTTCATTTATTTTTGTTGCCGTACCGCCAGATCGTGTTAACGACCACTTACTTCCCTTACAGGAAGAAGTAAAAGTATTATTTTCACCAAAATATCCTAAATCAATGTATGAAGTTACTGAAGTATTAGCTCCGTAAATTGGAGTTATCTTTGATTTTTGGACAATACTTGCCGTTACAATAGGACTACAATATGCCGTGGCTGTCGCTTGGGTACAATTTTTTTCAATGCGCCCATTATTTGTGACCGTCGTATAATTTGAACATACACTGGACACAATTTCACCAATATTATTACTTCCAGAACAATTTGTACTTAAGAAATCAACAACCTCTGATTGCGCGGCGTTTTCGTCTGGCGCGACACAAGCCACAAGGACAGTCCCAGCTGCAGGTCCATTTGTTGTGGTACAACCAGTCACATTTGTTGGTGCACCACTAGTTGAAATTGGTATTCCTGATTTTATATCGAGTGCCGGAAGATTTAATGAAAGATTAAGAATGTTTGGGTTAATGATAGAGAAAACAAGTACCGGAGATAGAACGAGAACAAGACCAAGAATTGATTGTGTAATGCGTCCTTTACTGTCCATCAGAGTGCTGACATTCTCCCTGTTGGTAGCTATTTTAATTCCAGACCAAGTAATTTGAATTACCGCAAGTACAGCGGCGAGACCAATAAGATATTTATAAAGATTGTTGAAGAAGTCCGATAACGATTTTGAGTTCACGACTCCAGAATTTGCGTCAGTAAGCCCTGGAATAGGCGCGAGTGCAGTAAATCCTTGTGTAGACGCAGCCAAGGCACTAGGAATACTAAGTAATAGGAAGAAAATTGACGCAATGAAGAGTATTTTTTTCATAAGCCAAATAATCCTAGACCACCAGTCGCAGCGCCGAATGATAATGGAAGATTTTTAGTTGCTCTTGTTGATTCACCAGCAGAGGCAACAACTGAAAGTGAAGCATTCCCCTGCCCCTTTCCTGTCGGCCTCAGGGTTATAGAATTGCCTGTTTGCGCAGCATCACCATTTAAGAACCATTGAATAAATGGTGCCCCGCCTGTAGTCGGCAGAGAAAATGGTGCTGCATAGAGTGTATCTTCTGAATTGGTAATTGTATGAGTAGAAAGAGTATGGTCAAAAAGGATCCCAAGAAGAGGGTCATTTCTATAAATGAAAACCGATGGTTCAAGTGGATTTAGAGAAAGCGATGCCCCACCAACAAGACCACCATCTTGACTCATCACCGCTACCGAGACATTTCGTGCGCGGTATTGAAGTGGCGAAGCGACAATAATTGCTTGTTTGCCGATACCCGAGGCACTAGCAATCTGGGTGCCATCCACGGTCCAAGAATAAGAAAGTGCCGTAGGATTAATTATCTTCCCTTTTGCGTCTTGCAAATTTGCCATTGCTACAACACGAACATCTCCTTCAAGCGGTACCAGTGGTTTACCTTTGTACAGAGGATGTACCGATGAAATTGGTTCTGCAATGATTGCAACATCTTGTGGTTGAATAGAGAGCGTTTGACTATAACTCGCCCCAGATGAAGTTATTACCACCTTCACTCTCACCATTTCTCCCGCTTTGCCCATAGAGACAGAAACAGGTCTCACACTACCATTATAGATTTCTTTTCCTGCAACTGAAACAGACATCACAGCATTATTTAGATTTAATTCAGAGGAAAGAGTTGAAAGCACCGCTTGACTGTATGGAGCAGGATATTGTGGGTCTACAGAGATAGAGAATGCGGTGTCATTATTTATATCTCCCAATGCTTGTGCAGATACCGCCAAAGGCAGAATAAAAATTAATAAAATAGTGATTAAAAAACCAAAACGCATACTGTTAGTATAACTCTTTCGCTGGGCAATTATGCCGCCTCACGCACCTCTTCGGGGATTTCTTCAACACGCGCTTGCTGGAGCTCTATGATTTTCTGATTTTGTTCCTGTTTTTGCTCTTGTAATTGTTGTGCGGCCTGTTCTTTTTTGTATTTCGCAAAATTCTCTTTGTCTTTTTTTATTTGAGTGTAGTACAGCTTTATGGTCACTCCAGTGAGTCCTGGAATTGAACCGATAATCGGTGTTTCGCTTATAAGCAAACTCGCAGCAAACCAAAGAGCGTGACCTTCGTGTTCTTCAAAAATACGACCATTTGTCATTATTAGAATAAGACCGACTGTCATCCAACCGAAAAGACCGACCGCTATCGCCATCACAACACCAAATGCAGCAATCGCTGGCTCTCCGAAATAGCCGGCAACGCCGGCGACCATACCGCATCCTGCCGCGGTGGCTCCTCCTAGCGACCCAATTTTTTCACTCACTGCGGCGGTGCAATAAATGGCAGCCAATGCAGGACCAAAAAACCAAAATTGTTCACACACAAAACGCAAAGCATCAAAAATGCCAGTAACAATTAGAACAGGCGATGCCTTCATCCAAGTCATTACTGGCGGCGGGGGCGGGTTATTTCTTTTCTGCGGCATATCGCGCTTTCTCTTCCTTTATCGCGATGAGTTGTGAAGGGTCAGAAGTAATAATTTGGTCTTCGGTATAACTTGCAACAACCTTAATCGCGACATGTTTTAGACCTGCGAAGAAGAGTCCCTCTCCTACCCCAGCTTCAAGAAGGAGATATTTTTCCTCATCAGTGAGATTAAATGTTTTTTGCAATACATCAATAGTTGTTGGCGATTGTTTTAGGAGCAATTGGAGCGAAGAGTTCGTAAGAATTGGTCGTCCATACGGGCTCTTGAGGAAGTCCTCAACATCTTGGGTGATAGTGCAGACGCCCAAATAATATTTTCTTCCGCGTTTTGCAACAGAATATAAGAAGGAAGCAGTATCTTCACTCTTCATCATCCACCATGCCTCATCAATAATAAGCAATCGTTTTTTCATTTCTTGTCGCACCGCATTCCATATGTAGTGCGTGATGATATACATAGCAACGGGCTTGAGTTCATCCTCCATATCACGAACTGAGAAGACCTCAAATTGCTGTGTGAGGTCAATATTAGTTGGCTGATTCAGGAATCCAGCCCAAGAGCCGCGTGTATATTTTGAAAGTCGCTCAACCAATGACTCGCTCCCTTCCATACCAGACAACACCTGTTCAAAATCAGAAAGAAGTGGCGATTCCGCGCCGGTAAAATCAGCATTGCCCGTAATATCTTTGAGAGCATAGGTCTCACTAATCGCGCGGTCAACGATTGCGTCTTCTTCAGGAGAAAGTCCGCTAAGCATAATGCGGAAAAGTCCAACCAAAGAGATTATATTGGAGCGCAAAATATCTTTTGGATCCTCTCCTTCTTTAACAGGAGGCAGATCAAACGGATTTATGTGATGTTCTGATGAGAGAGAAATATGGAAAACACGACCGCCAGTTGCTTCTGCTAGCTGATCATATTCTCGTTCTGGGTCAATAACAATTACATCGGTGCCAAACATCAGTGAACGAAGTATTTCAAGTTTAGTAGCATATGATTTGCCTGCACCGGATTTTGAGAATACAACAGAGTTATAGTTCTCCAACGAGAAGCGGTCAAAAAGTATGAGTGATGAATTATGTCTGTTGATTCCATAGAGAATTCCTCGGTCACTCGTTAGATCAAAGGATACAAAAGGAAAGAATGAAGAAAGAGGCGAAGAATTTAATTTTGAATTTACTAGAAGTTCGTCAGTACCGAGAGGAAGGCACGAACGGAAGCCCTGTTCTTGTTGGAAGAGTGCCGGCTTGGTGTAGACGAGTTTCGCATCAAGAATTCCGCGAATGTCGCCCTCGGTTTTTTCTATTTCTTCTTTTGAGTCGCCATATAAAGCTAGATAAAGTCCGACATCAAAAAGTTTTTCCTGTGCTTGTTGTAGATTGTTGCGGAGTGTCTCAAGATCTTGGTACGCAGTATCAAGTAATGGGTCGCGAACGAGGCCTTTTGACTCTCGTTCGCTAATTTGACTCTGTACCTCAGCAACTTTTTTTTGGAAACTACGCAAGGCCTGCTCGGTCTCTACAGGATGGATAAATATAGAAGCATCAAGCACTTTATCAAGATTAATTACAGGCGAGAACCAGCCGTCAGAGAGGAAGCGAGGATAAGAGATGGTATAAAATGCGCGAACAAATTTTTCTCCAAGCTCAATTTCACGCGAGCCAATCTTTAGTGCAGTTGGTGCAATAGTATCAACAAGATTAAGCGAGCCCTGTTTGTAAATGTCTTTTGGCAGAACCGGAACTACCGCCTGATTTTGAGAGGCGTCATTTTTGCGGTTGAGAAAATCAAGTAGTGCCATATTAGTTGTCCAAGCGAATAGGATTTTCAAGCTCGCCAGGATTAAACGAGCGATAAAGAAGCTCAATAACTTCTTCCGTACCTAGAGGAATAGCACGGACGCCAGTACCAGAAAGTCCTCCCGCGACAAGAGATATTCGTTGCTCAAGCTGTGCACGATCTTCTTCAAAAGATGTTTTTGCGGCGGCGTTCTTTGCAGAAGCATTTTCATGTCGCAAAAAACCCATTGCATTTGCTGTAGAAAGGCGTGCCGCATACGGCACAATAATATAGAATGATTTTGTCATAATGTTTGCTTGGTCTGCGAATGACCGTACGAATTCAACATATTCGCGCAATTGTATACGCATAAGCTCTGTCTTTTGATCAGGGACTTTCTCTTCAAGGAAAGCAAGATACGGACGCAAATCCATTTTGCGCGAATTCACTACAATTTGAATAGAAAAGTCCAGTGTGTTGAGAAAATTCTGGAAGCCAAGAATAATCGCATGCTGTTCATCCTCAGATTTGAGCCCGAAATTGATTGAGGAACAAATAAGAACTCCACGATATCCTCCATCTTTTAAAACGATAATACCATTCCGTATTTCTTTTACCGGAACGAATTGTTGTGTTGCTCCTGTTGGATGTGCGGCTGCCATATTATGTTTTGTTTTGCTCGCTTTCTGGATTTTTGATATCAAGCGACCATGCAAGTTCCGAAAGTTTCCCTCTCGTCAACTTTGGCGTGCCAACAGGAATACGAGAACTTGCCTCAGCGGCCGCCGCAGCGGCGGCCGCTGCACTTCTCTCCCCTTTGTTTGGCTCCTCGTGTTTCCATAGGAAGAACTTTGCTCCAATATAGTAGTTAAACCCTGCTTCAAGAACAGTAATGAATGATTTACCGTTTACTTTATAGAAAGCGAGTGCGGCGGCTAATCCTATTATCAATGCGGAGAGGATAAGTGCGATGATTATATTAAAATAAGAAAAAAATATAACGCACAGCCCGCCTGCACCGGCGACATATATAAACTGTTTCAAGGTCAAAGGTCCGACAACCTTGCTTTCAACCTCAATAAATTGCGGCACTTGGTACTCCATTCTTTCTAGTATACCAGCAGTATGCAAAAGAATTTCTATTCACCACTGCCTTTAATGTCTTTTGATTGAATTGGGCTCTCAATACCGTGAGACCATTTCGCGTTTATAGTGCCGAAACTTTTTTCATATTCTTCAATCTGATGCGACAAACTCTGCATGAGCCGTTTCATATGTTGTGGAGTGAGAGCATAAGCGTGAGCGGTCTCTCCAACACTCATAATCATAACGAAATTCTCTTGCGAATGTCCAGCGACAACATTCTCGCAAAACTGTTTTGGTATTTTGTTGAAGTCCATTTATACAGTATAGCAAATACTCGTTTAGTCGCCTGTTATGAGCCCAAATAGCCAAAGGACGAGATTGAAAAATGGACCAGCAAAGATATAAGAGAAAATAATGAGGAATAAGATAAGAGACAATATCCCAGCTCCGCGAATTTGCTGTTCAATTCGTTCAAATGAAACAGAAGAGTGCCATGGAAGGATAGAGCGCAGGACAGTAAATCCATCAAGAGGAGGAAATGGAATAAGATTGAAAAGTCCTAAAAAGAGATTAATAAAAGCGATAGTTGCGGCAAGCGACAGCATAGTTGCATCAAACCCAATCGTTGAACCAAATCGTACTATGAGTCCGAAAATAATAGCGAGAAAAATATTTGTCGCACTTCCGGCAATTGCGACTAGCGCTTCTCCCCATCGTTGGCTTTTAAGATTATACGGATTATATGGTACTGGCTTCGCCCAGCCGAAAAGGATTGGCGATTGAGTAAGAACTAGAAGAGCTGGAATGATAATTGAGCCCATCAGGTCAATATGTGGAAATGGATTGAGAGTGAGACGACCTGCAAGGCGTGCAGTCGGGTCGCCAAGCGAGTTGGCGGCATAGCCATGCGCCACTTCGTGTACGATGACAGAAATTATAAGGATAATGAGAGTAATGGTGATGGTCATTTATAGTGAATTATATTGAACTATTTGCTTGTGTCGTATCCTATGCTACCATGCAACGACTATGGCACGCACCTGCGAAATAACCGGAAAGAGCACGCAAATTGGCGGTAGGTACTCAAACCGTGTCCGCGCGACTCAATTTAACCCGACAGGCAAGGTTCGTAGAAAAGCGAATCTCCAAAAGAGGCGTATTTATGTGCCGGAACTTAAAAAGACAATTATCGTAGATATTTCAGTAAAAGGTCTCAAAACCATCAAGAAAAACGGTGCATTTGCGGCGCTAACAAAATCCGGTCGTATATAAAAATCCATATTTGAGTAGAATTGGTAATAAAACTGGGCTATTGACAAATATAGCCAAGTATGCTAACCTTATAAATAGACCGTAAAGAAACAAGTTCTTTCACATCACAAGGAGGGGTCAATGGATACGATCAACGGATTTTTCGCAGTGATCAAAGATTTCTTCGTGGATATGTTGGGTGACTGGCCAGGTCGGGTAGCGTTTCTGATCATCATGGCAGTCGTGGTTTATGTCGCCTGGGGTCCGATGGAAGGGTTCTACAAGTATCATTCCAAGAATGCTCATTCGTTCGAGGATATTGTTCAGCTCTGTCAGGAAGTGAATAACCCCGACAGAATACTGACCGAGTTCGCCGAAGTGAAGCTGGACGGCCTGGAATCCTATCCGAATGGTTTCAGAGATTCCTTCTTCGACTCCATCGTGGCCGACGATTTCGAAAAGGCGGAAAAATTCAGCAATAAATACGATCCGCCGTATAACGACAAGACGATGACGGCAAACACGGAGAATAAATCCAAGGAACTTGCCAAATCCGCCAAGGCCGCCCTTGATCAAAGCGAAAAATATACTTTTCGGCCGGAAATGTGGGGAGTAACCTACAATGTTATGGCTACTCCCGGCCACCGCTACATCAAGGTCAGAAAAATCAGATCAACCTCGGAAGGATGGGGAACAATCAACACAACCAACACTTGGTACATTCGTTGGTCAAAAATCTGACCTGTTCATCATCATTCAAACAAAAACATCCCCGCGCCAGTTGGCGCGGGGATTTATTTTATCTATGTCTTCTTCACTAACTTGAATTGGTCGGTTATTGAAATGCGTTTTGACCAAGCGAAGTAAATTAGGATCGCGTAAGCGAAAATCACAAACCAAAAAGAAAATAGAGGGAGATTAAACGCAGCAAATGGGAGTGCGGAACTTTTTTCTGCGATGAAAATGAAATAACGCATAAGGATAAAGACGGGATATCCCACGATTGTGGTGAAAAGAGGAATGAATGATCCAAGAATCATTCCAACAACGCCTGCGATAGCAGACCCAGCCATTGCTAGGGGTACTAGAGGATTCACGAGGATATTCGCGGGAAACGCAATAAGCGAGAAGAGTCCGATGTTGTAGAGGAGGAGTGGTAATACCGAAATCTGCGCGGCAAGCGTTGTCGCAATCGTGTTCCGCCAGAAAGTGTGCAGGCGCATCATCTTGTTTTCGAAGATAGGAGAGAGCCAAATGATGCCCGCCGTCGCTGCGACGGAGAGACCGAAGCCAGGGTCAAAGATGAGAAATAGAGGATTCCAAATAAGCATCAAGAGGACAGCAAAGATTAATGCGCGACTCGCCGCATAGGATCGTCCTGTTGCACGCGCGTAGAGTGCTATTATCGCCATAATTGCTGCGCGAACTGCAGTAGCAGAGATACCTGCGATGCCGACAAATAGAACGAGCGCCGCTCCTCCTGCGAAGAACTGGAGACGGCGAGGGAGCGCGAGAAGCGCAAAAAAAGCCATCACCCACTCGGCTACAATCATCACATTGTAACCAGAGAGTACGATAATTTGAACAAGCCCAGAGCGAGTGAACGCTTCTTTCAGATCATTCCCGAGTCCCTCCTTCCCTCCTATGACGATGCCTCCAGCGAGCGCTGAATCAGGATTCGGTAACGCACGATTAAGACCATTTAAGAATGAATGTTTTATATTAGCTAATACTGCTGGAACTGAATACCATGGAGCAGGTTCTACTGTATATATCGAGCCGTACTGAATAAGAAAGCGAGTGCCGCGTGCTTCTAGGTATTTATCATAACGGAAAGTTCTTCCGTTATCTGTTTCAAACGCTTGAGGGAGTGAGAGTGTACCGTATACGCGAACGCGATCGCCAACGCGGACACTCGCAGATAATGGCATTACTGCAAGTGCTCCGATGCTTTTGCCTTCATTCTCCACCACAAGACCGATGCGCTGATTTTTTTCGCGCACATCAGGATCGCTAACCACAATTCCGTCATATGAAACGCGATGTTTTAAATCCTGCACAAATTCATAGGGCAAAGAAGAATCAATAAGTGCTGTACGCACCATTCCGAACGCAGTGAGAAGAAGAAAAACCGCGCAGAGCGAATACGCTCTGCGCGGTTTTAAAAATGCCGCGGCGCTCAGAAGCGCCGCGATAATAAGTACGAAAAAAATTACCGGCCAACCAACATTAAAAACCGATATTAAAAACACTCCGCTCGCAAATCCTGAAACAACGGAGATTAGGATGCTCATGTGCACATAGTAGCGCGATGTTTTAATTTATAGCGATGTAAACTGTATTGAATGGAAGATATTTCAAATTACGACAAACTCTGCGAGGATGCACGGAAATTCTATATCAGCACTCGTCCAATCCAGTCCCCTTCGCTTGGCGAATATGTGTATTTCACAGCAGAAGGATTCAATCACATTATTTTCAAAGGTTCGCGAAGCGAACGAGAACGCTCATCACAAATATTACGATTTAAACTATTGCCAAATGCAATAAAACTCATTGGACTTTCTACGACCTATCAGGAATACGAAGAAACAATCAAAGAATTTGAAGTTAAAAGCTACAAGAAGAAAGTTCGCAAGAGTAAGACGGTAAAATATTGGGGCATCATAGCGATTATTGATGGACGCAAAATAAAAGTAATACTTCGTAAAATCGGCGACAACGGGCAACTGCATTTTTGGAGCATCGTGCCAGCGTGGACGACGAATAAGTACCGCGATATAAAATTCTATAGCACAATGAAAGGTAATCCTGAGGAGGACTGAAATCAAAAACACCGACGCTAGGTCGGTGGTTTTGATATGCCTGCCTTCGGCTTATGTATTAGCTGAAATAGGGCTGACGCCCCACAGGCATAAATGAATCATACATCATAAAGAATTAATGAGCAACGATGTGTGAATAGCCGATTATTAGGCAAAAACGACCGCACTTCTTCCCCGCTCGCGAATCCTGCAACATAGGTAACAAAAATACTCATGCGTTTATCATAAACTCCTAGTTCTTGTTTTGAATATCCCCGATTAAATTAGAAAGATCACTCCCTTTCTCTCGTACTTTATCAGTCATAAAATAGATGTTGTTGTAATATTTCTTAACATATTGATACATTTTCAAGTCGCAAGTCAGTATTTTTGCATCTAGAAAAATTCCATCGGTAACTATATAAAAATCTAATGGATGAAGCTTAGCTATTTTGATTCGTGAGAATTTTTTATACTTTTCTAGAATTTTCTTTATGTCTAACAAAGTACTATGTTTATATCTGATTTTTGAAAGTAGCTTCTGAATCTTTTCCTCACATTTTGTGACAGGTATTTTATTTACTCGTATTAAACGAGAGATTGTCTCAAGATACACTAAAGCTGGTATGTAAAAAATAGGTTTGTAAGGAAGTAGTGCTCCCAATGAAGAGCTGGCGGGAACATTATGTGTATCTTTTTCGTCTAAAATTGCAATCAGCCACGACGAATCTGGAACTATGCGTAATTCAGGTATAGTGACATCTTCACTTTTAGTAATCGTTCGTTCAGATTCATTTATTTCCTCATCCATATATCTTGAGTATAATAACTCATTTTAGGATCCACGATCCATCGCGGAATTAGCGAGCGCGTCGGCATCAGAGTTTTGCTCGCGTGGGACATGAATAAAAGAGACAGAGTTAAATTGCGTGGCGAGCGGAGCGAGCCGCGTGTACTGCTCTTTTAAAATTTTATTCTTTATTTTATATTCTCCTCGCATCTGTTTTACAACGAGTTCACTGTCCATTTTTACAATCACATCTGTTTTATTTCGTTTATTTTCTGGAACGAGTTTTTTTAATGTTTCAAAAGCAAGAATTACCGCCTCATATTCTGCGAAATTATTGGTGTGCGTTCCTAGAAATTGCGAAACACTTGCAACTGAATTACCAAGTTCATCACGAATCATCGCCCCTGCCCCGCTCGGTCCCGGATTCCCGCGCGACCCTCCATCGGCATGAATAGTGAAATGCATATGACTACTATACCAAGCGAATATCAAGAAGTCGCAGACGGACAGGATTCCCCCGAGAAAATGTGTCTCGTTCAAGATGGACGAGAATACTCGCACGGCAATTCGGCACGAGTTCCTTTACTGTGTGCGCAAGCGCACCCTTCGCGAAAAATGTGACGGCATCAATATGCTGATCCGATTTTTCATCGGAACTTATTTTTAATTTCAAATGCTCCTCACTTTTCCCGAAGCGTGAAATATCTTGAACAACTATTCCTCGCAACAAAAAAATGGGTTTTGGATTCTGTTGACCAAACGGAGCGAGTTTTTCTATCTTCGTGAGAAATGTTTTATGCAATTCCTCTGGCACAACTTCAGCATCGGCATGTGTTTCGAGAGAATCCCGAGACCCTACCTCGCCAAGGCTACGCAGGGCGAGTACCAATTTATCTTCTAGAAAAAATATCGCATCATCTCTAACAGTGAAACCTCCGGCTGCCGCGTGACCTCCGCACTCCACAAAAGTATTTTCTGCTGCGCACATAAGTTCTAGCGCGTGTATTCCTCCACCACTTCGAACTGACCCTTTAATACTTCCATTCCCCTCCCTTCCCCAAAGAAATACAGGTCGTTCATACTCATCTGCTATTCCTCCTGCAACAAGACCAAGCAGTGATGGACGCCATTCAGGGTCACCAAGTGCGATAACTTCTCGAATTTCACTTCGTTCTTTCAATCGCGTATGCACTGCGCGCGTGAGCGCGCCTGCTTCTGCTTTTCTCTTTCTATTTGCGCTTTCCAATTTTTTTGCGAGTGCGTCCGCTTCATTTTCATCAGTAGTTGTAAATAGATTTAATGCTTCACGAGCGTCTCCCATTCTGCTTGCAGCATTTATACGCGGGGCAATCATAAAACCGACATCGTCTTCAGTAAGAGCTCGTTGTTCAACGCGCATTCCTCTACAGAGTTTTTGTAAACCAATGCGCGGTGATTTGCGTAATACCATAAGTCCATATTTTGCGAGAACGCGATTCTCCCCAACAAGAGGCACCATATCAGCGATAGTTGCAAGCCCTACCATATCAAGAAGCCATTTCTCCCATCCTGTGGGCACTTTCTCTCGCAGTTCTGGCGAGAGGGCGAGTATGGCACACACTAATTTCCATACAACTCCTGCGCCGCATAGGTCACGGAAAGGATATGTCTCGTCAATACGAGCGTTCGGATTCACGATGGCGAATGCATCAGGCAATCCCGCCTGCGCAGGCAGATGATGGTCAGTAACAATAACAACCATGCCGAGTTCTTTTGCACGAGCGATTGGTCCAAGGTCGGTAATTCCCGAATCAACCGTTACGATAATCTTTACACCTCCGCCAGCTGGCGGATTTGCTAACCCTTCAATACCACTTATATTCATTCCATACCCTTCATCGTGTCGGTGTGGAATGTAATTCTCAAAATTCGCACCTACTTTTTTAAAGAAATCGTGCAATATAACTGCTCCTGGTATGCCGTCGCAGTCATAATCGCTCCAGATGGCAATTCTCTCGCCAGAGAGAATTGCCATCCCGAGCCGCTCTGCTGCTTTCTGTATACCCGCCATCAAGAGTGGATTGTGTAGATGTTCGTCATACGAAGGATTAAGAAATCTTTCAGCATCTTCTTTCGTTCGTATGCCGCGGCGCACGAGAAGTGCGGCAGTTAAGTCATCATACGAAGCCAGTTCTTCGCGTCGTAAATCATCAATGGGTTCATGGAGCGGGAACATGAGTGGCATTGTATACTGGCGCGATGGATGACACTATTTTTATGAAAATTGTTAGGCGTGAGATTCCAGCAGAAATTGTGTATGAAGATGACGATACGCTCGCTTTTTTGGATGTGAAACCAACGACACCAGGCCATACGCTGGTGGTGCCGAAGAAATTAGCATCAAATATCTTTGATGTAGAAGAGGAGACGCTTGCCGCGGTAATGCGTACAGTACGGAAAATTTCACCAGCCGTGCGCGATGCGGTCGGCGCGCACGGGGTGCACATCAATTCAAATCATGGAGAAGCGGCTGGGCAGATTGTTCCACATCTGCATTTTCATATTATTCCGCGCCACTCACATAACGAATTTTCATTTTGGCCGCAAAAAAATTATCCATCTGGTGCTGCCGCAGAAATCGCTGAGAAGATTCGTCAGGCAATTCAGTGATTGTTCAGTGCTTCAATACCTGGGAGCGTACCAGTGGCAAGGAAATCCAGCATCGCACCGCCGCCAGTTGATACAAAGGAAAAGTGAGGCAAAAGACCAAGACCTTCAACGGCGGCGACTGTGTCACCGCCGCCTATGACGGAATAAGCGTCTGATTCAGCAACAGTGTGTGCGAAAGCATCAGTCGCACAGGTAAATCCATTTTCATAATTTCCCAAAGGGCCATTCCAAAGAATTGTTTTTGCTTTTTGTACAAGACCAGCCAGAAGCGCCTCTGTACCTGTACCATGGTCAAGAATCATTTCGTTTTTTATCACAAAATCAATCGGCAGAATAATTTTTGGGTTGTCTAGGATTTTTTTAATTGTTTGTTCGTCTGTGTTTGAAGAAATTGATTTCCCTACATTCTTTCCAGATGCCTTTAAAAAACTATTCGCAAGTGCACCACCAATAAAAATATTGTCATAAATCGTAAGAAGTCGTGTCAGTACAGCTTCTTTTGTTGAAAATTTTATTCCCCCGATAACAGCAAGAGAAGGGCGTTTTGGCGTGAGTGCTCGCGACAATTCCATCACCTCATCTTCAAGAAGAAATCCAGCATAACTTGGTAGAAGTTCCGGAATACCAACAATAGAAGCGTGTGCGCGATGACAAGTATCAAAACAATCCTGAACAAATATATCGCCAAGTGCCGCGAGTTCTCTTGCAAATGATTTGTCATTCGTTTTTTCACCAGCATTTCTGCGCAAATTCTCAAGAACAAGAATTCCTCCAGGAGCAAGACCGCGGATAGCCGCGCGAGCATTTTCCCCTATAATTTCTGGAGAAAATGATAC
>Ga0172379_10004899_pt1 | contig 19240 bp, 12 predicted proteins | sample GrowelOW334metaG_FD_119756 | JGI IMG/M metagenome (GOLD analysis project Ga0172379, IMG submission 119756) | Groundwater microbial communities from an aquifer near a municipal landfill in Southern Ontario, Canada - Groundwater well OW334 metaG | ecosystem: Environmental > Aquatic > Deep...
CGCACCGCCCTATGTCTGCAACGGGTGTTCCGAGGAGCACAAATGCGTCCTGAAGAAAAAGTTTTACCTCCATGCGGCGGCGCAACAGGCATATCGGCAAGTGCTGCTTGAATCAAGAAAAGGAGCAAATCTCACCGAAACGGAAAGGGCCGCGATCAGCAGTGTAATTCATACCGGCACCCAAAAGGGGCAGTCGGTTCACCACATCCTGAGTGCGAACAGAGATTTATTCACGGTTTGCGAAAAGAGTGTTTATCGCTATGTCAACGCCGGGCTCATCCGAACCAAGCGTGGCGATATGCCCAGATCGTGCAGCATGAAGCCGCGCAAACGGAAAAATCTGGAACACAAGGTGGACTCAAAATGCCGGCTCAGTCGAACGCATGATGATTTTAAGAAATACTGCGAAGCACATCCGGATTCGCCGGTGGTCGAAATGGACAGCGTTCTTGGCGGCATCGGCGGCAAAGTCCTGCTCACCATTCATTTCAACAATTGCGGGTTGATGTTCGCCTTTCTGCGGAACGCCAACAATTCTCAATCGGTCATCGACATCTTCAATCTGATGGAGGAACGATTGACGCTTGCGGTCTTTCAAAAACTATTCCCCGTCATCCTGACCGACAACGGTTCCGAATTTTCCAATCCGGCGGCGTTGGAAATGAGTCCCATATCCGGAGAGCGGCGAACCAGGATTTTTTACTGCAACCCTTATTCTTCGTGGCAAAAGGGACATGTGGAAAACAACCATCTCAACCTCCGCAAAGTTCTGCCCAAAGGGAGAAGTTTTGACAATATTACTCAGGCAGACATTAATCTCATGCTGTCGCACATGAATAGTTTTGCCAGGAAAAGCCTCAACGATGTGCCGGCTATCACCCTCTTTGAAACCATTTACGGAAAGGATATTTTGGAAAAACTGGGCATCACGCTGATCGGCCCCAACGCAGTCTGTTTATTGCCCGACCTGATCAATAAATAGTCGTTGCCGTTTTCATTCAGGTTCGTAAATTTCAGGGGGTGCGTTCAGTATGTCCGAAAAACTGACTGAGCGTAACGCCATGGGGGCGTATTGTCTTTTTTGTCAGAGTAAAAGCACAAAACACATGCGTTTTTATCTCTTGAGAAGAGAAATTCAAACCTTTTTTATCCGTTTGTCAAACTAAACGCACAACTTTCTCTAGGTAACGTGCGTTTAACTTGACAAATGTGCGTTTACTTTTTCAATTGGCCAGTATTTTATAAATGAGTCTGAAAAAGAGAGATAAATCATTAGAACACCGTTCTATTTCAATGTTTTTCCAATGATTCAAGCATTTCAGATGCAGCGGTCTGTGACGGATATCTCTGTAGAATTTCTTTCAATATCTGTTTTGCGGATTCGATTTTTCCCGTATTTGCCAAAACAATCGCAAGATTAATTTTTGCCTGAAGATATTCCGGATTCATTGACAGAGCCTTTCTAAAATCCTTTTCAGCATCATCATTCATCATGAGCCGGGTGTAATAGGTTCCCCTTTTGAGATAGACCGACGGGTCGTCCGGATAAATACCGAGAGCAATGTTGCATGCGGCGATTGCCTCCCCGTATTGTCCGGCCTCCTCAAATTGGACGGCAAGATTTCCCCAGGTTTTTATGCTTAAAGGCGAGGTCTTGATCCCTGAAACTGCAAGACTCATCCTGTTCTGCCAGTCATTGCAGCGGAGAATGCTCCGGTATGAAAGCAGGCTGATGATTGATATTAAGGCAAACAAGGCTAGAAAAGGGGGGATACTCTTTGAAAGCCTTATAAAGGCAAGAGATAAAAAGATGCAAAGCCATATTGAAGGTATGTATGAAAGTCTCTCTGCAAAAATTGTCCCTGCCGGAATTATGAAGTTTCCCGCCGGAATAACGCATATGGCGTATGCGGAAACGAGGAAAACAACGGACATTTTCCTTCTTTGATAAGAATAAATCAGCCAAGCCGGCAACCCTAAAAATATTGTCAAGGTTAAAAGAGCCTTAACGTCATAGACTGATTTTGACGGGAGGAGTTGAGCATATGAATAATCATGGGACAGATTTGCAGGATATACGAACTTACCCAGGGTTATTCCCTGGATTCTGACGGCGCTGACGACGCGTTCGGAGGTGTTGCACAGGGCCAAACTGTTGTCAACCAGAGCCTCATTTTTATCCTTGTACGGGAAAATCGTATGCATGGCTGAATATTTTGAAAATATCAACAACCCCAAGCAGACAATGTAAACGGAATATTTCAATATCAACTTTCTGTCTTTGATTTTTCCAAGGGACAAATCATACAGGAGACAGAGCGGGATGAAGGCGACAGCGTGTTCTTTTGACCATAACGCCAGCAGGGAAAATATGCCGGCAAGTATTGCAGAACTTCTGAAATTTTCTTTTCTGATGTGGAACATGAATGCGAGTATGAAGAAAATTGCGCAAAGAAGTTCGGCTCTTCCGAAAGCGGGAATGACCGCTTCCGAGTGCAGGGGGTGGACGGCATATAACAGAGAGGCGATTATCGCACAGGACTGTCCCAGATTGATTTTCCTTACAAGCAGATAGACAAGAAATGCCACTGCCATGTGGAGGAGCAGGTTTACAGCCCTGAACATAGGAGAGGAAAGACCGAAGAGTTTAACATTCAGCCAGTTGGAGAAAATCACCGCAGGCCTGTAAAGACCGCCCTTGCCGTCAGACCAGAACCCGCGATCCCAGCATTTGAACGGATTTGATTCAGTCTTGTAGAACTGATCATTTGCAATTAATACCGTATCGTCGAATACGAAGTCTCCTGTCAAGCCTCTGGAATAGGAAAGCAGGCAAAGCAGGATTATCAACAAAGGAATACACGATGAGATATTCCTGCAAACCTTTTTTTTTGACAGATCTCGGAAAGGGGCATTCTTAGTCATAAATTTCGCTATTTGATGTATTTGCCGATAATGGGTGCCAGATCCTTTTTGATCTTTGCAGGTATTCTGTCTTTGGCTGTGATAATTGCACAGGCCAGGGCGCTGCCGCAGGAGCATTTGCCTTTGAGCATGTTTTTAAATTCCGGGAGCCTGGAGATGATGTTTTTCGCAATACCGGAATTGGCCACAAGATTTTCTATAATCATGTCTACGGTTACATGGTCGTGGTCAGGATGCCAGCAGTCGTAATCGGTCACCATCGCAAGAGTGCAGTAGCATATTTCAGCCTCACGGGAAAGTTTTGCCTCTCCGATATTTGTCATCCCGATGACATCCATGCCCCAGGATCTGAAAACCCGGGACTCCGCTTTTGTGGAAAAGGCGGGGCCTTCCATGTTGAGATAAGTCCCGCCTTTGTGTACTTTTGGTTTTTTCTTGGTTGAACCATGTATTTCATTTACCGAAGAGGAGGCGGCCATGTACGCCAGTTCCGCAAGCTCCGGACATACCGGATGCCCCATGGATATGTGGGCGGCTATCCCATTTCCGAAAAATGTATGCTCGGATCCTTTTTTGGTTCTGTCAAAATACTGATCGACAACAACTATGTCCCTGGGTTTATATTTGCCCTGAAGGCTTCCGACTGCCGATATGCTTAGGATATGAGTCACTCCGATTTTCTTCATGGCGAAGATATTCGCCCTGTGATTGAGTTCGCCGGGAAGGATTCCATGTCCTTTGCCGTGTCTTGGGAGAAAGGCGAATTCAATACCCCCGATTTTCCCTGTCGTCAGTTTATCGGAAGGATTGCCGAAAGGCGTACTTACTGATATTTCCCTGAGGTTTTGAATATTTCCAGCATCATAAACTCCGCTTCCCCCGATAATTCCAAACTTCATGATATCATCCTTATTATTTAATTTAACCTCATCCGCAGGAAAGACGCCTGGCTTGCATTTTTTTTACGCGCCATATGCCAATTTTCAGAGGCTTCCTTTATTATTCTATCCCTCAAAGGTATATTCTTCAAACTTATTGCAAATAATGGAAACAAGAAGAAAGCCCAACTATGAATAAGAAATTAAATGCATGCAGGGGAGAAGTCGCATATTTCATGAGAAGGCTTTACGAACAGGGACTTACTACAACATCAGGGGGGAATCTTTCTGTCAGGTTTTCCGAAGATGGAATCCTTATCACACCTTCAGCATCGGACAAAGGGCGGATGAAGGGATCTGAAATAGGGATTATGGGCATCAACGGAAAAATCCTTTCCAAATTCAAACCGAGTATTGAAAGCTCCATGCATCTGAAAATCTATGAGGCCAGACCGGATATAAAAGCCATTGTCCATGCGCATCCAGTAGTTGCCAGCACTTTTGCGGCGACGAATGCGCGGATAAACTGCCGCCTTCTTGCCGAGTCATATGCCATTTTGGGTGAACCGGCTTATGCCCCATATCGTCTGATGGGGACTGGCAAACTCGCTGAAGTTGTCGCTGAAACTGCGAAATCCGCAAACTGCATTATCATGAAAAATCATGGTGTCCTTACAGTCGGGAAATCGCTGCTTGAGGCTTTTGACAGGTTGGAGGTCTTGGAGACGTGCGCGAAAATGACACTTCTTTCCGAAGGGTTTCTCAAGAAAAAAATCAGACTTCTTGATGCTGGCGAACTTCTTGATATTGACAGGCTTATGGGGCGTGCGTGAATTCGAGAGGGAAGTGCGAAAATTCCAAGCTTTTAAAATCCAAGTTCCAAACAATATTTAAAATAGAAAAATCCAAACAAATAAATTAAACAGGAAATGCAAAAGAACAGCCCTTGCGGGCTTAACTACCAACTAATTCGATGGTGTTTGTTTGTAGTCAATGCCGCAAGGCATGTTCTTATTTTTTGTTTGAAATTTGGAACTTGTTCGTGTTTTGGGGATCAGTTGGAAAGCGACTTTTTAACATCCTCGTCTGAAACCTTGAAAAGCAGGATGGAATTCCCGATTATCTCATCAGGTTCGCGGTTGTGCAGGAAAAGGAACAGTTTTATAAACCTGAGATATTCGTAAATCCTGAATTTTCTCTTCTGCTCAATTGTGAGATCAGCCCTTTTTCCCGTATTTGGGAAAGATTTCATGTCTTCAGAGAGAGCCTTGAAATAATTGTCGTCGGCATCGGCAACATCGAATCCGGTTTCACCGTAACATGATTCAGACAGATAGAGAAATTGGAACATTGTCGCACTTATGCAGTATGTCCCTTCCCCTAATTCAAAAACTTCATCCGATTTCTGACTGCGGTAACTTGGAAGCATTTTTGTTTTTAATCCGTAATATTCGACATCTGTATTTCCGAAGAAGGAAAAATAAACATTTCTGCACTGGGGATTGTTTTTCTCAAGCCATGATTTTAGCCCCTTTAAATCCTGCCCCCAGTCAAGTGAACTGTCTGCAAGGTGCTTGTATCCGTTTTTGGAGCCGCCCGCAAGCTGGTTGAAATATGAGATGTAGTTAGGCCATGCAGCCACTGTTTCAACTATCATCCAGGCGAAAAGAGACAGGATAATGACTTTTATGATTTTCCGTCCTCCGGACAGCAACATTGAAAGCGAGCCGGCAAGTATGAAAAGAGCCGGATAAACCGCCAGGAGATGCCTGTGTCCGATATTTGTCCTGCTGGTCATGGCAAAAAGCATGTATATGATTATAAAAATAACGAATGGTATCAGCGGATAAAACCTGTCACCTGCCATGGCTGCGACCGGATTATTGAAATTGCCCTTTGCTTTTGCCGGGATCAATATGGGAATCATAAGCAGGAAAATAAGAGGCAGAGGGGTTTTATAAAGAAATGTGAAAATGAAAAAATACCACCAGCCCTGGGTGCTGAATTCACCGTCAAGGAAAGAATATCTGGATTTACCGTATTTTATGAAGAAAGTGAAACCGTAGAGATAAGCCTCAGGCAGGATTTTGCAGTTTCTTGCAACAGATATGAAATTGCCGAAAGTGCCAGATTGACTTAAATATGATTCGGTTGCCTGGTCGAGGGCGACTCTGTCCTGTCCGGAGTCGTCCCTTAGCATTGAATATCTGAATCCGCACGCCGCCCATATGAAGAATATTATGATTACGGCATTCACAAGTCCTGCTCCAATAAGCGCCTGGAGTTGCATTTTCTGTGTTTTGAGTACAAATGTCTTCCCGAACCAATTTACCTGAAGAGGTTTTCCGAAGAAGAGGCGCAGCATGATCATGATAAGATAAAACGGGATCATAATGACAGCTGAATGCTTTGTCACAAAGAGCAGTCCCAAGGCGAGAGATGAGAAAATGACTGTTGCCGGTGAGATCTTATTGACCAATTTCCATATGGTCCAGATTGTGATAATAAAAACAAAAGAAGATGTCATGTCTGTTGTCGCGAGTCCCCCGTGAGCCAGGAAATCAGGGGTAAAAGCAAAAAGAAGCAAGGATATTAAAGCGCCGGAAGGGCCAAAGACGCTTCGTGAAATGAGATAGATTGCAATCCCCAGGAAAAGGCTTGCCAGCAGAACCATAATGCGGGAATGCAGAATCATTGAATCGGCATCATTGCCTGAGCGGAACAGAAAATCCCGTGATGTCTCCCACTCATCCGCCCCGGAGAAGAAATTATCGCCCCCGTTCGGGAATTTAAGTTTCTGTGGAACTAAAGGCAGGGCAAGCCAGGCTTCTGTCAGGAACCCCCCTTCCGAGGACATTTTCAAGTCACCGTTTTTCACATAATTATAACCGCCTGTAATATGGAAAGGTTCATCAAAAACCGGAGCTTTTCCGAATGTCGAGCCGACCACGAGAACTGAATAAATTGAAAGAAGCAGCAATGCCGGGATCAGTTCCCTGATAATGTCTTTCCCGGTTAAAGCGGATTTTTCAGCCGGGGAATATGGTTTTGAAATTTCAGGCACTCTCGTTCCCTTTGGTTATGGCTGAATAATTTTGCAACCAGTTCTCAAGATAATTCACGGGGGATTCAATTTCAATTCACAGGGAACCTCTGAAAATTGACTATGGCGTACGACAGGATAATTTTCATGGGTTCCCTTCACTCATTTTGACAAAGCCTCTTTAATTTCCTTGTCTGTAAGCCTGAATATGAGTATGGAATAGCCGGCATAGGCATCCGGTTCTTTTCCGTGGAGGCGGAGATACATGCAGAGTTTTGCAAATCGCAGATAGTCGTAAATATCATATTTTTTCTTGAAGGAAGCAAGGTTGGCAGCTTTTGCGGGATGTTGGCCGGTATTTGGCGAATCTGTTTTACCTTCGATGAACTTTTTCATTTCTAAAGAAATGTCAATGAACAGATTTTCACTTATATCAGACAAATTCAATCCTGTAGATTTCTTCAACCCGGGGCTGTAGTATGTAGACTGATACATTGTGGCGCTGATGCAGTAAATGCCGCCCTTAAGTTCAAAAAAATCATCTGTTCTTCTTTCCTGTTCAAAAATGCATGGCAGCTGTTTATAGTCCCGCATGTAATGACTGATGTCGGCAGTTCCGAAGTATGAAAGATATACATTCTCCTTGTTTTGATTGTTGTCGTCAACCCATTTTCTGAGTTCTTTCAAATCCTGTCCCCAGTCGAGAGAGCTGTCCGAGAGATGCCTGTACCCGTTTTCAGCTCCTCCTGCAAGTTGGTTGAAATATGCAAGGTAGTGTGGCCGGATACTGTAGGATTCGGCGGCGAACCATGCAATCAGAAAAGCCGTTAGAATTACAATCGGCAGCTTTGCTCGCAAGAGTAAATATCCGGAGCCGCAGATTATGAAAATGCAGGGATAAATGGGCAGGAGATGCCTGTTCCCTATGTTCAGCCTGCTTGATATGGCAAAGAGAAAATAAATCAGAATAAAGACCAGGAACGGGGTCAGCATGTAAAGTCTGTCATTGGACAATATCCTTACCCTGAACAATGCAAAAAGGGAAATTGCGAAAATCAGAAGCAGGGGGACGGGTGTTTTTACCATGAAGCTGTAAATAAAGAAATACCACCAGCCCCGGGTGCTGAGCTCTCCGTTCAGATAGGAATTGCGGGCGCTTGATCCCTTCAGAACCAAAGCGAAACCATAGAGATACGCCTCGGGAAGGAGTTTCATTTTTTTTACGGCAAGCAATGCTTCTCCTGCTCTTCCGGCTGATTTGCATTTGTTTTCCATGGCTTTATCCAGGGTAATCATATCGGCCGGTTTGGGAGCGTTAAGAATGGAAAATTTGAATCCGTAAGACATCCAGATGAAAAATAAAATGAAAATAAGATTTACAAACAATACTGCGAAATAGGAAAGAAGCTGTTTCCCCTGGGTATCGTTAATTATGCTTCGGGAAAAAATCACACATTCGGCGCGTTTCCCGCTCCTTAACCTGATGAGAATGAGAATCAAGTAAACAGGGATTATAATGAATGCTGAAAATTTTGAAACAAAGAGAAGAGACAGGGCCAGCGATGAAAAAACAATGTTCTTGCCGGTGACCCTGTTAAGGACATTCCATATGCTGATAAGCGCCAGGGTGAACGCCATGGTAGCCGCCATGTCGGATGTGGCGAATCCGGCATGTGCAAGTATTTCAGGACAAAGAATATATAGTGCAAGAGATAGAAGGCCTCCCCCTGTTCCGAATATTTTCCTTGAGTAAAAATAGACAGCCAGGCCTGTTAGCAGGCTGAGTATGGTTATCATTGCCCTTGAGGACATCAGAATATTTTCAGGACTGTTGCCGGATTTGAAAAGGAAATCCCCTGCGATTGTCCACTCATCAGTTTGCACAAGCGGTATTTGTCTTAGATCAGGGAATTTGAGTTTCTGAAACGTGAGTGGAATTGCCGCCCATCTCTGTGGGAAGTTCCCGTTTTCCGGATTGATGCGGTAGTCTTTTTCCAGCCAGTAGCTGAGTCCTCCTGCAATATGGACAGGTTCATCGAAAACAGGTGATTTACGCTGTGATGCCGTAAAAACCAGGGAGAAATGAAGTAAAAGAAGAACTCCGACAATTGTGAATTCGATGAACCGTCTTTTCATTTTTGGAAAAGGGGCTGCTTCGGTATTTGAGCTGTCGGTTCCCGTCACAATTCCATCCTGACCGGTAATTGAATTGAATCTTGAACAATGACATATTAATATACGGTTTAAGATTATATGTCAATACGGAATGATATATCGAATGAAAAAGATCCTTGACAATAGATATTGCATGTGGGGTATCCTGTTTTTCGCAGCAGTTGTCCCTTATATCGGTTCGACAAGGGGGGAATTTGTTTTTTCAGATATTCCCCTGGTTCAGGAAGACCCTTTTTACAAGGAGGACCGTCCATTCACGGATTGCTGGAAAAGAGATTACTGGACGGATGCGATGGCACAGGGACTTTACCGCCCGCTTACGGTTTTTTCGTACTGGGTTAACGCTAAGACAGCCGGAATATATTCGCCTGCGTTCAGGGCGGTCAATCTAGTCCTGCACATATTCACTGTTTTCATAGTTTTCAATCTTGCGCTGCGGCTGGGGCTGGGGAGGATGGCGGCTTTGATTGCAGGGGTTCTTTTTGCAGTCCATCCGCTGCACACGGAGGCGGTGATCCCCGCATTTGGAAGAGGGGAAATCCTCTGCGGACTTTTTATTTTCACAGGACTTCTCTTTCATGCTTATGTTGCGAAAAATCCATTATATTCCATTGGAACCGCCATATGTTTCATTTTTGCCTGCTGGTCAAAGGAGCACGGAGTCGCCCTTCTTCCCTTATGCGCCCTGTATGACATCTATTCCGGAAGGTTGAAAATCAAAGGGGTTTTTCTTCAGAGAGGGGCAGGGGTTTATTTTATTTATCTATTCGCCCTGGGGGTGGTTGCCCTCATGAGATTCAAAGCTATGGGCTCGCTGCTTCCGTCCATGGCCAGCTTCGACCCTTTCTTGGACAATCAGCTGGCGCTCTGTCCATATCCCGTCCGAATCCTCAGTGCAGTTGACATCCAGGGGCTCGCCCTTCTTAAATTCATATGGCCGCAGACTCTTTCCCATGATTACTCCTACGCCCAGATTCTTCCCCTGAAATCGTTTTTTGATTTTTCAGGCATGGCGGTTGCAATACTGGTTTTATCGGTGCCTTTTGTCCTGGCGGCGTTATTCCCCGCACTGAAAAAGAAAATCATCTTCTTTTTCCTTTCATATCTCGTCTGCGTCCTTCCGGCAGCCAACATAATCACGCCTACAGGCACAATATTTGCCGAAAGACTTTATTACATCCCCAGTATCTGGCTTTGTTTTGCCGCCGCATGTATTTTTGTGCGGATTTCGCGGGGAATTGACAGCCGCTTATTCACTGCTGTTGTGACAGTTGCCGTTTTCGCCCTCGGGATAAGAACTTATCTGCGCTCTTCAGACTGGCATGATCAGCACAGTATTTCGCTGGCTGTAACAAAAACTTCTCCGCTGAGCGTCAAAACCTGGAACAATCTTGCCGTAGAACTGGCTCGTTCAAACGATTTTAAGGGAGCTGTTACGGCATGCGACAGGGCAATTGAGATCCATCCTTCTTATAAGACGGCTCTAATGAACAGGGCTTTCTACAATATAAAGCTCGGCGATTTTGATTTCGCCGAAAAGGATTTGCAGAAATTGATTTCACTGGGAACATCCAATCCCGAAGTGTATAATAAACTCGGTGCGATGCTTGCAAACCGGGGAAAATCCGCAGAGGCTCTGAGACTCTGGGAAATTTCGCTCCAGCTTGACGGAAAACAGACAATGATAAAACATGCTGTAAGCGATTTGCAGAAAGAAATGGATTCAGAAGAAAAGAAAAATGAAATTCAGCGGTAACCTTAAAAAAACAAGAAGAATTATTCCCTATGTGCTTGGAGTCTGCCTGCTTGCTGTGCTTATCCCGTATTTCGACTCGCTCCGGGGTGATTTTGTTTTTGATGATGTGCCCCTTGTCCAGAAGGATCGGTTCTATGCCCAGGAGGGTAATCCGCTTAAGTGCTGGGAGCGGGATTTCTGGAAGGAAAACATGAAGCAGGGGCTCTACCGCCCTTTCACACTTTTTTCCTACTGGCTCAACGCCCGGATAGGCGGAATCCACTCATCGGCCTTCAGGATTGGAAACCTGATTTTCCATTTTTTCGCCACGATACTTGTTTTCAAACTTGCCTTGAGGCTCAGGTTGGGACACTGGACTGCGATATTCGCAGCGGTTTTATTTGCGGTGCATCCGATTCATACGGAAGCCGTAATTCCGGCTTTCGGACGAGGGGAGCTTCTTTGCGCCCTGTTTCTTCTTTGCGCCCTGATAATCCACACCCATGTTGAAAAAAACAAGCTGTTATGCGCCGCCGCCGGACTCAGCTTCCTTTTCGCCTGCTGGTCGAAGGAACACGGCCTGGCTTTTCTTCCCTTGTGTGTTCTTCTTGATTTATACCTGAAAAAGCCTTTCAATCCCCCGGAGATCAGGGATTTTATAAAAAACAGGGCTCCGGTTTATCTTTTATATGTTTTTGCCGCATCCGTCTTTTTTGCCTCAAGATACTTTGCACTTGGCACGCTGATACCGTCAAAGGCCAATTTTAATCCGGCCATAGACAATCCCATAGCCTTGTGCCAGTTCCCCCTGAACGTCATAACCGCCCTGAAAGTGCAGGGGTTTGCCCTTTCCCAATTCTTCTGGCCCGCCGTGCTCTCCCACGATTATTCATATGCCCAGTTGATGCCTTCAGTTTCGGTATTTGACTGGAAATCATGGCTGACAGTCATCCTTTTCCTTGGAATTCCGGGATTGATATGCGTGTCATTTAAAAAGCTCAAGTTCAAGATGATCTTTCTCCTCGCGGCATATGCGGTCTGTGTCATGCCTGCCGGAAATTTCATTATAATGACCGGAACAGTTTTCGGGGAGAGGCTGCAGTATATCCCAAGCATATGGCTATGCATGTTTTCCGCCCTTGTCATTTCCATGTTCTTCAAGAAATTCGGTGTTAAAACAGTTGTTGCAGTCTCCGCAGCCGTTATCATTGCCGCCTCGGCTAGGACTTATGAAAGAGGCAGGGACTGGGATAATCAGATGAGTCTTGCGACCGCAGGTGTGAGATCCGCGCCGAATAGCGTGAAGACCTGGAACAATCTTGCAATCCAGCTGGCAGAGTATGCTGAAAAAGAAAAAGATCCGGATGCGCGGATTGACAAATACAAGGAGGCTGTCCTCGCCTGTGACAGGGCGATTTCAATTTATCCGAAATATCTCAACGCATATGCCAACAGGGGTATTTATTATTCGCTCCTCGGATATTATGACGAGGCTGAAAAGGACTTGAGAAAAGTAATCTCGGTTTATCCGAAAGACACCCATGTCAATTACACCATAGGGGCTCTTCTTGCGGATCAAGGCAGGCTGGATGAGGCGAAGGCGATATGGGAAAAACTGCTTAAAACCAATCCGGACGATCAGGTTCTCAGGAAATCATATGAGAAACTCTGCGCCGACATCAAAGAAAAACAGGCCGGTAAAGAAAAATCCGATTGACAAATTTTGAATTTGAATTATTATCTGCATTCCGGAAAAGGTTTATACACCACGTTTTAAGGATGTCTGCCCATGTCGCATAAAAAACACAATGAGAAAGAAAATCATAATCTTAAGGATGAAGGGGAAAAAGCTCCCGAGACCCCGAAGCCTTCCCTGGAGGATGAATTGAAGCAGCGTATTGCAGCACTTGAACTTGAACTGGCTGAAGCGAAAGACAAGATTTTGCGGGCACATGCTGATTTCGACAATTTCAGGAAGCGGACTTTCAAGGAGATGAAAGACCTGAGGACAATGGTCAAGGCCGATACCATGGTGCCGATCTTAAACGTGTTCGACCATTTCAACATGGCCCTTGACGCCGCAGAAAAAAAACCGGATTTCAAAGTCCTTCACGACGGGATGAAGATGATTTTTGCTGAATTCGAAAAAGCCATGAATGAACTCGATATAAAAACGCTTGAGGTTGCGGAGGGACAGGAATTCGACCCGAATGTCCATGAAGCCGTGAGCAAGGAGTATTCTGAAAAACATGAAGAGGGGAAAATTCTCAGGCAGTGGAAACGCGGCTACAAAATCGGGGATAGGCTTTTAAGGCCGGCGGTGGTGGTTGTCAGCAGCGGTCCACAGCTGTCTCCGGCCCCTTCCGAAGCGGAAAAGACAACTGAAGATAAAGAAAATATACAGGAAGATTGACATATGTCCTCAAAACAGGATTTTTATGAATTGCTGGGGGTTTCAAAAACGGCAAGCCCGGAGGAAATAAAGAAAGCCTACCGCAAGCTTGCGATAAAATATCATCCCGACAAGAATCCGGGCAATAAGGAGTCCGAGGAGAAATTCAAGGATATTTCCCATGCCTATGAAGTTCTGACCGACGTCCAGAAGCGTTCCCTGTACGACCAGATCGGACACGAGGCGTTCACATCGAGAGGAACCAACGGACCGGGGCGCGGCGGGTTTGAATACCATGACCCCTATGATATTTTCAGCCAGTTTTTTGGAAATGCCGGTGCGGGCGGAGGTTCCATTTTCGAGGAGTTTTTTTCAGGCGGAGCCGGACGAAGGTCGGCTTCCGGCGAAAGAGACGGCGCCGACCTTCGTTTTGACATAGAAATAGATTTTGAGGAGGCCGTTTACGGTGCCGACAGGAAAATTAAAATCCCCAGGCTCGAAACCTGTGATTCCTGCGGCGGCAGCGGATCTGAGCAAGGTACGGGAAAAAGCACTTGTTCGAAATGCCGCGGTACCGGACATATCTCGATGTCACAGGGGTTTTTCAGCATCAGGCAGACTTGCCCGTCCTGCCACGGCGCGGGACAGATCATACAGAACCCGTGCAGGAAATGCGGCAGTGAAGGCAGGATGCGCGTTGAGAAAATTCTTAAAATACATATCCCCCCGGGTGTTGACACAGGTTCAAGGCTCCGCGTTTCAGGCGAAGGTGAAAGCGGTGTGCGCGGTGGACAGTCCGGTGATCTGTATGTGGTTATTCATGTGAAACAACATGAGGTTTTCCAACGTGACGGGCTCGACATAATATGCGAACTCCCGATTGATTTTGTGACCGCCTCCCTGGGAGGTCTTGTTGAAGCCCCGACGATAACCGGCAAGACCAAGCTTAAGATACCGGAAGGCACACAGAACGGCTCAGTCCTGCGCCTGAAAGGGAAGGGGATGCCTTCCCTGCGCAGCGGACAGCGGGGAGATCAGCATATTAAAATTTTCGTCGAGGTTCCCACGAACCTCACCCGCGAACAGAAGGATATTCTGACTCAATTCAAAACCATCCATGATACCGCCAAAAATCAGCCGCTGATAGATTCGTTTTTCAGCAAGGCCAAACGCTTCTTCACTGGCGGCGAAGAGGCTTGAATCCTGAAATCATGCCAGTGAGGCCTGTTCGGCTGTTTTTATCGCTTCGAAAAGTTCGGCCGGAGTTTGCGCGTTGAGCAGACGGTCGGAGAGGAATTCACTGTCAAGCATTTGTGCTATGTGCGAAAGCAGAACCTGGTGGATTCGCGGTATGTCCGCAGGAGTGAGGAGGATAAACAGCATATTGACGGTTTCATGGGGGACAGGCGCGGGAATTGGCTCTTTCAGGCGGGCGACTACGACCACCGGACGTGCCAGGCTTTTGAGACGTGCATGGGGAATTGCAAGCTTTCTTCCGACGTAGCTGCTGATCAGTTTTTCACGTTCAATGACTGAAAGCATGATTGTTTCAGCAGACATGGGAAGCTCTTTTGGGGCAAGACGTTTCAAGGCGTTTTCCGATGCGGATATAATTGAATCCCCCTCAACATCCAGCAGTACCCGTTCGGGTGTCAGCGTGTCGGAAAGATAGACAGGCACTTCGAGGGGGAATTCCTCTTCAATTACACCCACGACCTCCTCAATCAGGTCTTCCATTGTCACAAACCCGGTCCAGACGCCTTTGTCATTGTAGACAAGCGCGACATGGTTGCCGCGGCGCTGCATTACGGACAGGAGATGCTCGATAGGTTCCGTTTCCCTGGCCTTGAGGCATGGACGGATGAAACTTTTCAAATCTGTCGCCGGTTTTCCCGAGCGCATTGCCAGAAATAAATCTTTTATATGGACATATCCGACGGGATTTTCCGGATCGTCGCCAATCAGGGGGTAGCGGGACTGTTTGAATTCAGATATGATTCTATCGTTCTCTTCCTGCCCGGCCCCGGTGCGGAGAGAATGAATCCGTTCACGTGAACGCATTGAATTCCTTACGGTCAGCTCTCCCATGTCGAGCACGTTTTCGATATAGAGGAGACGTCGGAAGGACATCATGCCGCTGGACTGGGATTGATCGAGGATTATTCGTATTTCGTCCTCGGAATGTCTCTCGTGCATATCTCCTTTGGGTATCCTGAAAATATACAGGACAATATCAGCTGACCAGTTAAGAACCCACAATGGTATGAAAAAGAGGAAGTGGAAGAACTTCAATGGCAATGCCGTGTTTAATGCCGCCTGTTCGGTTCTCCGAATTGAAAAATTCTTGGGAATCAACTCTCCAAACACAATATGCAGGTATGAAATCAGCACATAGGAAATGGAAATGGCCAATCCGTGTACCGTAGCGTTGGCGGTCCCATCGCCAAACCCTGATTTGAGCATGAGATATGCTATGATTTTGGCGAATCCCGGTTCCCCGACGAAACCGAGTCCGATACTTGCCAGAGTTATCCCGACCTGGCAGACCGAAAGGTACTGATCCAGTTTTGTCTGTATGTGCTGCATCATCTTCGCCCGGTGGTCGCCCTTGGCCGCCAATGCTTCCATATGGGTGGGGCGCGCTTTTACCGCCGCGAATTCCGCAAGCACGAAAAATGCGTTCAGCAACAGCAGGATGACAGTTAAAAGGAGATAGATGATTACTATGGTCATGATTAACGCAATTTAGACCATATTCTCTATTTTTTCCAGTTTCATTCCGCGGGAACCCTTGAGGAATATCACATCGTTCCGTTTTATTTTAGTCTTGACATATTTTGCAGCCTCTTCCGAATCGGGGAAATCGCGGAGCGAAACACCAGTGCCGATTTCCATGTTTTTCGCCGCCTCGCCCATCAGAGGCCCTACTGCTATCAACATGCAGCCAGGCATGAGTTCGGCAGCGGATTTAAGTATTTCATTGTGTGCAGGCGGACCGGCTTCTCCCATTTCAAGCATGTCTCCCAGAATTACGAATATCCTGGATTCCTTTGAGGGATTGGCGGACATGGCTTCGGCAAGCCATTCAAGGCCCGCCTTCATACTGTCCGGATTTGCATTGTAGGCGTCATTGATCCAGGTTGCCCCGTCCTTTTTCCGAATACGCATCCGCATGCCGGGCAGTTCGACTCCGTTGTTCAGGGCTTCAGCGGCAAGTTCGGGGGAGACTCCGACAGCATTTGCCGCAAGGACGGCCGCGCCGGCGTTGATCGCCTGGTGTTTTCCGGGCAGATGCCATTTCACGGTTTTGCGAAGTTCGCAGTTTTTCCAGTAAAGTTCGAAGCTGCCGCCCGCCATGTCGCCGCCGAGATATTTAACTGACAGATCCGCGTCCGCATCCTTTTCATTTCCAAAACGCAATGTCTTAAATTCTCCGGTTGCCGTGTCAAGTATTTGACTCCCGGCGCCTCCCGCAGGAATTACCGCAGTTCCGGATTCATGCATTTTTGCGAAAATCGCAGACTTCTCTTTCGCGACACCGTCCAGGTTGCCGAAAAATTCAATATGGGCGTTCCCAATGGAGACAACGACTCCCATGTCGGGTTCGGCAATTCCGCTCAGAACTTCGATTTCGCCGGGATGATTCGTGCCCATTTCGATTATCGCATATTTATGGGCTCCGGTGAGACTGAGAAGATTCTGGGGGACTCCGACATGGTTGTTTGTATTGCCCTGGGTTGCATAAACCTTGTCTTCTCCAAAGGCATATGCCAATATCGCCCTGAGGATTTCCTTAGTGCTTGTCTTGCCGCTGCTGCCTGTCAGCGCTATTAGTTTCAAATCAAGCTTTTTCCTGTGCTGATGCGCAAGCGTCTGATAGGCTTTAAGGGTGTCTTTCACAATCAGAACCGGTATGTTTCCCGGTATTTCAAGTTCCTTCATCCGGCTTTTTGAAAGACATAAAGCGGCGGCACCGTTTGCAACTGCGGCATCAAGACAGTCATGTGCGTCAAAGTTTTCACCTTTAAGCGCGAAGAAAATCGAATTGCGGCAGTCTTTGCGGCTGTCCGTGGAGATGAAAGCGATCCCGGCACCGGGATTGACAGTGCCTGACCATTTCCCGCCGCTGAACTTTTCCAGTTCCTGAAACGTGAATAATTTTGTCATACGGTATTTATGCCTTCATTGGAGCCATCAATATAACTTGGTTTTTCAGAAGCTTCGAGCGGTTTTTCCATTTAACTGACGGGAATTTTGGCTTCTACAGTTTTGTCTGTTGGAAAATTTCAAGCGCATTCGCAATAACTTGACTTATGCCCCGCCTCTGCCTGTCTTCCCTCCAGTATGAAAATCAAAATCCCCGTCAGCTACACTCTCTTCCGTCTTCTCTCCGTCCTGTAAATCCTGCCGGAATATCTTTGAAATAATCCTCCGAACCTGCTGAGAATTCCGGCGCCATCACCCACAAGATCACAGCGGAAACAGCAAAACGCTATCAGCGCAAAGTTCACGGCGTTCGCGACAACTATCATCGTCACGATGATCGCCGGTGCCGAAGAATGACTCATAAGAGGGAATAGGAAATACCCGCCAAAACCCATGATTAACCCACAGATGATCACTGCCAGTCGCAGTGAGTTTTTCCCGATAAGGAGGACGGTTTGCAAAACAGGTGTGAGAATTAGCAGCAGGTATAGCAGTCGTAATTCAATGGGATGGTGAAGAACGGTGTTTCCATGAAGTTGCAGGGCAGGCAGGAAAGGGTGAAGAGCATGCGAGACGAATCCCTGTAGGACGATGAGGATAAATACGGTGTACGTGAACGCCACGCTGATCGTGATACCCTGGACGAAGCGTCCCCGCCGTCCGGTCGGCAACAGAAGGCTGGAGAAGAATGGAGTGGGAAAATTTGCGCCAACAAAAGGAATAGTAAAAGGAATAACAAAAAGCATTATGTTCTGTATGAACACGTGTGTCGAATATCCCAGAAAAATAGTGGGGATGAGAAGTGCCAGCGCCCAGATTCCAACCACAACCCTATCTCCCGCTCCCACCTCCAACTCCAAGGAGCAGAGTGCGCCCATGGCTGTCCGGCTTGCGCTAAGGTACGGAAACCTTTTCATGATTGACAAGAAAAAGCGTTTCACGCCCCGTTCCGTGGTCGCAGGTGCTGTTTTTGTTTTTTGGCTCATGAACCGCTCCCGGGCCAAGTGCCGCACAGCACGAGGGTTGAAAATGTTGCCAAACCCCAAACAGAATCTCCCGCAATGGTTCCTCGCAAACTCAGGATTTCCCAATAGTTTCCATGCCAACAGGATGATCGGCGTTGCAATGGCCAGCGCAAGCAGGGGATGGAACAGAATAAGACGATCGAGAAACAAATGAATGCCAGGGTAGCTCAATAAAAAGTATGCAAGAAAGATGGGTATCCATACATAGCGGGCTGGGATAGCAGCCAACCCAGCGCCCAGCAAATAGAACGCCATTCCGGTGAGTAACGCCGAAATAAGGCACTGTAAAACTCCTCCAATACTCCCGAGCGGTACCGTCAAGACGATGAGGAGGGCGAAGACGCAATTGATGATGATTCCAGCGGTGAAAACAACTTGCCGTGGCATCCATCGGTGTCCAGGAAGACAGAATGTGAATGGCTTGGAAAGTATCTCGAATTGCGTATTTGCAACTATTGCGCCGAAGAAGCAGGGGGAAAGCAGATAGCTGGATAGGTAGTAATGAGAATGCCCAAGCACTCTAATTGACAAATATCTGCCAAAAATGACTATTAACCCCATCACTATCGAGAATAGACACCAATAGGGTAAAGGGCGGCATTTGTAAAAGGCACTGAGATTTGCTTTCAGCGGATTCATTTGCGTGACCTCCCGTTGGCTGTGGTTTTTGGCTCGACTATCAGCCTGTAGATGTCCTCGAGCGGGAACGGGAGGATTTCGGCCTGGCACTGGATACTGTCCGCCACCGCATCCAGCTCCTCCTTTGTCTTTGCGCATTCCGCAAGAGTCAGGACGGCCTGCGTTCCGTTCCGTTTTTCCTCGACGATATTCTGGAACGGCAGCTTCTCCGGCAGTTTACCG
>Ga0172379_10004900_pt1 | contig 19239 bp, 14 predicted proteins | sample GrowelOW334metaG_FD_119756 | JGI IMG/M metagenome (GOLD analysis project Ga0172379, IMG submission 119756) | Groundwater microbial communities from an aquifer near a municipal landfill in Southern Ontario, Canada - Groundwater well OW334 metaG | ecosystem: Environmental > Aquatic > Deep...
ATTATCGAAATAGATGCCGGACGGACTGTCGAGATCGTCGTCCTGAAAGGTCAGGAGCTTAAAGTAGCGGGCGGCAGTCGCACGAAACAGATGTCATCGAAAACTCAATAAAAAAGGAGGCCGTAATGCCCATTTATTCCAATTATATTGCTATTTTGTCGATCCTTGCGGTTCTGGTTTGCCCCTCTTTATGCCGTTCAGCAGAGGATTTCAGCACCGTTAAAAAGGCGCTGGAAGGAATGAAAATCGACTCCATCAGATATGTCGACGGGTTGGAGATGTACGAGGTTGTGACCAACACCCAGGCGGCCTATCTGACGAAGGACTTGCGCTACTTTATTGTTGGCAGGGTGTTCGACCTTAGCACCAAGCGTGATCTGACTACAGAGAGAATAAACAGTCTGCGCCATATCGACTTTTCCACACTCAACCTGAAAAACGCGATCAAAATGGGAACCGGCAAAACATCCATAGCGGTCTTTACCGACCCGGATTGCGGATACTGCAAGAAACTCCACGGGGAATTGAGTAAGCTCAAGGATGTCACGGTGTATATATATCTATATCCGCTGGCGTCGTCGAACAGCGAAGCGAAAACCAAGTCGGCTGCGATCAGGTGTGCCAACGATAGCCTGTCCGCGATGAACACGGTTTTTTTGGGCAAAAAACCATTCAAGCCCGCCGGCAAGCCGACGGCAGCTTGTATGACCATCATTGAGGAGAATATCCGTTTCGGTAAGGAGCGAGGCATAAATGCAACTCCAACGGTAATCCTGGAAGACGGGCGAGTCGTTCCCGGCTACAAGAGTGCATCCGACTTAACCGCCATTATCAACAAAAAAGAGGCGAAACAATGAGTATGAGAACTATTGTCCTGTTGACGGTGATATTCGTGTCGCTTCTGGCTGTTTCTGGATGCTCACCGAAGTTTGCGTGTTCCGATGACATCTACTCTGGTGAGCCGCGATGCAGTTCCGTGAGTGGCATGTACAACACCAAGATGCGTGGTGCGGTAGATACTAGTGTGAAAAAGAAAGATTTAGAAGAAGCGCCGATTCAGAAACTTGTCCCGAAGCAGGCCACGAAATCGGATCAGGGAGTTGATATCCTTAAAAGTATGAACTATGCCGCAAAAGTGCCTATTCGCGTCCCACCGAAGATCATTCGCATTTGGATTGCGCCATGGGAGGACTCAGACGGAGATCTACATCAACCTGGCTACATTTTCAGCGAAATAAACGATAAGCGGGGCCGGTGGTTGTTTGGGGAAAAGGAAACAACAGGTTCGCAACCCATGTTGAAGCCAATTGAGCGGGTTCAGGACGACTCAGCGAACCAAAAACAGGGACAGGAGAAGCCGGAGAAGGAAAGCAAGCCACCCGTTAACAAGCAGCAACCTACACTAAAGCTGAAGTGATACTAAGCCGAGAGCGCTTCAGGCCCTCCGGAACGCTCCACCGATTCAAAGTTCATTCAAGGCACGGAAGTAATACTATTCAAAATACACAAGAGGAGGAGAAACAATGCTGAAAAATATCTTTACCGGGATTTTCACGAATGACTCGATCTTTGTTCCCACCGCTTTATTGCTGTTATGGGCGTCTGCTGTCTGGGCTGGTACGGGAGGGACGGAGTTTACTGACCTGTACACGACGATTCAGGGCTGGTCGCAAGGCTATCTGGGCAAAACGATTGCTATAGGCGCTTTCATTGTGGGGATGGGTATCGGTATCGCCCAACAGTCCATCATGGCGATCGCATTGGGTATCGGATCAGCGATGGCTGTGCAGTATGCCCCAAACATCATCGACTCTATGGTTACGGCCCTGATTTAACATGGTGGCAGAATTTGACACAAAATGGGAAAGCTCGATGAATATACCGTAATTGTCATTGATGACCAGGGCTGCGAGCTTGCGCCTTGCCGTCCCGCCCGCGCAAGGCTCCTGCTGCAAAAGGGCCATGCGCAAATGTTGAGCCAGCATCCATTCACGCGATACAGCTACTCAAAGAAAGGAGAGGCGATGGAGACGTTAAGAGCGTCAAAGACAATGCTTAACCGGCAGCCGTTCTCGGAGTTGCTGCCCTACCTTGCCTACAACGACAATAGCAAGGCGTTCATCCTCGACTATGGTGTTGGCTTCGTCTATGAGTGTAGTCCCCTGCCCTATCCAAGTTCCGGTGCGGTGTCAACTCTGAGGGGTTTATTTGAGTCGGCGTTTCCGCCGGGAACATCGCTTCAAGTAACCATTTATACATCCAGACAAATTGGTCCGCACCTCGATTCCTACATAATGTTTAGGGAGAACACGCACGGCAATTCCATATTCACCGATCTGGCCCGGCAGCGTTCGGAGTTTCTGCAATCCGGCGTGGACAGGTCTTTGTTCAAGGGCTGCGATATAAGGGTCAGAGAATTCCGGTTGCTCGTTTCGGCATTGGTGCCCTGTGCGCATACCCCGCAGGCTATCGACAATATCCTGAAAAATACGCTGCCTACAATGAAGGAAAGCGTTTACCAGGCCCTGAATACAGCAGGCCTTGCCCCTATAGACGTTGGACCGGAAGAACTGATCAACACGTTGAGTGAATTGCTGAATCCAGGGCATTTCCGCAACGACGCCCTCCGTTACGATCCTCGGCTACCAGTGAAGAACCAGATAATTTATGCGGACAACGAAATCAAGGTGGAAAAGGACTGTCTTATCGTTGACGAGTATCATGTCAAGAGCTACACAGTGAAACAATATCCCCGCGAATGGGATGTGTCGAGTATCATCAATTATACCGGTGACCTGTACCAAAACGTAAAGCAGATTGGGTGCCCTTTCATGATTACCATGAACTGCGAGTATCCCGATCCGGTTGGAGCGCGACGCGATATACAGAAAAAGTCCATGATGGCTAGTTATCAGGCTTTTGGACAATTTGCGAAATGGCTTCCCCAGACGGCGATGAAGAAGGAGCAGTTCGATTTGTTTAACATGGCTCTGGAACACGGCGAATCTCCCTTTTTTGGGTATATGAACTTGTTCCTTTATGCTCAGGACGAAGCCGAGGCATCCGCGATGTCAGGCATTTGTCAGAGTCTTTACCGGGGCATGGGGTTCATCTTGCAGGAAGACACATATATCATGTTGCCTCTGTTTTTGCAGTCTCTTCCCATGTCGTACCAGGCGTCGATGCAAAAAGACCTGCGTAGGCGAAGAACCTTCACAACCTCGAACGTATCCGAGCTTGCGCCGATGCAGGCCGATTGGAAGGGCGCAGGCCGTCCTGTTATGTCCCTTGTCAGCCGTCGCGGGCAGCTTCAGTTTATAGACATATTCAGCAACCGTCGAGGTGGCTTCTCAGGGGTCGTATGCGCGAGCACGGGAGCGGGCAAGTCGTTCTTCATTAACGAGATGATTGTATCATATCTTGGCCTGGGGGCGAAGGTGTGGGTGATTGACGTCGGCAGAAGCTACGAAAAGCTGTGTTCGTTTTTGGATGGAGACTTCCTGGTGTTCGATACCCAGTCTAGCATCAACGTAAACCCGTTCACGTCCATCGTTGACATCAACGAGGAAATGCCCATGCTCAAAGCAATAATCGCTCAAATGGCATCGCGTAATCCTCTCGACGATCTATCCATGGCGAATCTTGAAGAAGCAATAAAGGTAAGCTACTCAGAGAGAGGTCAAGCGACAACCATAACCAATATAGCTGATTATCTGTCCCAAAAAGAGGATCCCCGGCAGGTGGACCTCGGCAAAAAGCTCTTTCCCTACACGGCTTCCGGATCATACGCATCCTTTTTCGAGGGGCCAAGCTCGTTTTCCCCGAAACAGGGTTTTGTAGTTCTGGAATTGGAGGAATTAAAATCGAAGAAGGATCTTCAGGAAGTGGTTCTGCTCACGCTGGTCTATAAAATTCAGCAGGACATGATGGTGCGGGGCGAGAACAAGCTGGTCATTATTGATGAGGCGTGGGATCTACTTACCGGCGGCAATACGAGTCAGTTCATGGAGACCGGCTATCGCCGGTTCAGGAAATACGGTGGAGCATGTTTTTCGATCACCCAGAGCATAAACGACTTCTATAAGATTCCAGCTGGCGTGGCGATCATGGAGAACTCCGATTATTTGTTTCTACTCAGGCAGCGTCCTGAGAGCATCGAGGCGTTGAAACAGTCACAGAAAGTGTCGATTTCGGAGGGGATGTACGAACTGCTAAAATCGGTACATACGGACACTGGCAATTATTCAGAAATATTTTTGTATACTCCGGACGGCATAGCCATTGGCCGCCTTGTGGTGGACCGCTTCACACAGCTTTTATACACGACGAAGGCCGATGAGTACATGGCACTCAAGCAGTTGACCGAAGGTGGAATGTCTATTCGAGACGCGATCCTTGAAACAATAAAAACAGAGCAGGCTCGGCAGTAGGCAGTACCATCCGCGGAACTGACACAAGGAAGGGCTTTTCAATATGACAGCATCATTTATCGTAGCGTCCCTGGCGCTGACTGCAGCTCTGGGTTCAAGTCAAACTCCTTACGTTTATCCTTCCCAAACCGCAACCTATGCGGAGGGTATGGTCTACGTGATGTGCGATGACGGCCCCGCTCCAACACCCAAGCACACAAGGCCGTCGCAGCAGTTCGTCCGTCAGGGCATTCATCAGTCTCAAGTAGCGAACCAATCTGGGACACCGTTCAGACTGGACCCGAGCAAGATTCTTCCCCCGAAGCCTAAACCGCCACAGACGATCCGGGGAACCCTTTATTTCGAGTACAATTCATCAAGTCTGCCTCAGTGCGACAAACTGAGGCTGGCTGAGCTTAGACAAGCAGCAGCGGCGCCAGGCGCCAAAGTAACTATCACGGGCTATACGGACAAGCGGGGAAAGAAGCGTTACAATGACCGGCTTGCCCTGTTGCGAGCTAATTCGGTCAGGAAGTACCTCGGCCTCGGTAAGGAAACCGCTGTTATCGGTAAGGGAAAGTGCTGTTACTTGGATGAATCCCATGAAGGGAAAGACAGGCGGGTGGAAGTGGTAATCGAAAGGGAGGCTCAGAAGGTGCAGAAGGCAACTGTTGTTACGCACGAGCCAAATCAGAATGTCGCTACGGTCAAACCTATGAAGGACGAAAAGAGCGAGGAAGGCATCGACGATTAACGCTGACGTGTTCACGAAAAAGTCACCAACACCGGAATAACAATTCTTGCGTGGTAAAAGTGCAAAGGCCGGATGGGGAAATTACCCTGTCCGGCCTTTTTATGCCCGATACGAAATCACACGAAGTAGTACATAAACGGATACCCCATATCGGGCGATTGGATTGCATCCTATTTTTCCCTCAAAAGACAAATTCTATAAGGAGGAACGTAAGGTAATGGCATATGTATGGAGGAAACTGTTGTTATTCGTGCTGTCTGTTCTGCTGGTTGTAACTGCGGCAGGCAGCGCCTGTGCGTTTAATATATACGGCTCCACAACGGCTTACGAAGGCGATACTAAAAACTACTATGCCTCCGGCTATGCCCCGGCAGACGATTGTTGGCTCTGGGTCGGCTCAGGTACTTCTACTAAAATGAATTGCGGTGCAAATTATCCCGTTACCTTCCCATCGCCGGGAACCTATACCATAAATGGAAGCAGTAAGGACAATGGGACCGGCGCCACTTGGAATGGCATCCCAAGGGTCGTCACGGTTTCGGCGAGACCCGCCCCGACAGTCACACTGGCCGGTCCCACAACGAGTTATACAGGGGAGACGAAACAATATACGGTAACTCACAATTCGAATATACCTGTAACGATTGCATGGTCGGTCGATGGCACAGTGATCTCTGGATCTACCGGCTCCTCAGCTGACATCCCATTCGCGACAGCGGGCAGCTATAATATAGCTGTCACTGTATTTCCGACCGGGTATCCCGGTTCAGTCTCAACAACAACTAAGACGGTAACAGTGACGCCCCCTGCCCCGACGGTAACACTGGCCGATCATACAACGGCTTATGTGGGTGATACGAAGCAATACTCAGTTACTCACGATTCGAGTTATCCTGTAACAATTTCGTGGACGCTTAATGGCACTGTGATTGAAGGAGCTACCGGCACATCGGTTGACATCCCCTTTGCGACGGCAGGCACTCAGAGTGTAGGTGTTAAAGTCTATCCTACCGGGTATCCCACTGTGGTCTCAACGAAAGCTACTTCAGTAGTTGTTTCAGAATATCCCGCACCCGTAATCACGATGACCGGTCCCACAACGAGCATCGCAGGGGAAACGAAGCAATATTCGGTAACTCACAATTCGAGCATACCAGTAACAATCTCGTGGACGCTAAATGGCACTGGGATCGATGGAGTAGTTGGAACTTCGGTTGATATTCCTTTCCCAACTATGGGCACTCAGAACGTAAGCGTCACTGTATTTCCGATCGCTTACCCCAATTCAAAGGCGACGGGTTCAAAAGTGGTAACTGTCACAGCCCCCCCCGCACCCACGATCACGATGGCCGGTCCCCGAACGAGTATCGAAGGGGAGGCGAAACAATATACGGTGACTTACCATTCGATTTATCCAGTGACAATCGAATGGTCACTGAATAACACTGTGATCGATGGAGCAGATGGAACTTCGGTTGACATTACCTTTGCAACGGCGGGTACTCAGAACGTAGTCGTTAAAGTATACCCTACTGCGTATCCCAATTCTTCCAAGACGGGGTCAATTCCGGTAGTGGTTTCGGCATATCCTGCCCCCACGATTGCGCTGGCCGGTCCCAGAAAGAGTGTTGAAGGTGAGACGAAACAATATTCGGTTACTCACAATGCGAGTTTACCGGTGACGATCGCCTGGTCACTCAATGGCACGGTGATCGAGGGTGCTATCGGCACTTCGATTGACATTCCCTTTGCGACGTCAGGAAATTCTACCGTAGCAGTAACCGTATATCCAACGGCATATCCCAATTCAGAAAGAACGGAGACTATTCCGGTAGTGGTCACGGAATATCCTAAAGCCACGGTCTCAATTGAGGGTCCCAGAACGAGTACGGCAGGCAATACTGAACGATACACGGCTACTGTCGGTTCGAACGCTCCGGTAACAGTCGAATGGGATGTCAATGGCACCAAGTACCAAGGCAATCAGATTGACGTTCCCTTTGCAACGGTGGGCAGCTATGACGTGGTTGTTACCGCATATCCTACGGCGTATCCCAAATCTGCCGGGACAAGCCAAATTACGGTAGTGGTTATGACTGTCAGAGCGCCGCTGGTTTCGATCTCATCTATCAAGAGTGGTTTCGTTGATACTCCGATAAACCTTAGTGCAACGGCAAAAAGCATGAGCCCAGGCGTACCTCTGGTGGTAAAGTGGGATCTTCCTGACGGAACAAGCGTTAATGCCTTAACCACGACATACACACCGCGCTTGGAAGATTTGGGCAAAGCCACTTTTAAATTTACCGCGTATCCTGAAGAGTATCCTGATAACAAGAAAGAGGCCGTGGTAATAATACCGATAACGCAATACGAGTTTCCCACTTTCACACTCAAAAATTACACCAAAAACACAGGCATAGTGCCCTGGACAGTGGTATACGCCGCGAACGCGAACCTCCAAGGCATAACAACCGAGCAGCTCAGTTATACGTGGGACATGGGTGAAGGAGCGGTTATGCCGAACAAGAACAAAGCTACTTACACCTATACTCAACCCGGGACCTATACGGTTTCGTTGACCGTCGCTGACACGAGAGGAAACAGTTCTGTTGTCACGGATGAGGTAACTGTAACGTCAGTCTCCCCGATTTCTGTTGATTCCATCACAGTGAAAGGCACGAACAAATACATGAGGTCTCCGGTAGTCGGCATCTTCAAAACGACAGTTTCCGGAGGCAATCCGAGGATAGACCGGTATACGATCTACGCATGGACGGTTAATGATCAGCCGGTGGGACGGAATTCGAGTACGGCGACCTATACTTTCACAGAGCCTGGGACGTATACCGTCGGGCTTACGGTGACATCGAAGAGCGGGCTTACGGGTTCAGGAACAGCGACGGTTGTGGTCAACGAGAATACACCGCCGGAATGTTCGATAGAAGCCACAGATTATCCGGATAGGAAGTACACGAAGCTGCTGGCGAGCTGTACTGATTCTGATGGCAGGATTAAGGAGTTGAGTTGGGCTCTCGGAAACGGCCAGACAAAAAATACCGGTACCGTGTACGCCACTTACGCGGAGAGCGGAACCTACAAGGTATCATTGACCGCCACCGACGACTCTGGTGGTACAGTGACAGTCAGTCAGGACGTAACGGTTCAAAGATAACATTCGTAAATATCCAGGAGAGTTTTCTGGAGGACAAAAGTGCAAAGGCCGGATGGGGAAATTATCCTGTCCGGCCATTTTTATGTGTCCTGCCCTATACTTGACCTGACAGTTAATGTCAAAATAAGTCATGTCTTGATTTTATCTATCCTTATCTGAGCCTTTGAATTTGCCAAAGTACCATCACCTTTTTGAAACCAACATGAGAGGCCTCTAATTGATGCTTGTAGCAGCTTACAGGCCATAATTCTCAGGCTCAAGGATAGAAAAATGGAGTATGGCTGTTACGTATCTACAAAGTTGCACTTGGCTATGTTACTGAAAATCAATGATAACCATTTGAAAGTCAGTATCGCATCCTTTTAAAAAGATGAAAATGCACATTATTATACTGTCCAGCTTTTGGAAGAAGGTCAATAACAATTAGATCATGTTTTTATCCAATCATATAGAAATTATTGACTGAGATACATCCCCAGGGGGAAAAGGTAGCGAGAATATCAGCTACGTCCCCTCAAGTGCCTTCAGTTTGGCTCGTAGCGCCTTTTCCCTGACAAAGCGTTCGGTAACGTCTCGGAGCACCGCGACTACCCACTTGATCCGGGCACCGCCATCCTTCAAGATCTGGATCGAAAACTCGATGGAAAGCTCTCGACCGTCTTTATGGCGTGCGGGCACGGTGAGCAGTTGGCCTTTATCGTAATGAGTAATACCTGTCTCCATTACTTTTTTCCATCCTGCCAAGTGTCGTGCTTGAAGACGCTCCGGGATGATGAGGTCCATAGACCTCCCTAGTGCTTCAGCGGCAGAAAAGCCGAAGATACGTTCCGCCCCCTGGTTCCAGTACTGCACTGCACCATTACGGTCGGAGACTAGTATGGCGTCCGGGGAACCATCAAGGATACGTCTAGGTAAATCATCAGGAATTATAGTCATGGAACCTCCTATAAACGGGCCTAATCAGGCCCTAAAATTAACTCATAATCAACATTATCTTAAGCTTCTTTAAGGTGTGCACCGATTATTGGGATACTCATCTCGATCATGAAGATGTTATTTTGATTTTGGAAGTTTCACCACCAGAAATCGTGCTGTCGTTTCAGATTCGTTATACACACGGTGCGGAATATCAGCCGGGCTTTCAATAATTGAATCAGCGTAAACTTTCTCCCTTTCATCACCGATTTCAATTGTAGGTTCACCCTCAAGAACATAAAAAAATACATCGACCGGTGTTTTATGCGATAGAAGACTTTCACCCGGATTTAAGGTCATATGGATAACTTCCGCATCAGGCGATCCGAATATTTTTTTTGCCTGTATTTTGTGAGGATTTTTAAATGCAGTTTCCTCTGACACGCGTGTAATTTTCATTTTGTACTCCTTTCAGTAATCAGTATCCTCATTTTACTTCCCATTTATCTATTTCAAATATTTTGAATTAAATTCATGAAGCTGTTTGTGCAGCTCTTCATGTTTACCTTTTCCGATAACATCTTCTTCAAATTTCTCGAATGATTCAATCAGCTCTCTCTGTTTTGCATCAGAGAGTTTTGCGTCACCCATCGGGAATAAAACGTTGTTCTCTTTTTGTATATGTGCCCGCATCAAAGATATATATCCCCTTGCAGATTTGCCAAACTCATCTTTCCTGAACGCCTTATCTGTCGTAGATTCCTGCATCTGCCTGATAAAATCTCTGCCCATCGTATGTTCTGCAAGCATTACAGCGATCGGACCGTTATCTGCTGGTATTCCTGCCTCTTTTAGAGCGGGGAATAGAAAGCCTTCCTCTTTTCCGTGATGGCACTTGTCGGCGAAAAGTTTAAGGAAATCAATTAAATCAGTAATATCCTTAATGAGGACATCCTTTCGTGATTCAACCATGTTACATATCTCTTCCAGTACTTTTAGGGAGAACAGAATCGCCTCATGTTCATGCATTAAATCCTGACTTGCTCTTTCCATAATTTCCTCCTCCTTTTCATAGCAATGTTATTGGGGAAAATCTTTTTTGAACAGCGATCGCCAACGCTTCAAACCCGATGTTGCGTCCTCGAATATTGTGTAAAATATGGGCACATATATCAAGGTGAGAAAAGTGGCCACCATTAGTCCGCCAATGGCGACCACCGCCAGGGGGGATAATCTTTCCAGCCCGATCGCCTGCTCAAGAGCAATGGGGATCATTCCCACCGCCGTGGCAAAGGCGGTCATCAGGATCGGCCTCGTCCTAATCCGGACGCTTTCCCGAATCGACTCCAGCGTAGATGCCCCTTCTTTTTTGGCGATTTCAATGAAATCGATAAGGAGGATGGAGTTTTTTACTACGATACCCGCCAGAAGAATTACACCCATAAAAGAGGCCAGGGACTGCTGCTTCCCGACAATCAAGAGCGACCAGATGGCGCCGATCAAGGCCAAGGGGATGGCAGACATGATCGTCAAGGGATGAATGAAGGATTTGAAGGCCGGGACGAGGGAGAAGTAGAGGAGGACCATGGCGATTACCAGAGCCGACATGAGGGCGGTAAATGACTCCTGTGACTGTTTGGCGTCACCTTCCTGGGAGATACGGTAACCGGGGGGCAGAGACAGATCTTTCAGGGCCTTGCCGACATTGTCCATAATATGGGATACAGGCGCCTTCTCTCGATATCCGTATATATCGATGCTGTTCTCCATCCCCTGGCGAGTTAGGAGCATGGGCATATAAACAGTCTTAATGACGCCTAGGGCGGAGAGGGGAACCTCCCCTCCGGGGGTGTGAATCTTCAGGTCGAGAAGAGTGGAAACGCTGTCCCGATATCGTTCTCCATAGCGGACGCGGATAAGAAACCCATCTTCGCCGGGAATCCGGAAAACAGACGCCGCGCCTCCCTGGACTGCCGCCTGTACTTGGGCGGAGATCTCCTTTGGGGAAACGCCGAAGTAAGCGCATTTATCACGGTCAGCAATAAAATTTACCTCTTTTTTATCAGCGGTCCAGCTCAGTGATGCGGATTTCAGACCTCCCGCCCCTTCGAGACGGGTTTTGACATCGCTGCCGATCGCCGCAAGAGTTCGCCAATCCGGGCCGGTAACCATCACATCCACTGTCGCCCGGATGCTGGACAGTGGTGTCGCCCCGTAATCGAAGACATCTACGGACTTCAGCCCCGGCAGCTTCAGAAAGCCTTCCCGCATATTGTTTTCAATCTGCCAGATACTCTGGCGCCGGTGAAACCGGTCTATCAGGTTTACTGTAATATTGCCCTGCTGGGGGTTCTTGCCGCTGCCAAAAGAGATTACGCCCGATTCCGATCCGAGTGTGGAGCTGATGGCAACCAGTCCCTCCTGCTTCTGGATGACAGACTCCATCTGTTGCAGCAACTGCTTTGTTTTAAAGAGGGAAGAGTTACTGTCGGCCTCGAAGTTGATCTTGATGATCCCGGTGTCCATGGGCGGCATGACATTCTGCCCCACGAGGGGGCGGATGAATTTGTTGGTGACGATGAGGAGGGCAAAGGCGATGGCAATGAAAATAAAACGATGCCGGATGGCGATGTCCAAAGCGTCGAGAAAAAAATCACGGATCATGCCGATCAGATAGTCACTTCCCCTCTTGACGGTTCGTTCCAGGCGGTTGGCTTGTTGCCCTCTTTTCAGGAGATAAGGGGCGAGGATGGGGATAATCGTGACAGAGACGATATAGGAGGCGATCAGGGCAATAGACAGGGAGAGGGCCAGGGGCCGAAAAACAGTCTGGACGTAACCACCGATAAATATAATGGGGACCAGGACGACAACGGTGGCATAGGTGCCGGAAAAAATGGCCAGCATCACCTCCTCGGTGCTCCCGGCGACGATGTCTCTAATATCCCGTCCCTGGGCATGGTAGTGCCGTTCGATGTTCTCGATGACGACAATGGCGTCGTCGAGGAGCATGCCCACGGCCAGGATGACTCCGGTCAGGGTGACCATGTGAAATTCGAAACCGAACAACCACATGAAGGCGAAGGTGATCAAATAAGTAAAAGGGATGGAAACGGCGACCAGTGTCACCGTCCGCAGGTTGCCAAGGAAAAGGAAAATCACGATGATAGTGATAATGATGGCATCGCGGAGGGCGTCCAGCATATTATCGACGCTACGCTTGATAAGATCTTTTTGGCTGTAGCTGATCTCAAAATGGATATAAGGGTATTTTGCCTGTAGGAGGGGGATGGCGTGTTCGGTTGCCGCAATGGTGTCCAGGGTGCGGCCAGTCTGTCCCCTCAGGATATTGACGCCGATGGCCTCCTTGCCATTTCCCCGATACGCCGACTGGGGTTCCTGGACACCCCGGTCGATCTCCGCCACATCCCGCAGGTGGATGATCCCGCCTTCCTTTCTGCCGATCACGAAGTTTCCCAATTCCTCCGTGGTCTTGACCTGACCTTCGGTCTTGAAAATGTACTGCCCGTCTTTGCGGATGATCAGTCCCTGGGGAATGTTCTGATTCTGAACGGTCATAGCCGCCATAACGTCATTCAGGCTGAGGCCAAAGTGGTTGAGCCGGTCCGGATTCACCTCAACACGGACCTCTGTCTGGGCGCCGCCGAAAACCTCTACATTGGCGATTTCGGGGATGCGCAGGAGATCCTCTTTAAGTTGATTGTCTGCCGCTTCCCGGATTTTCTTGAGATCTGCCGGGGAGCCGGGGGTTGGAGACAGTGCTAGGGTCATAGTCGGCTGGGACGCCTGGCTGATCTTGAAGATCTGAGGGGGACGGATATCTCTGGGAAGCCGGGCGCTGATCTTACTCAGGGCGTTGGCAGCGTCGGTGGCTGCGGCATCCAGCCCTTTTTCATACTCAAACTCGGCATTGACGACGGACACCTCATCTTTGGATATTGAGCTGACCCGCCTTACCAAGTCGATTGTGGCGAGTTCCTTCTCCACGGTGCGGGTGATATCCGCCTCGATATCGGTGGCTGCCGCCCCGGGAAGAACCGTGATAACACTGATCTGGGGGCGGTCCGTATCGGGGAAAAGATTGAATGGCATGTTACGATAGCCGATAATTCCCGCAACGGAAAGGAGAAGCACCACGGAGAGGACCAGGTGGGGTTTCCTTATATAGGATTCCACAAATTTCATGGCTTGGCCTTGGTTCCCGGAAGCTGGATTTTGGTTCCTTCACTCAAGCTGAGGAGCCGGTTCTCCTGTCCCACAATGACCGTATCGCCTGCCTTGAGATCACCACTGACCACGGTTTTTCCGCCTCCCACGCCCAGAATTTGCACCTGGCGGACATGGACGACATTATTCACGGCAACTAAGATGAAATTGCCCCGATCGCTTCTGACCAGGGCGTTTTCGGGGACAATGAGTCCCGAAACCGTTGCCGCGACCAGATCAACCCCGACAGTTGCACCGGAGGGTAGATTGAAGGGTGTGGTGGAGAGAAGAATTTCGATGGAACCGAGCAGGTTTCTGCCCACGGCGGGATAGACCCGGGTGACTGCCGCCGCCAAGGTTTGATCACCGCTCCGTAGATAGACCCGGGCGCCGTTTTTTATGCTGCCGATTTCCTCTGCCGGAAGCTGGACAATGACCCGGTAGGGAGATACCTTTTCGATGGTGAGGATTGGTTTGCCGGGAATGGCCATGTCCCCGGGTTCGTTCCACCGTTTCGTCACGACGCCGCTGAAGGGGGCAATTATGTTGGCGTATTCTGTTTGGGTTCGGGCAGCCGAAGCATTACGTTTCAGACCCTTGATGCTCTCCTGTAAGGCGTTCATCGTGGCTTGCGATCCTTCGTAAGCCGCCTGGGATCGTTCCAGCGCCTCCTGGGAAATGGCGCCGGCCTGATAGAGCGTTTTATCACGTTCATAGATTGACTTCTGTGTTTCATAGGCGCTCTTGGCCCCGGCCAGCCGCTCTTGGGAAGATAAATGTTCTGCTCCGACGGCCCCGGCTTTATCGAGGAGTTCACGACTATCGATCGTCGCTACCCTTTCACCTTCCCGTACTCGATCCCCTTCCCGTTTGGCTATCATCAGGATGTTCCCTGAGATTCTTGGGGAAAGATCACTTTTCATCAGTGGTTCAACGGCTCCCAGGTAGTGCCTGGTTGCCTCGATCTCCCCGCTTTTCACTTCCGCCGTTTCCACCGCTGATGTGTGGACCTGTGGTTTGGGAAGGGCGCTGATTTCATGTTTGCGCTTCAATACAAAGAAGACAGCGCCGATGATCACGATGATCACAACGATCGTGAATATTTTAGTCTTTCTTTTCATTGCAGATAGTCCTCCAATGCTCCGGTGGCCTTGCGATAGGCAACGACAGCGGCGTTGTAGTCGAAGAGGGACTGGGAGTAGTTGGCCGCGGCTGTGACATAGGCAGCCTCGGCTAAAAGCATATCTACTACGGCCCCGGCGCCGCTTTTATAACGAAACTCTTCGATACGGAAAGATTCCTGGGCTTGATCCACCACCTGACCGGACGTCAGAACCCTGTTGCGGCTCTCCTTTATAGCGGAAAGGGCGCTTTGAATTTCGAGCCGGAGCTGATTTTCGACGGTCTGGAGATGCTTCTGCGCCTTGTCCTCCAGGAGTCGTTCCCGGGCGATGTCGGCATACAGGGATTTGTCAAAAAGAAACATATTCAGGTTGACGCCTGCGATCCAGTTTGCCTCGTCGTAGGCAGGCCTAAATCCGTATTGATCCCCGTAACCGGCAAAGGCCCCCACGGAGGGTAATAGTTTTCCTGTGATGATACTGCGGGTGAGCTTGGCATCCTCAACAGCCCTCGTTGCCAAGAGGTATTCCGGCCGTTTTTCCTTGGCCCGTTCCATCGCTTTGGCCGTATCAGGGGTGAATTCCTCTGCCCTCAGTTCATCAGTGAGGGTGAGAGGTTCCGGAGGTCCGTGCATTTGTCTGTTCATGAGATACTGGAGTGTTTCCGACGATACTTCGATGGCCTGATCCAGAGAAAGGAGCCGCTGTTTCTCATTGGCCAATTGAACGTCCACCTTCAATAGATCAATCTTGGCCACCCGGCCCACTTTGAACAGGAGCTGGGCGTTCTGCAATTGATTATCCAGGGCGGTGACGGATGACTGTGATGCCTCCCGGAGCTTCCGTAATTGCAGTATCTTGTTGTAAGTATTGACTACATTGACGATGAGTTCATTCCTCGTCAATGTAAGATTGTCTTCCTGAATGAGCTTGCGGACCTCGGCGAGCTTGACGCCGTTAATGATCTGACCTCCCTGATAGAGGGGCAGGGTTAGGAGGAACTGCCAGGATGCGAATTCGTCGCTAAAATGAGGAGAAATAGTGTTTGATTGTGCGGGTATATAAGGGAACGGGTCCTGTCGCTTCGTATAGTTACTGTCTATGGATAATTTCGGGTAGTGCCTTCCCGAAGCGCTTTCGACAAGCTTTCCCCCTGCCTGTACACCAAGGCGGGCCTCGGCAATGAGGGGATTGTCGGTAAGGGCGTATTTAAGACATGTTTTTAGCGAGAGCGAGACTTGGATGTCTTTATCTTTGGTTGCCGGCGCGTATCCCTTTTGATCGTGATTGTTGCCTTGGCGTGGGTAGGGTGGGTAAGGAGATGTTTTATTCTGAACCGTTCCGTTCCCGATTTCGGCAGTTGAGCTGGGAACTTTGTCCTGAGCTGTGACTTGTGTAAACGGAATAGTAAAGGCCGAAACGGCGATAAAGATAATCGAGACAAAAAGGAGCTTTTGAAAAGGGAAAGCCATTTTGAAAACCTTTCTTTAAAACCCCACAGTCTCAATATGGTCTAAAACGTTTACTTTCTCGATATCCCTTTTACCTTGTTGAGGTGATGCATCTCTCGAAATTATCCCAGAGCCGCATGCCTTCATCAATTAAACAAAAGGAAAAATCATTCAATGACCACTTCAAAGTGGAAATTTGGATCATGCCGATAAATATTAAGGCCACAGCAGAAGCGTCTGCATCACTATGTATGGATCCGTTCGTCTGACCTGCTCTGACGAATGATTCCACTCCCTGAGCATAAGAATTGATGGCGCTTAAGAGTTTCTCCCTGAATTCATGATTGACGAGATGAATCTCTTCGGAGAAAACCAACCGTGGAATTCCTTCATTTTCTTCAATATAACCAAGATGCATCATAAAGAGGTTTCTCAGCCTTACCAAGGGCTCATCAGCGGAGGCATCTTGGATGCGTCTGAGATTTTCAAGAAGCCCTGCACCTACGTTTTCGACTGCCTGCCTCAAAATGTCATCTTTGTTCTTGAAATGACGATAGAGGTTTGCTTCCGATATCCCGGCTTTCTTTGCAATAGCAGCTACAGTAAGCCCCTTCACACCCTGACGAGCGATAACATTGAAAGTGGCTTGTGTTATTTGCTCGCGTCTCACTTCTGTAGCCACCTTGGCGATACCTTTTTTCATATTTATATCTCACATAAGTAAATGTTTACTTACATTATGCCAAAAATAATATTGTGTCAAGTTTCTTCCCACTCTTTTCCCACCCTAAGGACTGCACTATCTTCGCTTATGATTTAATTTTACGTCAAGTATATCAGTTTATCCCGATATATCGATTGGGGTTTGTTATCTCTGATTGCTGGTCTTATTTACCGGAAATTCCAAAGTATTTTAAGCATTATCATTTGTACTCTCTCATAATTATCAACATCCGACCTTCATTTACTTCAGGAAGTCATCAATCCGCCATAATCCATAGATAACAAGCATGGAAATATACACCTTTTGACCGATTATCATTGATTTGAAACCGATGAGGGACAGGATAGCTATTTATATCTGAGGTTGGGATGTTCATGACTGCCGCATATACTGTCATAGGATGTAATGACTTACTGTCCGTCTTTACACCTGTTGTCAAGATAACTCCGTCCAACGACATTTTATGCCCGATACGAAATCTCAGTAAGTAGTATTTAGACGACACCCCACACCGGGCGCTTGGATTACATCCCATTTTTCCCTCAAAAGATAAACTCAACAAGGAGGATTATAAGTAATGGTACACCGTGCACAGAAGGATCTGTTTCTATTCGTACTGTCTGTCCTGTTGATCTTAGCCTTAACAGGCAGCGCCTGGGCGGCTACGATATCTGGTCCTGCGACGCTTTATGAAGGGGATACTGGTTCGTATACAGCAGGAAATTACGGAAGTAACACTTCATGCAAATGGTCATGGAAAATAGCCGTTTCCCCTTACACTACCCTTGATTCGATTACGAAAACAGCAAGTTCAACATATTACAGCAATTCATATCGTGATCCGGGAAGCTATTCGTTGCAGATAAGTTGTACAGGTGGGACCACTTCCGCAGGATCAAAGGCGATAACGATTATAGCCATGCCTGCTCCCACGATCAATGGCCCCACAACGTCTATGACAGGGGCAACAAATCAATATACAGCAGTTCAAAAAACGGTAAGCACTAACTATGTTGAATGGTCAGTTGATGGTACGGTCATCTCTGCTGGTCCAGCCGCCCCCCTTAGTCATATTTTTTCTACACTGGGTGACCATACCGTCACAGCAAAAGTATATAATGTAAACCATACCGATGCTAACGCAACGACCAATATTACGGTAACAGTTGCGCCTCCGGCGCCGACGATCACAATGTCCGGTCCCACAACGAGTTATGCAGGTGAGACGAAGCAATACTCAATTATTACCAATGCGACTGATCCTGTAACGATTGCATGGTCGGTCGATGGCACCGTGATTGATGGAGCTGTCGGAACTTCAGTTGACATCCCTTTCACAACGGCAGGCACCCAGAATGTGGCAGTTACCGTCTATCCAACCGGGTATCCCAGTGCGGTCGCAACAAGCACGATTCCGGTAACGGTTTCTGGATATCCTGCCCCGACGATCACGATGGACGGTTCCACAACAAGTTATGTAGGAGAAACAAAGCAATATACGATGACCTCTACTTCGACCGATCCTCTGACAATCGCCTGGTCGTTGAACGGAACAGTGATCGAAGGAGCAACCGGAGCCTCAGTTGACATTCCCTTCTCAGCAACGGGCTCCTATGATGTGTCTGTCACCGTTTATCCTACAGCTTATCCCAATTCAAAAGCAACAAACACCATTTCGGTTATGGTTTCCCAACATTCCGCCCCGACTCTCACAATGGCCGGCCCCACGACGAGTATCGAAGGAGAAACAAAGCAATACACGCTGACTCACGATTCGAGTTTACCTGTGACAATCGAGTGGACGCTTAACGGTGTCGTTATTGATGGTGCAGTTGGAGAGTCAGTTGACATTCCCTTTACGACGGTTGGCACCCAGACCATAGCTGTTTCTGTGTATCCAACTGCGTATCCCAATGCGGTCGCAACGAAATCTACTTCGGTGGTGGTTTCCGAATATCCCGCCCCGACGCTCACAATGCGTGGCCCCACGACAAGCATCGTAGGGGAAACGAAGCAATACTCTGTGACTCATGATTCGAGTTTACCTGTGACAATCAAGTGGTCGGTCGATGGCGTTGTGATTGATGGTGCGGTCGGTGCATCTGTTGAAATTCCGTTTACGACGACAGGAATCTATGATGTGGCAGTAACCGTCTATCCTACAGCGTACCCCAATTCTTACAAGACGGGTTCTATCCCTGTGGTGGTTTCAGAACCTCTTGCCCCTACGCTCACGATGAGTGGTTCCACAACAAGCATCGTCGGAGAAACAAAGCAATATACGGTGAGTCACGATTCAAGTTTACCTGTGACAATAGAGTGGTCGATTAATGGCGTTACGATGTAAGCGTCTATTAAACCGCACCTAACTTGAGACGGCGGCCATGATTTTTTTCCGATCCACATATTGGGGCAGTAGATTTCTGTAATCTTCATCGGTTTGCACCAGCGGCAACTGCTCGAAGA
>Ga0172379_10004901_pt1 | contig 19234 bp, 18 predicted proteins | sample GrowelOW334metaG_FD_119756 | JGI IMG/M metagenome (GOLD analysis project Ga0172379, IMG submission 119756) | Groundwater microbial communities from an aquifer near a municipal landfill in Southern Ontario, Canada - Groundwater well OW334 metaG | ecosystem: Environmental > Aquatic > Deep...
AAAGGGGAAATGAATTGGAGAAGGCTCGGGTCTTCTGCTCAGCTCCGCTTCGCGGAGCTTCGCAAACACAAACACCTCAGACCTTCCGCTCACCCCACTGCCGTGGGGTTCGCTAACCCAATTATTTTTGTTCTAGGTTCATATGAATAAATAACTTATACACTTTTAATACTGAATAAATAAGTTATACAACTATGGCTAGTTGTTCTTGCTCCAGATTCCTAATTTCTTTTGTTTTGCTTGTTCTTGTGCTTCAAGAAGTTGAGGTTGGTATATGAATGGTTTTCTTTTTTGATAGATTACAATTTCTGCAAGGCCTCTTGAAACAAGTTCAATACAAACATTAACTCCATTAATAGTTGGGTATGCTAAAATCCTACCGAATTTGTCTGATGTGTAGTTATCATATTCTAACTTTATTTCTTTGCCTTCAACAAGAGATTGATTAAGCTTGGTAGCCTCTTCTACAAAGTCTTCTCCTTCTTCTGGGGCAGTTATACCTGTGTAACGTAATACTGTACCGTTAAACAACTCTACAGTGTCACCATCTATCACTCTTTTAACAACTGCAGACTTGGGGAGTTTTGTAACATCATGGTTTTCTATAGCTTCTCTTGAATCTAAAACTTTTCTAACTTCGTCATCATATTCTGTACCCTTAGCCAGTTCCTTTAAATTTTTAAGAAGATCAACTGGTACTAAAACAAACTTATTGTTCATTTCTTGAGTAAAATAATAATGATATCTAAAAGAATGCCACAACCAATTGCAAAAACCACCAAAACAACAAAACTCCAAAAGTCATTAAGTTTAACTTGCTTATATTTATTTTTCTTTAAGACTTCTCTTGGATAAGCTCCATTTGCAGGACCAACAATGCCTTTTGATTCAAGAATATTCATTAATTTATCTGCTTCACTGTAAGACATGAGAAATTTTTCTTGAAAGAGACTAACAGAAATCCTGTCATATTCGGAGGTCATACTTGAAGCTTTGTTGATAATCTTTTCAGTTATCATAATTTAATAATACACCTTTTTATAAAAGGTGTTTTTGATTTGCAAAATCTATAAGTTCAAATTTATTGTTATTAAACAAAATCTTAGTAACAGAACATTCTTTGATATATGAATCAAGTAAATAAGGATCGTCTTTTATTAAATTTTGAATAAACTTGGGAGAGAGAACGTTTCTTAAAAAATCAGCAATTACTCCACCATGGGTTACAATAACAATGTTAGAATCATTATATTTTTTGCTTAGATTAATTATTAAATTTCTTAAATTCTCTCCTGAAAGATGCGACGTAGTTCTTCCGTATTTTGAAAGCCATCTGTTTTTACTTGCGTCATACCATTCTATTAAAAACACGTCAAAAGATTGATTTTCTACATCTCCCCAGTTTGCTCGTTCTCTTAACTTTTCATCAAAAATAATTTCAAGTTTTAGAAACTTATTAATAATTTGAGATGTTTCTTGGGTACGATTGTAATTACTTGAATAAACTGCTTTTATATTTTTATCTTCTAAGTACACTCCAGTTTTTTCAGCTTGCTCTTTTCCTAAATCGGTTAAAAAAGGATCTCCTTTTATTTTTTCCTTTTGTCCATGTCTTATTAAATAAAAAGTAGTCATAGAGTTATTCATAAAACCAATCATAATCAGGATCATCTACTTCAATAATTTTACTTTTGTTCATTTTGTATATTCCTTCTTCTAAAACAGTTTCCCAAGTACCTTCATAATAATGATATTCAGCTTCTCCGTCTACCCAATTGGTTGTTTGAAATTTAACAAAAACTATGTCTTTGGAATTTTCAAATATTTCTGATTTATAAACATATACATCTAAAATATCCATGAATCTGTTTGTCCATTCTGTGTAGTTTGTTTTTTCAAGATATTTAGAACTTAATAATGCATATCCTTTTTCCATTTGCCTAGCTTTAAGATATGTATAAAAAGCATAGACTGCTTCTTCTGGAGATTTTGAAGGATCAACATCAATTTTTTCTATTTCTTGATCAGTTAAATTAATTAAATTATCACGTACATCAGAAGCAGTTATAAAAAATGATATACCAGCAAGACTTTGAGTATTAACCCCTACAACAGCACCACATTGGTCTACAAGTGGTCCTCCACTCATTCCTTTGACTAAACTAATATTAGTTTGTAAATATCCAACAACATCTTTTCTGCTTTTTCTGAAATCTATAAAGTTTCCTTTAACAATTGTTACGTTTCCTGTTATTTCAGAGCCCAATGGATATCCTGCGGAAAGCAGTGGTTCATTTCCAACAAGGCTAAATTCTTCGGGTAATTCGTAAACTAAATCAGGATATGATTTTTTTAAAGTTAATACTGCTATATCCATCTTCATGTCTCCAACTATTCTTTCAGGAGTTTCAAAATGACCATCAGGAAAAACAACTTTTGGACTAGGTTCATCAGAAATTACATGGAAATTGGTAACAACTTCAGTTGGACTTATGAAAAATCCGGAGCCTTCCCCCAATCCCCCAATAATTCTAACAACAGAACTTTTTAATTTTTCATTTACCCCAGCTCCACAAAATATTTTGTCAAAGTTACCGTACTCTCGACTTAAATAATCAAAAATAACAAGAAGTGAAAAAAGAAAATAAGTTAAAATAAATGACCATAAAATAGTTTTTCCAAAATTTGACCATTTTCTAAAAGGCCAAGAAACAACTTTCCAAATAAATTTTAAAATATAATAAGTAGAATAAGTTAGAAGTTTGATAGGAAAAAGATAAAGAGGAAAAAGAAGTTTTTTAAAATAGTTAGTTAGTTTTTTATAAAATGCATTTAAAATTAACTTTAAATTAATTGCTAATTTTTTAAATAAGTCAGTTTTCATTTATCTAAAGCATATTCTCCGTGACCATGTTTAATGAACTTTTTCTTAGAGTTAAGAATGGATAGAATGTTTGTTTCTTTTGTGTCCTTATATCTTTTTACGTAGTTGTAAATTTGTCTCCAATGTAAAGGGGTACCAGATTTCTTTAAAATTTCCTCGACGAGAAAGGGTGTCATTTCTTTTCGTAACCCCCATTTTGTTAAACCGTATGTACCTCTTACACCAGTGTGTGAAAATTCAATGTTTTCGATTAGAATTGAATGTACCCTTCTCACATCCAGCTTACTGTCATTGATTAGACCTAGAACGGTATTAACTTTTTCAGAGATTTCTGTAAAATGAAGAGGTAACCCTTCATTGGTTAATATGTCGACTATGTGATTTCTCCAGTCTTTGACACTTGGATGGGAAGAATATAAACCTAATTTATTTGGTAGTTTTTCTTCAATTCTTGGATCAAGCCGGCATAGTCGAAAAACAAGTTGACTTAAGTTTGTAATGTCTGTAGTAGTACAATATTTTTTCTTGAAATAACCTATTATCGATTCTGTGGGTAATAATTTGTTTTCGTTTTTTATTAGCCAATAAATTTCTTCGGTCAATTTTGAAATGTCTGTATTTAGTATAATGTCTTTAGGTGCGTAAATAGTAACATCCCCTATTCTATTATTTTGAATCCAACCAAGATCAGATAACAAATTCAATAAAGAACTACCGTCATAGTTGGAATTATTGAAATATTTTGGTACGAGATTATCTGCTTCGTAATCGGAAATTGCGACTCCGTTTTTGTAAAACATTTCATTTACAAGTCGAATTGTTTGTAGTCTACCATTTGTACTGGGGTGTTGCATTTTTCTAATAGCTTTTTTTTGAATTTGTCTAATTCTTTCTCTGGTAACCCCATAACTTTTCCCGATTTCTTCAAGAGTTTCTTTTTCACCAGTCCCAAGACCATATCTCCTTTTAAGAATATCTGACGATCGAGAATCTTTTACTCTTTCGAGAATAAGATCAATAAGTATGTTATTAGGAATTTCAATTTCTTTGCTTTTAGCAAATATTTCTTGTGTTGATGTTTCTTCTGTGGTGTTAATTTTGAAACCGTTCATGTTTATTAGCGGATGCATTATCGTTTTTAGTTGTTCGATAAATTTAACAGACTTTGCTCCAAAATTACGAAATTTTAACATTTGATGTAGTGAGCAATTGTAAAAATCCGCTATGGTTTCGACGCCGTTCGTTTTAAGGGTGTTTTCCGTACGAGTCGGTAATCCTAAAATTTCAATTGGGTCAGTGTAAAGTAATTCCGTAGGTAAGAAAGACTTTTTAATCTCAAAAATTGTTGTTTTCGAGTAGCTAAAATTTTTAGATAAGGTTGAATTATAATTTACAGCAATTTCAGACAAGGCGGGGTCATCAAAATAAGGTATTAACTTAATATGTCGTTTATAAGACATTAATTTATGTACTGTTTCTTTACCGATTCCTTTAATTTTTAATAATTTACTTCTTTTTAATTTAAAAAATTTTCCAACAGTTTTAATACCATTACTAACCAGTATTTGTTCAGATAGTCGAGGTAGATTTAGTACATTCAGTGGTTCTTTTCTCGAATATGTATTATTGTTTTCCATGCAATTATATTTAAATAGGAATTTTGTTTTTAACTCTAGACATCAGTTTCTTTCTTTTTGGTTTCGTAATTCTATACATTTATTTATTTTCTAATGTTTCCATGATCTTTTTTGAAATTGCTTCAATGACAGGAATTGCTACACTATTTCCGATCTGTTTAATTCTTTGATTTGATGAAAGTTGATCAGGAAACTTAAAATTACTAGGGAATCCCATCATAGCCTTTGCTTCATCAACGGTGAGATCGTGAGGCTTTCTTTGTTTTAAATTGTTCTCAAAAAATAAATATGAATCCCAAGTTCTCTTGTCATTTATCCAAATTTTATTATCGTTAATTCTAATGTATAAATCTGGTGAAAGTTCATGTTTTCTTAACCAATCGTTGCTTTTGTAAGCCGAACCAACTCCGCCAAGCCTTATTGTCCTTCCGACACGATTAGGCCAGCCTAATCTTTTAATATTATTGGTATTCCATTTTTTACTTAAATTTCTAAAGTATTTGGAAAGGGTAACTGGTTCCTCATGAGTGGGTGCTGGCCACCACGAATCATGGGGTGCAAACGGCATTATATCCTTTCTAAACCCAACCATATAAACTCTATCTCTCCTAGTGGGCAAACCAAATTCTGAGGCTTTATAGGTGTGAATCGAAATGGGATAACCAACTCTTTTCATTTCGTCTTTTATGAAATCGATCAGTTTTCCGTTATTTCCATTTTTGATGTTTAATAAATTCCTAACGTTTTCAAGAAAAACGGCTTTAGGCTTCTTGTCGTGAAGAATTTGAATTATGTACGTAAAAAGAGTACCCCTGTGATCGTCCACACCTTTTCTCTTCCCAACAACACTAAAGGGCTGGCAAGGAAATCCAGCGCAAATTATATCGGCATCTGTTACTATGGCATTCCTAACGTGGGGATCTTTAATATCTTGAAGAACTTTAGTACCTTTAAAATTTTTTGAATAAGTAAGAAGTGCTTTTGAATCAATATCAACGGCAAGATCGCATTTTGACGACACCCCGATCTTTCTTGCAGCCTGCTTAACACCCAAATGGAAACCCCCTATCCCAGCAAATAAATCTATAAACAATTTCACATTATTTCGTTTCTTCATTGTGTATAGAATCTATTTTTCCAATTTCGTGACAATATGATAAAAAGATAGATTTTATTTGCACTTTCGATAAACTCGCAAAAATTTTATAACCTGCTATATAATTGGACTTTCTCATTAAAAACCTGACTTTTTCTTCCTTATATGTTGAAAATAAGGATTTGTTTTCAATGACAAATTCCAGAATTGCATGAACAAACTCCTTGTTTCTTCCTTGTTTTCCTGGAAGAAGATGCCTTGTATAATCCAGCATTGAGTATAATTCCTCAGTAAGTTCGTAAGGATTTTTTCTGTTATTGTCGTAAGTCAAATAGCCACACCACCAAAACGAAGAAATATCGTTTCTTAATAGATTCTTCGCACTAACTCCATCAATAAACCAGTGTCTTATAATGTATTCACGCCTTTTGCTTTCAGGCTGTTTCTCAACGGATCTCCTTTTTATCATGTATGACCAGAAGGGTACGTGAGTAAGATAAACCCATATTCTATAGTCGGTTGCCTGAATAGGATTCATATCTTTCATTGCTTCGAAAATGATTTTGCAATTGTCTAAATCGTGATTGTTTCCATTCTCTGGAATAATCGGTTCAATTGAATTTGGAACCAATATTTGAGGATTTTCCAAAACATATATGTTTTTATACTCAAATAAGTCATTTGTATAAGAACTTATGCTGGTTTTATTGTCGACCGCCTTTTGCAAGCTTCCGATATAATGTCTGCTAAACAATTTTTGTTTTATCATATAAATGTTTATTCTGTAATTATTTCTTCCAAATCTTTATTTTGCTTTTCAATTGCTTCCAGTAATCTATTAATTGGTTTGTTTAATATCTTCTGGGCAATTCTTACAATATGTTCTTGATCTGTCCAATCAAGTTGCTGGAGCCCAGTGTCATTTTCCTTACGGAGTAGTAAATATTCATACCAAGAGTAATTTTCATAATTTTCATTTTTATTTGGGTCTGCCATTTGGTTTAATGTGTAGATCAGCGCAGGGAAAACTATCGAAGAATGAAATATGGAAGATATGTTTTCTGTTCCAATCAACGAACAGTACTTTTTATAATCCTCTTCGGAAATCATAACAATTATTTTATCGGGTGATAATTGGATAGACATATTTCCGTCGGAATCAAGATCTTTTTTTATTGTCATGAATGATTTAATCGATTTTAATGACAACCAATCTTTTACCGCGAATTGTTTAGTTTCTCCACCATAAGCAATAACATCACCTTCTTCGATATCAAATATCGATCCTTCGTAATCATAACTAAAGCTGTCATTTGAATAGTTAGGAATGTGTTGGGTTGCTGTTATAAAAAATGTAACTTCAAATTTGTTTCTTAAAAATTCCTGAGATATTTTGATCTCTTGAAAAGAGTCGTAACTCACAAAACACCTTCTATAAACTGTAGCTGGACAATTTATCTCGACACAAAATTGAGCTTTCTTATCGTAAATCAACCTCTCAATAGCATCATTTTTAAGATTGTGATTTACTTTGAATATAAAAAAATCTTCGGTAGGAGCAGCTTCGATATTCGGAGTGTACTCGCCCGAAACATCATCGTTTAACCCCAAGACTGGATGTGGTAAAGATAAATTAAGAATTTTCATAGGCTATTATATTTAAAGAATATCTCTCTCCAGTACTAAAATTCAATTTCAACTTAAGAAGACCTTTATTATCCAAACAAATATTTCTTATTTGATTAGCTTTGAATTCAACATCTCTACCATGAATTGAGACACCTTTAATGTCCACTGTATCAAATGCTGTGTCGGTTCCCGCTTTGATATCTATATCTATTTTCTTGTTTGCTGGACCCTTGAGAATTATGTAGTGAAAAAATTGGTCATCAGCTTTTTGTGCGTATGTTCGGAATTTCATATTTGTAAGTATTTTCTTATCTCCTTCGCCTATCTCACCCAAATTGTTTCCTCTTTTTCCATCTCCTCCCTTACCTTCTCCAACAATTGTGTTTTTATTCCCAACTTCACCAGTCGATATTATTTTTTTCTTTATAGGAATATGTTTAAAAACTGGCAATTGCTCCTTTTCGTTTCTTTGCTGTTTTTCTACTGGACTTTCTTCATCTGTAAGATTACCAAGACGAATTCCCTCTGAAGATATTCCAGGTAAGTCTTCTTCGCTATTAATTGATAAATATTTATCTAAACCCGGGATTTCTTGGTACTCACTATCTTGCACTTCTATACTACTTATGCATTTTTTAATAAATTCCTTTATTTCCTTATCCGCTTTCTCCGCTTGCTTTTCGTATTTGGTTGTAACGGCATTTATTTTTTTCCATTCGTTATGTTGGGGATTTTCCATTGCTCGAAGAATTTCACTTCCTTCATTGTCAATACAAGCAAAAACTCCGACAAACCTTTTAATTGATGCAAATTGTCTTTTTTCAACAACCATTCCCGTTTTGCGGTAGAAAGCAATTTTATTGTTAAACACTGATTTGAAATATAGAAATAATTTTATTTTTCCCAGTACTGGTAATTTTTCTTCGAAAAGCTGTCCATATTTATATGCCATATGATAAGGAATTGGAATTGGATAATCTTTTGTGTCTGGCAAAAAAGAAGCGTCATCATAGGAGTCATAATATTTTTTTAGAAAATTTTCCAAGTTATTTTTATTGATCGTTTGTTCACCTATTTTGATCTCCAAGTAATTTTCGGATAAAGCTGGCCAAAAATTGTTAAGAATGGATTTTATGATGTCGTCTTCCCAATATTGACCTCCCTTAAAATCAATTATATAAATATCCGTTCCCTGCTCATTTCTTCTAAACAATTCTGGAATATTGTTTCCTTCTCGTACTGGTTTTTGAGATTCATAACCAAAAGACCCGTTTCCTTGTCTTATTGTGCCGTTATCATCGAAACTGGACAATCTTAGTTTGCCTTGAAAAACCATCTGATTACTGTCGAATATGCTTGAAAAAAAGATCATCTTAAAACCAGAGGCACTAAAATATGCACCCTTACCCAAACCAAAAGATCCTCCTAGGCCTCCTTCTTTTGAACTAGCGCCAACAGCTTTACAAAAATTGTAATAATTTCCAGACACTTCATTATCGCCACCGCTTAACCCAGTTGTATTGAAATCGCTTATTTTCAATATTGGTAATAAAGAATCTTCGTCGATTTTATTTATTGCTTCATTGTAAAACTTCACACTGTTGGCGTTGTTTGGGAAACGGTTACGACACTTAATTAGAATATCCTTCAGCTCCGAAACATTAACCAATTCTGAAGCGTGTATTTTTAATAACTTAAATTCTGTTCTTGCTGGATACGAGTTTTTAAGCTTGTTATCGATAACATTTTGGATTGATTCTCTCGCAAGAAAGTAAGGTATATCTCCTTTAAAGCTGGTTGTTACAGGATCATTAAACCCTGTTTCGTCCCCTCCTCCCGTTGGAGCAAACTCGTAATGCTGCTTATTTTTGATCATAGCTTAAATTTTACTCTTTTTATAAACGTAAATTTTGATTTAGCATTTTTTGTACTGTATTCGATAGCAATAAAAATCTTTTTTATTTCATTTTCGGTATAATCATAGGAGCTTCTATTTGAAAGATTGCCCAAAAGGCGAAGGTCGTTTAATATTCTATTTACTCTTCTAGTCGCGAGTCGCTCAAATCTTTGTTTTCTCGTTTCATTCATAATAACATTTTACCGTATGATATAACATATGTCAAATACTATATAGGAATTCAATTTATGTTATAAAGATGTCTTAAAATAACATGTTTAAACCATTTTTCTTGAAATTCTGTTAGTTTTTCAATTTCTATATCTGAAAAGTCTTCACCATTTGGGGTTACGATTAACCTATCATCATCGTCATCGGTTCTATGTATAACTGCAATACAAACACCTTCTGTTTCTGTAATTGGTTTATCTACTCCTAAAACATAAGCGTCTAATTCTTCTCCATCAGCCGATTTTGTGTTTGGTATGTAACCATAGTTAACTTCATATGTAAAACCATGTTTTGGATGTTTTGATCCTAATGGTCTGTCAATTATTACATTTACTTTTTGACCGATGAATGTAAGAGAATTTGTCATATAATTGTAGTTATTATATGTCTAATTTAGATATTTACACAAATTACAAAACTGTTTTAACAGTTAACGCATTAATCTTTTCAGAAGGTAAATTATTACTTTTAAAAAGAGCTGCAGATAAAAAAGTAGACCCAAATGTGTATGGAGGCATTGGAGGAAAAGTAGAGCCTCATGAAGATTTCTATTCTGCCTTGCTCCGTGAGATTGAAGAGGAAACTGGTATAACTGAAATTAAATCGGTTAAATTGTATTCAGTAACACAACATCCATATCCCCCAACAGATAGTGAATGGGTTAATCTTTATTTTACAGTAACAATTGAAAAACAAATAGAAGTACCAAAATCAGATGATGGAGAATTTTTTTGGATTGATCCTTCTGAAACTAAAAACTTACCAATGCCAGAAGATATTAAAAAATATATAAAAATTCTTAATAAGAATCCAGATGCAATGATTTTAGGATTCTTTGATCATGATCAAAACGGAAAAATAGTTGGTGAAAAAATTAATTTAATATGAAGCAAATTAATCAAAGAGTTGTGGTTGGTGGAGTGATTATTCATGAAAACAAAGTTTTGATTGTTCAAAGATCTTCAGATGAAGAAGCATATCCTGATCTCTGGGAAGTACCGAGTGGTAAAAAAGAACCTTTGGAAAAAGTAACTGACGCAATACTTCGTGAAGTAAAAGAAGAAACAGGATTAGTAACAGAAATAATTAAAATAATTGATACATTTAACTTTAGTGTTGAAAAACCTGATGAAATTCGGGATGTAACTCAAATTAACTTTTTACTTAAATTAATTGGAAGTTCTGATGTTAAGTTGAGTAGTGAGCATCAAAATTTTGCTTGGATTACAAAAGATGAGATTAATAATTATAATTTAAGCATAGAAACAAAAAATTCTATAAAACAATCCTTTCGGTCGATGCTTTGATCTGTTACAATAGTAAGGTTTTATAAGTTCTGAAAAAGTGATATAAATGGAGTTAATTTATTCTCTTATCCTCAATTTCTTCTTTAAGATCATTAATAAAACTTTCCAAATCTAGTGCACCTAAATCTGTTCCGTCTCTTTTTCTTATGGCAACTTTGTTTGACTCAGCTTCTTTATCCCCAACAATAAACATATAGCTAACTTTTTCCAGTTGTGCATCGCGGATTTTAGCTTGTAGCCTTTCGTTTCTGTCATCAAGTTCTGCTCGAATATTTTCCGTTTTCAATTTCTCTACGACTGTATTTGCATACTCAAGATGCTTTTCTGTAATCGGCAAAACTTTAACTTGAACAGGTGTAAGCCAAGTTGGAAAGTTCCCTGCATAGTTTTCTATTAATATACCAAGAAAACGTTCAATTGACCCAAGTGGTGCTCTATGAACCATGACAGGAGTTTTTTCAGTTCCATCTTGGTCTACATACTTTAATCCAAATCGCTCAGGTAACATAAAGTCTACCTGTACTGTTCCACATTGCCACTCGCGGCCTAGGGCATCTTTAATAAGAAAGTCAGCCTTTGGTCCGTAAAATGCAGCATCGCCTTCGGACACTGTATAGTCTGCTCCAGTCTTTTTGAGTGCTTCTAATATTTTTTCTTCTGCCTTTTTCCACACCTCATCGTTTCCTAGGTATTTTTCTTTTTTAGATCTTATACCTAGTCTAACTTTATAATCAGTAAAACCAAAAGACTTGTAAAGTTTTTGTATGAAATTAAAGACAGATACAAATTCATCCACTGCTTGTTCTGGAGTGCAGAAAACATGAGCATCATCTTGGGTAAAAGCACGAACACGGAGCAATCCGCTTAATTCCCCTGATTTTTCGTACCTGTAAACTGATGCAATTTCTGCAATTCTAAATGGCAGATCTCGGTACGATTTTGGTGTAAAAGTATAACTCTGAATGTGCATTGGGCAAGTCATTGGTTTAACCAAATATTCTGTGCCGTCTACATCCATTGGGGAGTACATTTTTTCGCGGTACAAATCCCAGTGACCTGACTTTTCCCAAAGTGATTTCTGACCAATATGAGGACTATATACATGTTTATAACCCATCTTTTCTTGTTCCGCGACCATGTAGTTTTCTATTTCGCGTCTTATTGTCGAACCGTTTGGTAGCCAAATGGTTAAGCCTTGCCCCACTTCATCATTAGTAGTAAAGAGTGCAAGTTCCTTTCCTAATTTTCTATGGTCTCTTTTTTTAGCCTCTTCTTGTTGTATTAAATATTTTTGAAGTTCATCTTTGGTTGGAAAAACAGTTCCATAAATACGAGTTAGCATTTTATTCTTTTCACTGCCTCTCCAATATGCACCTGCAATGGAAAGAAGTTTAAAATGTTTAAGCTCTTTAGCAGGGTTTTCAATGTGTCCACCTCGACAAAGATCTGTATAATTTCCAGATGTATAAATCGTGATATGTTGGCCGTCACTGCTAAATTCTTCAATAAGTTCTTTTTTATATTCATTCCCCACATTATGAGTTAATGCCTCTTCTTTGGTAACTTCTTTGTGACGAAACTCTTCCCAATCTTTAACAAGCTCGTGCATCTTTTGCTCAATTTTATCGAAGTCTTCATCCGAGATTTTTTGGTCTAGGAAGTCAAAGTCATAATAAAACCCATCTTCAATAGCCGGACCGATGGTACGAAGAGTGTTGGGCCACAATTCCATTACTGCAGCGGCTAATAAATGGGCACAGGAATGCCTGAGGTTGTCTAAATATAGCTTTTCGTCTTTCATAATAATAAGTATATCTTATTTCAAGAAGACGACTTAATGAAGCCGTGGTTCCACTTCCTTTGACCGTCAAAGCCTCGGCGTAGGCGGTCCTTTTTATAAATTACTTTTTGCTCCCCAGTTGGTGAGTCTAGATCAACACAAAAAATAACTACATGAGTATCATATTAAATATTAATGAATAATGCAAATAACAGGAACAGATTTATGATATATATAAGGTACAGACATTATTACTTATGATAAAAGTCTATATATTTAAACTTACCACACCTATTTATAATAAAGATAAGTCTTTAATTGGACAGATCTTGGCAAAGAAGATTGTTTCTAATGAAACGCTCACTCCAAAGAAAAACGTTCTTATTGGTAAAACTAAACTTGGTAAACCAATAATAAGAAAACCTAGTAATTTGAATCTAGACATTAGTATTTCTCACTCTGGTAGTTATTTGGCGGTCGGAATATGTAACAACGGCAAAATAGGTGTTGATATCGAACTTTTAAAAGATATTGATATTCGAGTTTTTAGAAATTGCTTATCAGCGAATGAAGAAATATATATAAATTCAGGTAAGGAAATTGCGCAAAGGCTTGAAAATTTTTATGAAATCTGGACAATAAAAGAGGCTTATTTAAAAGCCTTGGGAATAGGGTTACAGAAGCCATTACCAATAATGCATTTTTATCCTGATTATATTAAACCTAGAGCAGAGTTAACACATGATAATCAACAATATTATCTTTCAACGCTGAAAGAAGATAAGTTTATTTTGTCTGTTTGTACTACTAGACTAATCGCACAATTTAATCCATTAGCTAGACGGGATATTTCTTTTACCAAAGGATCCACTTTATATTATAATAACATGATCGAAATATCTTATGAATAAATCACATTATTTATGCCACGTATTTCTTAAGAACCAACTATGATAGCCCATTTGTTTGCTAAAAGTGCTAAGACCTACCCAAATAGACCAGCTATCTGCATTGAGTCAGAAGTTCTAACTTATGCTGAACTCGCGGCTACTGCAGGTCAGATCTCCACTTGCCTACGAACATCAACCGTGACTGGTCAGAATACCTGCATCCTGGCAACTAGACGCACATTCGCCGGATTTGCTGGTATTCTTGGTATTCTTGGTGCTGGTAAAATATATGTACCAGTATCTCCCCACACAACAAAGGATCGAGCTATTTCCATCGCCTCTATGACATCACCAGTTGCGATTATCGCAGATAACGACGGATTTAATCTTGCTAAATTGATTGCGCAGAACTCAACCCAACCTTTAGTTATCATTTTACCAGAGCATAAGCTGTCCAAAGTTGATCGCGGCAACTTTGCTCCACATAAAGTGTATGACAAATCCGACTTACATCAATTTTCTCAGAAATTTGAGCCTGTAGATATGGATCCAACATCACTTGCATACATTCTATTTACTAGTGGTACAACTGGCGAACCCAAAGGTGTACCAATTCGGCAGGAGAGTGTCGTTCAATATGTACAATCTATGGCTTCACTATATCCTCTACTTCCTGCCGACCGTTGCACGCAACTGTTTGAACTTACCTTCGACCTTTCTGGTCATGACATGTATATGACTTGGAATGCAGGAGCATGTCTGTTCGTACCACACAGAGGCATGGCATTATTTAGTGCGGATTTGGTTGTAAGTCATGAGCTGTCAGTATGGTTTTCCGTTCCTTCAGTAGTGTCAGAATTAATGCACTCTAGAAAATTAACCCCGGGTTCGCTCAAAAGCTTGAGACTCGCAATTTTCTGCGGCGAACGCATGCCAATCCAACTTGCCCAAGCGATGAAAATTGCTGCACCAAATGCTCTTTTAATCAACACTTATGGACCCACTGAAGCGACTATTGCTTTTACTCATTACGCATGGGATGGAAAGGATCTTCCGGAAATTTGCAATGATCTGCCCATTGGTCACCCACTTCCAAAACAACAGGTATTTTTGTTAGATTCTAATCGTAAATCTGTACCACCCAACACTATTGGTGAGATATATCTTGCAGGCTCTCAAGTTTCTGATGGATATTGGAAAAATTCAACACAGACCAACGCACATTTTCATAATCTCAGTCTCAATGACCAGACCTCAGTGCGCGCATATTCGACGGGTGACTTAGCAATTGAAGTACCTCATCTTGGACTTGTCTTTCGTGGCAGAATCGACGATCAAGTCAAACTTCATGGTGTACGAATGGAACTTGGCGCAATAGAAGCTGCAGTCAGACGAGTGAGTGGAAACCAACTAGCAGCAGCAATAGTTTGGCCTCAAGACTATCCTAAAGAGTTAATAGTATACATTGAGAAGGGCGATATATCAGCAACTGACATCTTAGAGAAATGTCGGAATCTTTTACCGCAACACGAACAACCAAACGAAATAGTTGAGATTGATCGTTTACCATTAACCAGCAATGGAAAGCTGGATAGAAAGAAGCTAGTTGTCTTATATAAGGAGCGAATAGAACAAAAGACCAATATTTCTTCAGTTGGACAACTACCATTGCCAACCGTTGCAGATATAGAGTCTACTGTACACACCATCTTATCGAAACAGAGCTTGCTAAGCTTGTTACCGAGTTTCAAACATGATGAAGACCTAATCGAGCACACTGACTCACTAGGGTTCATAAACATGATTCTTGAACTCGAAAAGAAATTCACAATTACCATCGATGATTGGAAGTCAGTCACTCGTTTAGACCGATTGGTACGAGAAGTTATGAAAGCGCGTAGCGACTCTATTAAGAGCCATGTCAAGATTAAACACGACATTTCTGGAGGGACGGATGATGCACCAAAAATTCAGCGTGGTCTTTTGGGCGTTATTTTAGACTATAGTTCGATTTCTGATATTGATGGTAAGGATGGGCTTCTGTCGTATTGTGGAACACCGATTGATAAATTTGTTAATAAAAAATACATCGACGTGGCTTTCTTGCTATACCATGGTCGCTACCCAACCAGAAATGAGCGAGATTTTGCGCTTAAGCAGTACCGAATAGGGCAAGAAATCATGAGGACAATGGCTGAACCAATTAACAAAATCTTTGTTGCATGCCCATCACCAATAAAATTCATTTTGAGTGTGGTACCTTTATTTCAACAAGAATCTCTAAATCAGAATGCATCACAGTGGACACTTGGTTTACAGTTACAAGGTTTCGTATCAGCTGCGATCGGCCATCGTGCGGCATTGGCACGAAGAGAGCAGGAATTTCGATCGAAAATTAAACAATCGCTCTCAGAATGGACACTAGAGGCACTAACTGGACGTTCCTCCACAAAAATCGAGAAGAGGGCTATTGAATCACTCTTTGTAATGTTGGCGGAATGTATAACTAATCCGGGAACGTTTGCTGCTAGAATAGTCACCTCTACTGATGCAGACTACACATCATCAGTAGTTGCAGCCCTAGCTGTATTTTCCGGTAGTAAACATGGTGGCGCAACAGACGATGTAATGGCAATGATTAGTGATATTGGCAGCCCTTCAAATGCAGTTGATTGGGTGAAAACAGCACAGCATGAGAAGCGTTCTGTTCCTGGATTTGGGCACCGAGTTTTTCAAGTACCTGATCCGCGGGCAGCACTAATTGCCAACTGGGTTAACATGTTGATAAAAAAGGGTGCTGATACTAGACCAATGGAAATTATAGCGGAAGTCAATAAAGTTATGGCTCCGATGCGTCGACATGGAACTTATGTGAATGTAGATGCCTACACCGGAGCGCTTCTTACTACATTGGGAGTACCGCGTGGTTACGGTACGCTTGTCTTCGCATTGGCACGGATGGCAGGCTGGAGCGCTCATGTGCAAGAGCAAAAGCTGAACAATATCATGATCAACCCAATGATATCTTATCGCCCAAGAAAGATGTAAAATCAGTTCCAATAAAAAGAAATATGAAAAAGGAAAGGTCTACTAAGCTTAAAATTAATAAGAACACGGGTGCTAGTATTGCGAAAGATGTAAAAATTATGAAACCACCTTTTGTGCTTTTTCTTGGAGATGCACAAGAGTTTCTTGCTGCAAAGTCAGCGACCGGACTCGTTTACTGGCGACGTGAAGATTGCATTGGACAAGTAAGAATGCCTAATTGCCAAATACCTTTAGATCTACCGAAAATCGATTTAGCTAAAGCTGTTCGACTAGGTGCCAAGACTTTTGTCATAGGTGTTACAACTCATGGTGGTATACTCAGCCCTAGTTGGTACCCCTATATACTTTCAGCCATCGAACATGGTTTAGATATTGCTACCGGGACTCACGATCGACTTTCTGATGTGCCAGAGTTTATTGCAGCTGCAAAAAAATTCGGAGTTAGGCTTCTCGATTTGCGTCACACCGACATTCGAATTCCTCAGGCGACGGGTTTGAAACGTCAAGGACGTAGATTGTTGACAGTAGGGACCGACTGTGCCTGTGGCAAGAAATTTACTGCCCTTACTATTACGAGAGATATGAAAAAACGAGGAATAGATTGTACATTTAGAGGAACAGGGCAAACAGGTATTATGATTTCAGGGGGGGGCTTTGCGGTTGACTCAATTGTCGGCGACTTCATAGGAGGAGCGGCAGAGTTACTTTCTCCTAGAAATAAACCAAATCACTGGGATGTGATTGAAGGGCAGGGATCAATTCTCCATCCAAGTCACGCAGGGGTACCTGTTAGTCTTTTACATGGATCACAACCAGATGCCTATGTTGTATGCCATGAACCCACAAGAACCCATATGGTAGGTGTCACGTATCCAATCCCTTCAATTGCGGCGATACGTGAAGCTACGGAGTATATGGGACGATTAACCAACCCTAATATTCGTTGTGTTGGTATTTCAGTAAATACAAGTGAATATCAGGGAGATGTGTCAAAGCTGAAGCAACAACTCCGTAAGGAATATAACGTTCCTGTTATAGATCCAGTTATTGATGGTGCAAACGAAATTATCGATTATATGCAGTCAATTGGTCTTCTTACAGAATAACTTGGAAAAACATTGTCGCTACTAGAAGGTGTTTATATTAGGTTTAGTTACTCGTAGGAATTTCTGTGGGAATGGTTGTTGATTCGGTTGTTGGAATTATGGTTGGCGTAATTGTAGGTATGGGTATTTCAGTAGGTTTTGGACTGGGAGTACTTGTTGGTATTGGAATGGGAGTTGTTGAAAGGACTTCAAGGTCTTGTACATCTTGGATAATCAAAAGTTTTTGTTTTTGTGAATAACTTCCTGTTGCTAGTATTCTTTTACCTATTAGTTTGTCCAGAGTAATATAATCAGGAGCTTGGAGGGTTACTGCTTCATCTGAGGAAGTTAAAAGAAAAAATTTGATTGGTACTGAAGTTGTTTTCTTGAGTGTACCTTTGAGTGCTGTTTCTCTCCAGTCTGAAGTTGGAGTTGGAGAAGTTGTAGTTGTTGTGTCTGATTTAAAGTTTAAAAATGGAAAAACAACAGGGAAAACAAAACCTCCTAAACCAAAAACTAAAGAGAATATTGCAATAGATATTGCAATTGCAGTAATTGGTTTTGCTTTAAATTTAAACTCAAGTCCTTCATTTGCCATTATTCTTTTCCACCATGCCTTGATGTATACAAGAGGGTTAGTTACCTTAAAATTAACTAAATCTGGAATATCTCCTGTTTTTACATTTTGGTTTTGTGAAGTAGTTATTGATATTGCAGGGACTTTAACTTCTCCTTCTTTGATAAACCTTCCTTCTGAATCTCTTGTTTGTTTTTTAGCAGTTACACTTCTGACTGAAACTGTTGCTTCTGAAGTATCTTTGTTAATTACAGGATTTGATGGAGTTGCTGCAGGTCCAACATTGTTTCCTGAAGTTTGACTGTTTTCATCATTACCCATGGCAGTAATTTAATATTAAACCCATGGATTACTAACTGCAATAGTTTGTGCGTTTTATTGTTTTCTTCCCCGCCCATGGCGGGGATTCCTCCTGCCCCCAACCCTGGGAGTACCAGCTAAAAAGGAGTGAAAAAGCGAAGCAAGAGAAACTAACGCTTTACCACATACTTTGTTTAGCTTTTTCCGACCCACATAGCGACGGCTTAAGTCCCCTTTAATTATTAGTGTTTTAGCCGTCGCGCCACTGTTTAAAGATAAAAGATAGTAGTACAGAATAAGGGTATAAATTAAGGACGGGGGCAGGATAAAAGGAACACCCCAAGGAGTGAGCCATAGTTTCTAAAACTGTAGTGAGATAAGCCGAGCACTGTCCCGTTTAGCGGGACTGCACTTTGTATTACCTTTCAAGTGCCTCTAGTGCGAGGCGAGGAAAAGACAGTACTGAGAAAGTAAACAAAAATAACCTTTCGGCAAGGTGCCCCATAGGGCGCCCAGGCGAACGAAGTGGGGTCGCCTTCTCCTTGTGATTGGGTGGGTGGGAAAGATACTAAACATATAAATTGTTCAATTTTGTCCCTACGGGTAGCCGTTAACCGTCCAGCGGACGGTAATACGGACAAAAGGCCGTAAATACGGCCAGTTAACGGTATTCACCGACCATCTTCCCATATACCGTTAAGTACCGTCCCGATGTATATCGGGACTATAAATAACCCCTTTTCCTTAAACAATTGGGTTAGCGAACCCCACGGCAGTGGGGTGAGCGGAAGGTCTGAGGTGTTTGTGTTTGCGAAGCTCCGCGAAGCGGAGCTGAGCAGAAGACCCGAGCCTTCTCCAATTCATTTCCCCTTT